>Ga0315336_1000154_pt1 | contig 293128 bp, 286 predicted proteins | sample ASW5metaG_FD_204512 | JGI IMG/M metagenome (GOLD analysis project Ga0315336, IMG submission 204512) | Ammonia-oxidizing marine archaeal communities from Monterey Bay, California, United States - ASW #5 | ecosystem: Environmental > Aquatic > Marine > Intertidal zone | place: USA: California... | reverse complement strand
TATCGAGATTCTCAGCTCACCGTCATGCCCCAACGCCGCCGCCGCCAAAGAAACCGTCGCAGCCTGCCTGGCCACCCTGGGCCTCGAGGTGCCGATCATCGAGCGCGTCGGGCGCTATCCCTCACCGACCATCCTCGTTGACGGCGCCGACGTGATGCGCCCCGAGGACGGCGCGCCGACCGGCGACGCCTGCCGACTAGACCTGCCCACACGTCGACGTGTTCTCGACGCGCTGCAAGGGCGCCGAAGCAGTCGGGTCCAACCGTCGCCACCTTCAACGGAGTCACCAGCGTCCCACCAGTCTGAGGCCCCCCAATCGGTCGCCGCCTTCGCCGAACAGCTGCCGCCGGCGATCCGCGAACTCCACCGAGCCGTGCTGCGCGGCTTCCGAGACAGCGGAGGCGTCCATCGCGATGACCTGAACCCGACCGCTGCCGCCCTCGGCATCAACCTCGATGATGCGCTGCACCAACTCGGCCGCGCCGACCTCGTGCACACCTCACCCGACGGACAGATCGACATTGCCTACCCCTTCTCATGCCAACCCACCGGCCACCGCGTCCAACTCACCGGCCACCCAGGGCCACGCGCAGTTCTATCTCGATAACCACCCCGAACTGCATGGCTACATCGTCGACCGCGCCGACGCCATCGCCTTGGCCCACTGCGCCTTCGGAGGCTTGCTCGCCAGCTGACCAAATACCCGGTGCCATCCTCGCCGTCTGGAAGTGAGCACACGCGTAGCGCGAGCTTAAGCTGGCTCGCCCGAGCTGTCGTCGGTGCCTTCTGTTGCGGCGTATCGATCAGGGAACGGTTGCCTCGACACAGATGTCACGATGCGTTGATCCAAAGTGTCGTTGATGAACCGACGCTAGTGAATGACGCAATCTGTGTTATCGGCGGCTGCGTGGTGCAACTGCTGGGCCATAAGGAAACGACCTTGATGGATAATAGAGATTATCTATGCGGAAGATCCTTGTAGACGACATGATTCGACCAGAAGTACAAGTTCTGAGAATGGCACACGAATCGAATCCATACCCTCGCTCAGCCCTGGGCCGCCGATACCATTCCGACGGAGGCGGTCACGCTGTTGTCTAGCGTGACCGGGGAGACGCGTGGACGTACTGCCTTGCCTTTCACTGGCGGCGCCGACCCACTGATATAGGGGAGGGGAGGCCGCCCAGATTGGTGGATATCAGTGGTTATCCACGATCGGGTGTCTGGCAAGTGGACGGCCGACCACGACGGCTGCAATGCTGCCCGCCGCGGGCTAGGAGTAGTACGAGGCGCCGACCAGCAGCGTGAGAGCGACTGCCAACCTGCGCGTCAGCACAGCGCAGTACGACGGGTGTCCGCATAGTGCAGCCTGTCACGCCGACCACATCGGCGGATCGAATTCCTCGCCCCCTCCAAGGCTTTGCGTGGTGCCACGACGGGATACCCGCTTGATGATCGTGTCGCGAATCTCAGCGGGACGGCTCAAGGTGTCGAGGAGGTAAAGGTACGGGAGGAACACGAGGTCAGGGGGCATGTCTCCGGTGTGGTGTCCCAAGACGCGCTCTGCCACGGTCTCGTTGACGTCGGCGGGATCAACCGTCTTGCCTCCAAACCCGTGGGTGGCATTCCGAAAAACTTTGAGTAGCAGCGCAACTGCCCGCTGCGGCTCACGGTGATGCACATTGCAATCTCCTGGTATCCGCACGACCACGTTGTTGTCCTGCCGCTGCTTGCGAATGAAGAAGCCGTCTTCAACTTGTTTCAAGCTTTCGGCCGCTCGATCGGCAACCGGCATTAGCACATCAGCAGCCTCTTGCGTCATGCGTGCACGCACGCGGTCCGCGATTGTCTTCGCGGTTGTGTAAGTGCACAGCTGATCGAACCTTCGTCGTGTACGGATCCGGTCCGCGTAGGTATCCAGAAGGGTATTCATTAGTGTTCGCTGCACGTCGTAGTTGCGCCCAGAAGTTTGCAGTGCGGTAGTGAGTCCGAAGATCTGCCCAAAAGTCAGTAGCCAGTGCTGATGCTCCCACGGATCATAAACGCCGCCAGAGTCAGCAAAAACAGTTGGGTCACAGAGGGACTGGAACATCTGATTCAGGCGCGCAGCCCACCAACCGATGGCGCGCCGGCAGGCTGCTGGTGTGAGGTCAACGTCCGGTATCGATTCCAACCGCCCAGATCCGGGCAGTAGTTGCATCAGTTCCATCGGCGCGCTACGCAGGCCGTTGATGTCGCGACCCAAACTGAATAGTGCGGCGAACGGAGGACGCCCGGTCGGCAGGCACCAAAACCGTGGACTCAAGCATCCTAGAAGTGGCCCCAGATAGTGGATGAGTCCGATCACTTCCCGATACCAGTGCGCTGACGAACCAAAGACACTGTCCTCAAAGTCTTCCGCTGATGAGAGGTTGTCGACGAAGTCCGGGTCTTGATCCAGCCGGAAAAGTATGGCCGGCAACCTCGCCCGGCGAATTAGGAGATCAGTAGCTGATAGCAGAGTGACACCGGCATCGGGAAAGACGAGCTCCCCGGTACTTTCGAAGGTGACTCGTTTGATGTAGTCGTACGCGCCGTGCACAATGTCCACCAGCTCGTCTGCGGCTGTCGAGGTCATCAGCTGGGCCTGTATCCGATGAAACGGCGCAGCCAGATCCGCGGCCGCACCCATTCGCTCAATCAGTTGCTGCTCGAGTTCTTCAAACCGAGCCAGGGTGTCTGGGTCATCGAACGTAACGCTAGGGTCTGGGGCATCACGCAGAGCGTCGAAGTTGTTGTCGAATTCCGTTTCGTCGGCAAGGTTTTGATAGCGGACGAAGCTTGGATCGTCGGTGGTCCACACCGACCATTCGCCGGTGCTTAGAGCCTGACCATTCAGTCCTAGAAAGTTGAGCAGTCCGCGTGGATCGCCATCGAAGATGGCTCCAGGGAGAGCAAGTTTTACTCTCGGGTTCATGAGCACGTGATCACTGACGGATGTGCCTCGCCGACGCCAGACTGATGATCACCGAACATGGCGATCGCTTTCCCGATCACCGACTTGACTAGGGAGTGGATCGGGAAAGCGCAGTCGAGCGAGGCTCTGAATGCACCGTATCTTCCCAGGGCACCAAGTTTGGGCATGTTCGAAGGGCTCGCGGCGTGGGTTCAACAGGACACCTGCTTCGGCACGAGGCGCCCGGGCATCTTCGTGATTCGTCGGATCTTGAGAAAGCCATCGAGGTGTCGTCTCACAGCCGACATGAATTCAGTTTCATAGCAGGTGAGCTCGGAGAGATCGATGACGGCTCGGTCGATGTTCATGGCCTCGTCCGATGTGGCCGGGCTATCGATCCATGCGTCGTGGCATGCGGCGCCGGCGACTCGTCTGAGTGCATTTACGAGAGCTTCGTAGGCATCTCCGACCTCAGATGACTCGCCTGCGGTCCAGATCAGGTAATAGGACAGTCGCCCCTGGATCTTGCGCATCTCGTCAGACAGGCGCACCCGTTCAGCGCTGGCATCGTCGTGTCGCCGGCGTCGTATGGCGTAGGGCATCTCCTTGTATTGCATTGCGGCCTCGAATGCTTCGGCGAACGTCGCACGAAGCCGGCTTCGTTCTTCTTCCAGCGTCTTGCGTCGGGCGAGGGCGGTGTTGACGGCCGCTGTGACAATCGCGGCGATCACCGCACCGGAGACCAGGATTCCGACCCAGACACTTGCACCGCCCGGCGGGGCAGACGGCGAGAGAGGAGGTGGTGAGGTGGTCGGCACCAGCGTGGTAGCTGTTGCTGAGTCAGATGTGGGTGGCGGGGGAGGCACTGACACGATGGTTGTCATCAGGCGGCGGCCGCCTCAGGAGGCCCGTGAGGGTGCTCATCGCCGAGCCATTCACCATGCTCGCGCCACCACGCCTCCTTGAACAGATGCTCGGTGACCATGCCGAACAGTGCCAGCAGTCCGTCGGCGGGAACCCAGCGACGCGATGGCGGATCAGAGGGATGCCAAACGCAGAGGCGGGTGCGTCCACGATCGCCATATCGGTGCGGAGAGTCGGTCGGACCGTCGGTGAACATTCGGGGATTCGATGGCCACCGATGCTCGAATATCACTGTTGTGAAACGCTGTTCGTAGCCGGGCACGCTCAACCACGCGGTGTAGATCGCGATCGGTCCGCGCTTGGTCTGGCGACGGCGATGGCATAGCGACGGCAACGCTCTTCGCGCGCCAGCCTCCATGCCAGCGCGCCGGGGCATGTCATCTAGCCAGGACGTCGGCCGCGCGGGCGAGCCTCGTCGCGTCATAGGCTCGACCGTCGGTCACCGAAAGAACGGGTCGTCTTCAGCGGCTCGCCTGCACCGGTTGTCAGAGCGCCGCCGGTACCGACGCTCAGTGCCCGTTTCGACTTCAGAGCTGCAGCGATACGGGCCTTTGTGGACTCGTGGCGCGACGTGGCGACGTAGTCGGGCCACAGCGCGTGCAGGTGTTGGCGCACAACAGCCTCGTTGTCGTCGTTGGCCAGCGCAGCTCGCAGCCGTCGAGCGGCATTCTCAAGTCTCTGAACTGCAACTTTTCGGTCTTGCACCTTGATGGGGCGCGAGACACCGGCGGGATCCGGTGTGAGGCGGCGCTCAAGATCTGCAGCGCCCTGACTCCATAGCGTCAGCAGCGCCTGCGATACGTCCATACCCGCAGCGACGAACATGAGTCCGAATGCTTCGATGTTGAACGAGCACAGTGGCGGCCGGGAGGTGCGCTTGTTCTCCGCTTTTGCCAGGCGGATCGCACGGGCTCGCGTGACCCGAAGTTGCTGGGGATCGGCGGTGAGTAATGCCGTGTGCATCTCGGGGTGCGAAGGATCCCACCGGTCGGTCTCGGTGTTGGGAATCCATAGGCCGTTCTTGCGCCGCTGTAGTCCGAGGACCACGTCGATCGTCGGATCCTCACCGTCGGCCATGGGTTCATTGACCTGGACGAAGACGGCCCGCTTCGTCAGCTTGAGGCGCGCGTGTGGGTACTCGTTTCGCACACGAGGGCGCAGATACGCGACGAATTCTTCCGAGACTCGGCACGGGCCTTCGTCCGCGACGGAGTCGGGCCCCAGCGTGGGATGAACCCGACGATCAAGGACGACACCGCAGTCGGCGTCCAGACCCTTGTCTCGTAGGTGTATTGGGCAGTTCGCTGTTCCGTGCGCTAGGGAGCCAGAACTATAACAGCGCGTGACGCCGTGATAGGAACCGGCGATCGCCTTGATCGTCTCGCGCCGTTCGCGTGCTTCCTTGAGAACCAAGTCCTCAGGGGCGATCTGGCGTCGTACGTCGTCGAGTATTTCTGCGGTGTATCCCATGCGATCGTCCTTAGTTCTCGGAGTCGGACTGCTTACCCGACCCAGACGTCGCACCGCGCCTATCTGTCCGGTGGCCACCAAATTTCCGGGTACGCCCATCGGGCGTCAGTTCCGGCGGGGGTGCCGCTGTGTGACGAACGCACGACACGAAGTCGAATCGACACAAACTTCACGTGACTGTCGCCGGCTGGCCGGGCCGGACGTAGATGACCCCGACGTCGGCGGGGTAGCGCAGGGCAAGGCGGCGGGCTAGCGGCTCCTCGTATGTGGTGACGACGATCTGACGCGCGCTGCTGCTACTGACAGCGCGGGCCAGCATGCTGGCGACGTGGCGGCGCGTCGGCGGATCGAGATGCTCAAGGGGCTCATCGATCCAGCAGAAGTCGGCGCGCGTCGCCGCGTCGAGGACTAGTAATCGCAACAACACGTGGGAGAAGGCCTTTTCACCCTCGCTGAAGGCGCCGTACGTCAGCGATTCCCCGTTGACTACGCGAGAGATCACTCCCGATTCCAGGCGAACGTCACCGCGATCGGCGAACATGAGCTTCCATCGAGAGGCCAATTCATCGGCGAGCGGGCTGACAGTTCGGGCCATGAGCGTATGTTCGGCCTGTGTAGCCGCCTCGGCTGCGGCCACCAACGCGGCTTCCTGTTGGTAGAGGCGGATGAGGTGTCGATCAGCAGCCTCGTCGGCTGAAGCCTGTTCGTAGGCTTCACGCGCGACATCAGCCGACTGGCGTGCGGCTAGCAGCACTTCGAATGCATTGGCGCGAGCGGCGCGTGCGCTGTCGAGAGCTTGCTGCCCGGCTTGAATATCCCCCGCGGGACGTGGGGGTCCCTCACCTTTGTGTAGTAGTGGCAACAGGTTTCGAAGTTTGTCTCGCGTTCTTGTGAGCTCGGCCCGCAAGGCGGTGTCGTCGACCGCCGCCAGTTCGCGTTCCAAGCCGGCAAGTTCTTGCTCATGTTCTGTACGCGCGGCTTGCTCGTCCTCAAAGCCAAGCGGACGCCGGCATACAGGACATTGCCCTTGGGCTGAGTCGAGTTCTGACAGCGCTGTCCGTAAGGTCTCTATCCGCGCATGAAGGACACCGGTGCGCACGCTGGCCTGTTCTATTGCCGCGGTGATTCTCGATTCTTCGACCTGCCAGAGCTCCTGCAGCGAGGCTGCCAAATCTTTCTCTTCGGACTCATGGGCTCGTCGAAGATTGGCGAGTATGTCGGCATCGATCGCTGCTTGTGAAGCGAGGTCGCCGAGCTGCTGGACACGTCTGTCTTGCTCAGCGACCCACTTGTCGTATGCGGCGATGTTGAGTAAGAAACCCTGGGCGTCACGCTCTGCCCGCAGAGCGTTCTCATGAATTTCGCCAGCGCGTTCGGATTCGGTGCGGGCGTCTGTCGCTGCGGTCTGCAACGCCGCAATGGCGGCGGGGGAGGGGGCAGCGACCTGACGCGCAGCTTTGATTTCTGTGGCTAGCGATTTCCGGCGCTGGTCAATGCTGCTGAGCACACGTTGCAAACCGTCGATGCCGAAGATTCGGCTTAGGTTGTGGTTTAGGTCTAGCGAGGCGGGGTCGGCCATACCCGACGACAGGGTTCGAAGCATCGTGAGACGCGCAAGGAAAGGGAGTTCCCCCATCAACGAATCCGCCAATAGGCGTTCAGACTCGTCGGAAGAAATAAGAGCACCGTCAAGCGTCGCCTCCGCCGGGACTGATGCCGTTTTCGCGAGTTTGACTGGCATATCGCGACGTAACGTCAGGATGCGTCCGTCATGCAACTCGAGATCTACGGAAGCCGTTGCTTTCTTGGCCCCTTTGCGGACGACCTCGACCGGACGTCCCGCCGCAACGCCGTACAACGCCCACCCAGCGGCTTCGATAAGTGACGTCTTGCCTATTCCGTTTGGTGCGACGACGAATGTAGTCCCGGGTCCGAGTTCGAGGGTCAGATCCTCGTAAGCTCGCCAACTCGTGAGTTGGAGGCGTCGGATCACGATTGTCCGTCCAAGAAGTCGTCGAGCACCGTGAGTCCGTCTTCGCCGGCGAGTACTTCATTGATGAGATCGCTGATGCGTGAAGCAGCATCGTCACTTAGACGTGAGTAGCCCTCCTTCTTAGCCGGGATGGTAGCGCGCTTTCCTTTCTGTCGAGTTTCACTGACGGCCGACTCCGCAATCGCCGGGCTCGTCGCTTCGACGTTGCGTAATCCAGCCGACAGCTCGTGGAAATGAACCGATGATGTATCGCTCCAACGATCCTGAGTCCCGTCAAAGTGCTTTAGTAGCATCGTGTTCAGATCGAGAGGCCGCCCGTAGACGCTTGCGGGTTGTTGATGTCCGGCCGGAACCTCTATCGCTGGTTGCATATCCATCGGCGCAAGTAGAACGGTCTGCCAGTCGGAATCTGGTGCGCAGACCGCGATGCTGTCAGCTTCGAGGAAACGGGACAAGATCTCGCCGCACGCGCCTGGCAGCGCTGGATTCGTCAACGCACCCATAGCGTTGGGGCCGTCGACCGCTGTCACCACAACGCATGTGGCGAGATGATGCACGGCGGCAACAGGATGCAGCATATGGCGCGCATCCACATAGACGACGTCATCGAAGGGCAAGGAGTGCACCCGCAATCCCGGCTGCATGATCGACAGGTCTTCGAGGATTGCGAACAGGTCGTGCGGATCGATTTCGTCATCGACTGCAGGCTGATTCTCGGTGTAGAGAGAGTCGACCAGCTCACTCAATATCTGGCGATACTCGATTCTTTGATCATCTTCCCGGGCGACCGGAAGTCCAGTGGTGACATGGCTAGGAGGTGGCACCCCGTCCCGGGAAGCGACTCGCAAGGCGTTGATGTCATCCGCGATGTCGAGGTCGGAGATCAGCGTTGTCAGGCTGGCGATATCGATCTCGGCGTCGATATTGCTGAAAACTGCGAGTGGCAAATTCAGTGGAGATTGGTCGGCGGAAACGATGAGCGTTTCGGCGTCGGCCAATTCAACGTCGAGTGCAGCTGGTAGTACGGCGACAGTCGAATCAAAGACCTTCCTGATCCAGACCAGCACCGCGACTGAGCCAGTCGCACTGCGTGCTGCGCGCCACAATTGACCGACTCGGACTTCGGTTGATCCAATCGCAGTCGGTGAAGCGCTGAGCGCGTCACGAAGCGCGCTATCGATCTGTGGGCTTTCTGACGTGAGTGCGGCGAGAAAAGCTGGATCTGCCGAATCGCGGCCTTCCACCGATAGCCGCCCGACATGAATACGGCAGATCAGACATTGCATCAGATGGGCGTCGACTTCACTGTCAAAGTGAACGCTTTCTCTGCGCGCGCGGGCGTAGTTCTGCAACTGAACGTCGGTTGGGTGCGCAGCCAATCTTTCGCTCGAAGGGTCATTTCCAAAAGACATCACGTAGTTCATGACGTCGCATCCTGTCGTTCTGTCCGGTTCGACATCCACTCTTGTGCATAGCGCAGCATCTCGCGCAGGATCGCTTCACCGTCTGAGTCCATCGCCAGCAGACGTGTCAGGTGTGTCGTCAGCTGACGCCGCAAAGCGCCGCATTGAGAATGTCCCATGTTCAGCGCTGTCGCGGCCTCGCGCACCGTGTGATCCATGGTGGCAAGCAATAGCCGCTCGCGGTCACTGAGCGCATCGACCTGCTGACGGGCGACGATCCGATTGAGCGTCTGCTCTTCGATTTCCGAACTGAGACTGTCAGGGGTGTACTCCAACACGTCGAGGGTCACGACGAGCGGGACGTGCGCTGGATCGAGTCTGGCCAAACATGCGTTCGCGAGGTCGGCTGCCCGCACGCTGCCCTGAGCCGCTGTCAAAATCGCGACAAGTAGACGCTCGAAGCTGTCGAAATCGGCCTGCGGGGAGCGGCGTGTGGCGCTGTTCCAACGGGGCACGGAAATCTCACCGACACCATTAGCGGCCGTCATCAGCACCTGCTCGGAGACCTGCGATGCAGCGTCCGCGCCGTCCGCGAGCGTCCAGCGCCGCTGGCCGGCGGCACCCACCGAGCGGAATGCCGCACTATCCGAGAGCACCTCGTTCACACGCCGAACAAGAGCTCCCATGTCGGTACGGCGGCCGAGATCGCGCAGCACGTTTAGGACTGCGCCGTGCAGTTGACGCGCGAAACTCTCTTCGTCGGTGGATCTGATGAGTAGGTCAGTGAGGCGTTTGACTCCGCGGGGGCCGGCGACGACTTCGTGCGCAATGCCCTCGACTGCCGAGCGATCCCACACGGTGTGACCCTCGGGCGGCTTGAAGTTTCTCGCGCGGGCGACCGCACCGACGGTGTCATACAACAGCGCCGCCCCCATCGGGCCGAGCCGCCCGGTGGCCAGCAGTTCGCCGCGTGCGCCCTTCATGTCCAAAACCTCGCGACGACCTCGGCCAGTGTGATGGCGTCGAGCACGCCGAGCCGGGCAACATTGCGCGGCGTCCACAACTGGGCTTCGGTAGACCGCAGGCGATCAAACACGCCGTCCTTGGACAGACTCAAACGACGCTCTCGAGAATGGGCGATCCCTTTCACCGATGTGTCGCTGGTTCGGCACACGAACGACACTCGTCCCAGCAGGTCACGTGGGCTAGAAACGACCACCACTGGCCGTGTGTCGTGCTGATCGGGGGGCTGAACGATGATCGTGCGTATCCGGTAAATCTCCCCGGCCACCGGCAGGAACGGCACATCCAAAGGATCAGGTCTGATCACGGAATCGCCCCGACGTGTAGCGGCACTGTAGACCGGTTCGGCCGGTCCGCATATGCCCGGTGCAGGTCTGTCTTTACTCGTGCGCCCACAAGTGCCGGCGGTCTCACGAGATCAGCTCCTTCTCCGTCTTTCGCCGTAGACGTCGCACCTGCGCCGTTTGTCCGGCGCATTCGTGCGCCCACTGCCGGGCGCTAAACCGCCGTGTAGCATCTGACCAAATTGGATGACGATGCTACCATTGCTACATGACGCCGGACTACGACATCGAGCAGCTTGACGATGGACTGGGGGTCCGTGGAGTCACCCGCCCGGAACTCACCGAAGCCTTGGAGCTGCTCAAGCTCTTTCGCGGGATAAATGTCGAGCGTGAGGGCGGGCGCAGCGTTGCGGCGGTGTATTTGCAGCAGCTCGTCGACGTAGTACCGCACCACGGGATTGACCGCCCCGGGACCGGTGAGTTCGTCGAACTGTTCAACCTGGTCCGCACCCTGCAAGCCGAGCACGTCGAAGCCTCCCGAGAGGACCTGCTGCGGGCACTGATGGGGCACGGCGTGAACCTGACGCCCACCGCGACGCTCTCGCAAGCGCAGCGATTGGCCACCCATCGCAATGCACTGCTGGCGACGCCGTTTCACACCTACGAATCACTGAGCCGGCAGCGCGGGGATTCCTCGGAGTCGAATACGAGAACCTGGGTAGCACGCCGCCGAGAAGCGCAGGAACTATTCACAGTCACCCACAACGGACGGGCGCTGATACCTGGGTTCCAGTTCGACGAACACGGCAAGCCGCGTGCTGAACTAGCGCCGATGCTGGCGGCGCTGGCCGAAGGGGGAGTACAGGGTTGGTCACTTTGGACATGGCTCACCAGCCCGACGAGCTTCCTCTCCGGTGAGGTTCCAGAGCGCGCCGCGGCGGTGGATCCGGCACGCGCACTACGCGCGGCCCGACGCTTCGCGGCGGGCGCCGTCGCGTAGAACGACATCCACCCGAAATGCCCGCTGACCCACCGCCGCAAGATCTCGTGTGCCCTCACCCGGCGGGGTGTGGCGTCGCCGCGACGCTGCCGTTATTGGAGACGGTCACTCTCAAGCAGGGCCGGCCGCTGTATCGCGTGTACGACGGCACGTGGGGCTACGACGAATTCAACCGAGGTTGGGGTGACACCCGATTCGCACCCGTCGATGACCCGGTCACCGGGACGCGTTTGCCGAACATGTACCTGGCCGAATCGCGGACCGCTGTGTTGCTCGAGACGGTCTTCCACGATGTACACGAACTGGGAAGCAGGATCGTTTATGACGCTCACCTCCACGAAAAGCTCCTCGCGCATGTCGAGGTGCCCGCAAACGCGACGCTAGGGGATCTTCGCGATCCGCAGCTCGCCAGGCTCGGCCTCGCCCGCAGCGCCGTGGTGTCGAGTCCAGCCGAGCACTATCCCTGTACCCGGCGGCTTGCCATAGCGGCCCTCGCGCAGTCCCACCATCCGCCGCTGCAGGGACTCATCTGGCACTCCCGTCAAGCAGAGTTGATCGGGCGGCCGCCTGAGGAAGTCATCGTCCTCTTCGGCGACCACCGCTACCCGTCAGAGCGGGGGATCTGGAAGCGATTCGGCCCAGGTTCGCAGAATCTTTACGAGGGCCCTGGCCGTCTACTCGTCGACGAGATCGCCGACGAGCTGCGCGCCCTGATTGAGGCCGGGGGACCGTAACCACCGATGACGCTTCTCGGCTGTGCACAACGCCGCCACTGCGCTCCCGGCACGTAAGGAGTGATCGGGGCGAAGTGGCTCATCGCTTCTGCATGGTGGATATCAGCGTTTGTCCATGAACTGGCGTTTCGGCGTTCCTGCTCTCGAAATTCGCGCCGTGTCGGTTCGAGTCCGATTAGGGCACTCGAACCGAAGCAGCAATTATGCTGCTCACGACCGTTTGTCTCGATGAAACTCGAACATCTTCAGCCCACTTACGTATATCAAAGAGCGTCGCAGAACGGCGGCTGAAGCCGCCTATTCCAGGCTGGCCAGGTCTTCGGCCGCGCGCAGCTCGCGTTGGACCAGTTCGATCGCGGCCCCGATATCGCCGTCTTGAAGTCGGATGAATCCGCCGAATGCCACACCGACGAGCGCGCTCAAGGTGTCGCGCAGCTTCGGATCCGCAAGCGCATCGTGCAAAGCGATTGAGGAGGCCGCACCCTGCGTCGGGAACGCCGCTAGCAGCCGATACATTTTCGCACGCACGATGTATTCATCGTGCCCAGCACTCATTTCAGTCACGGCTGCTGTCGTCCCAGATTGACTCGACGGTGTCTTGGTTGTCGGCCTTCTTGGCAGCTTTCACAGCGTCCGCCTTCTGTGAGAGCTTGCGGATCTGCTCGTCGAGCTCAAAGAATTGGTCTTGAGGAGAATTAAAGAGGTCGTATGCGCTCACCGACTCACGGCCGTCGATGGTGTACCCGCTAGCCGCTTGTTGTGAAGGCTCGTCGAGGGCCCCGTCGTCGGCATCTACAAATGATCGCCAATAAGGCATCGCAGCCTCTCGAGGCACAAGCCGGTAGTGATGGCGCCCATGAGGGTTTGTTGTAGACCCGATGAACATGGACGGACCCCTCGAAACTGTTAAGCCGCCAAGCGCGTAATCACGTAGCCGGGCGCGAACGCGTGTTCGGCGTGTCCTAGCGGTGTCCTAAGACACTCGATCACCCGCAAATACGCACGGGACGCATGAGTACGCACACCACCCGTTGAGCTGCACAGATCGGGACACTGTGGACGTCGTGAGACAGCACAGCACACCGGGTTTCACACTGGCAGTGTGGGGGTCAGGGGTTCGAATCCCCTTAGCTCCACTCCTTGATGAGTCGCTCTTGTCTCAAATTCTGGGCGGCTCGGTCGTTTGCGGTACGCAGCTAACCGGGCTGCCCACCGCGCCAGCGCGAGACGTCCAGTGCGATGGCCACGTTGACGCTGGACCCGGCCAGAGGGCGGGGCAGCAGCTCGTCGGCGCGGGCTAGCCTGCGCAGCAACGTGTTGCGGTGCATATGGAGCTGGGTGGCGGCGCGCGAGGCGTTGCACTGCTCGGCGACGAAGGTTCGCACCGTGTCCTGCAGTTCGGCGCTCGCGAACTCGAAGGCGCCGAGCGCATGTTTGACGAAGACGGCGGCGCGTTCGGCGTCGGCCGTGACCAACGCAACCAGTTCGATGTCGGCGAACATCGCGAACTGCTGGGGTGAGTGCAGGCGCGCCATCATGTGCTGGGTGGTAAGGGCGTCGAAGTGGCTGCGCCGGAAGCCATCCATTCCGTCAGCTGTCGCTCCTACCGCGACGCGAATGTCGGACTCCCCGCCGATCACATGGTGGAGAGCCGCCACATCCACATCGCTGACTCCCCGCACCCATACCCACCGGGTGGCCGAACTGGCGAGGACACTCAACGGTCGCGCGCCAACCGCCTGGCCGAAGGCCTCGGCGGCGCGGTCCAGCCGGGCCAGGTCGCCGGCCGGGTCGTCGCTCCAGATGACAGCCGCAGTGTGGTTTCCGGTCAGCGCGTAGCCGAGGCGATGCTCTGCGCGTTGCCGGGTTATGGGTGCGCCGTCGAGGATCAGCGCGATGGTTTCGCGGCGCTCGGCGTGGGTGCCGCGCGTGAGTTCTTCGCGCTCCGATTCGATCTGCGCGGCGATGAATGCCAGGGTGTCATCGATGAACACACTGATCGACTGTGAGCACACGCTGAGCAGTTCGCGCAGTTCGGCCGGGTCGGTGGTCAGTTCGAAGGCGATCTCCATGAGTCGGCGCCAGGCCACTCCCTCGCCCACCCGATAGGCGTCCAAGGCAAACGCATCGAGCCCCCGGCGCACCAACTCACGGGCGATGTTCATCGGTTCGGGACCGGTGTTCGCGGGTACCGGGGCACCCGGATCGCGGACGTTGGCCGTGCCCCAGAAGTACATATTCGCCCGGTTGCTGTGGCTGACCGCCGCCGCCAGTTCAGGATCCGACGCGATCGTCGGGTTGGCTCCGAGGACAGCCGCATCAAGTTCCCCCAGCCATTCCGGCCGCGCGTTGACGACGAGCTGGGAGCACTGCCGGATCAGTTCGCTGACTCGTGGCGAGGGTCGCTTCCAGACCATTCGGTCAATGTAGAGCTGCGGTGCAGACTGCACCATTGAAAGGGCAATATTGGGATGTTTTGACCTTGGTCGGAGCTGTCGGGAAAGCGACGATTGTCACATCGCTTCAACAAGCCGACAGGGAGTCACAGTCATGGTCCACACCGAACACGTCGACGTACTGATCGTCGGAGCCGGCATCTCGGGCATCGGCGCCGCCTACTATCTGCAGAAGGATCACCCGGACCGCAGCTACGCGATTCTGGAGGCGCGCGGCGCCTGTGGCGGCACGTGGGATTTGTTCCGCTATCCAGGGATTCGCTCGGACTCCGACCTGCACACCTTCGGCTACGAGTTCAAGCCTTGGCGCGACGACGACGCCATCGCCAGCGCCGACAAGATCCTGGCCTATTTGCGCGAGACCGCCGCTGAGAACGGCATCGACGAGCAAGTCCGCTACCACCACAAGGTGTTGGCTGCGGCCTGGTCGAGCGCCGACGCCCGCTGGACGGTCGACGTCGAGCACGCCCAGACCGGCGAGCTACTGCAGTTCAGCGCGAACTGGATCTTCATGGCCGGCGGTTACTACCGCTACGACGAGGGATTCACCCCGGAGTTCGAAGGCCGTGACCGCTTCGGCGGTCAGATTGTGCACCCGCAGCATTGGCCGGAGGCGCTCGACTACACCGACAAGAAGGTCGTCATCATCGGCAGCGGCGCGACCGCGGTCACGCTGGTGCCTGCGATGGCCGACAACGCCGCGCACGTGACGATGCTGCAGCGCTCGCCGAGCTACATCATGCCGACCCCGACGAAAGACGTGTTCGCCAACACCGCCAAGAAGATGCTCGGCGACAAGCGCGGGTATGCCCTCACCCGCCGCAAGAACATCGTCAAACAGCGTGCCGTGTACCAGTTCTGCCAGACCTTCCCTGGGCCGGCCCGCAAGCTCATCCGTCACCTCAACGCCAAGCAGCTACCCGAAGGCTATCCGGTCGACACTCATTTCAACCCGTCCTACAACCCGTGGGATCAGCGCCTGTGCGCGGTGCCCGATGGCGACCTGTTCAAAGCGATCGCCGACGGAAACGCATCCGTTGTGACCGACCGCATCGTGACCTTCACCGAGAACGGGATCCAGCTGGCGTCCGGTGAGCAGCTCGATGCCGACATCATCGTCACCGCAACAGGTTTGAACCTGCAGATGTTCGGTGGGGTGAGCCTGAGTGTGGATGGTGAGCAGGTCGACTTCGCCAAGACGTTCGCTTACAAGGGCATGATGCTCTCGGGCGTGCCGAACTTCGCGTTTGCCGTGGGCTACACGAACTCGTCGTGGACGCTCAAGGTCGGACTGCTGTGCGAGCACTTCTGCCGGCTACTGACCCATATGGACGGCAATGGATTCGACACCGCACGTCCCGAGATCGGCGACCTAAAGATGGAGGGCCGGCCACTGTTGGACTTCTCCGCCGGTTATGTCAAGCGAGCGCTGGATCTCATGCCCCGACAGGGTGACGGTGCCCCGTGGATGATGTCGTCGAGCTACGGCGCCGACGTCAAACTCCTCCGCAGCGATTCGGTGCTGGACCCCAACCTGCAGTTCGACACCAGCGACGCGGTTGCGGCCGCTCCCGCGATGGCGGTGACCGCATGAACGACCAATTCTGCCGGGCCGGTGGCGATCGGGAGGTGTGCTATCGCACTGACGGTGACCCGTCTGCTGCATCGCTACTGCTGATCGCCGGGCTGACGCTGGACCTGACCTCGTGGCCGCAGGACATGATCGATAGCCTTGTCGCACAGGGCTTCTACGTGATCCGGTTCGACAACCGCGACGTCGGCAGGACCAGTCCGGCCACGACACCGCCACCGGGGCTGCTGCGCCGGGCACTGCGCCGTCACCGCCGGGATGGGTACGACCTGGCGGATATGGCTGGCGACGCGATCGCGGTGCTCGATCATCTCGGCGTCGAGCGGGCACATCTGGTGGGAATGTCGATGGGCGGCATGATCGCGCAGACGATCGCCAGCCGCTATCCGGACCGGACGGCGTCGTTGACGTCGATCTTCTCCACGACCGGGGCCAAGGGGGTCGGCCAGCCCGCCGTCTCGACGCAGTTGCGCTTGGCCAACCCAGGAGCACGCAACCGCGCCAAGTTCATCGGCAAGCACGTCAAGTTGATGGGCCACCTGGCCGGCACCGGTTACCCAACCGACAAGGCCGGCACCGCCGAGTACGCGGCCCGGGCCTGGGATCGTGGCCTTCGCGAAGCGGCCGGCGAGGGTGTCGCGCGCCAGGTCAACGCGATCCTCAAGTCCGGTGACCGCACCGCCGAGCTGCGTAACGTCACCGCCCCGACGATAGTGATCCACGGCGACCGCGACCTGATCGTGGCGCCCAACGGCGGGGCGGCGACCGCCGCGGCGATCCACGGCGCCCGTCACGTCACCATCGCCGGGATGGGCCACGACATCGCGCCTGGGGTTATCGGCCGGATCGTCGACCTGATCGTCCGGAACGCCGCTGAGTCGGCGGCAGGTGTGGCCAAATGACGACGGCTGCCGCCCGCCGGCCGGTGTCCGGTCGGTTCCGACTTGACGACAAGGTCGTCGTTGTCACCGGTGCTTCATCGGGCCTCGGCGTCGCCTTCGCCCATGCGTGCGCCGAAGCGGGGGCCGACATCGTCGCCACCGGACGTCGTCGGGACCGACTGGAGCAGACCATCGAACTCGTGGGCACCGCGGGCCGCGGGGGCCTCGTCGTGGCTGCCGATGTGGCCTCCGCCGATGGCTGCCGCTCTGTGGTCGACGCCGCTTTGAACCGGTTCGGCCGCATCGACGTGCTGGTGAACAACGCCGGTGTGGAGGACCACGACCCCGCGTCACGGCTGGCGGTCGAGGCTTTCCGCCGGGTGCTCGACGTCAACGTCACGGCTTGTTTCGAGCTCGCGCAGAGTGCTGCGGCGGTGATGCCGCGCGGATCGTCAATCATCAACGTGGGCAGCATTCTGGCCTACACGACGCTCGATATTCCGACGACCGCCTACTCGACGTCCAAGGCCGCGATCCTGGGTTTGACCCGGTCGCTGGCTCGACAGTGGAGCGGCCGTAAGGGTATCCGCGTCAATGCGCTACTTCCCGGCTTCTTCCCCACCGACATGGTCGCCGAGTTGCCACAAGGCCTCGTCGACGACCGGCTGCCGATGGGACGGATGGGTGATCCGGACGAACTTGCCGCGGCGCTGGTCTTCCTCGCGTCGGACGCGAGCAGCTACATGACCGGCAGTGAGCTGACCGTCGACGGCGGCATGCGCCTCACCTGAGTACTTCACGAAAGACAAACCAGAAGCAAACGGAGCACCCACCATGACGATCATCGCGCCACTCGATGCCATATTCCTGGCGTCCGAAACCCGTGAGCACCCCATGCATGTCGGCGGCCTCCACGTCTTCCGGTTGCCCGAAGGCACCCCGACCGACTATGTGCAGATGCTGCACCGACGGCTGCTCGACTGCAGGGAAGTGGCGCCGATGTACCGGCGCAAGCCGTCCTGGCCCGGCGCGCTCGGAGCGGTGCGCTGGACCAACGATGAGGACGTCGACCTGGAATACCACGTGCGGCACTCTGCGTTGCCACGTCCGGGCCGGGTCCGCGAACTGCTCGCCCTGGTGTCCCGGCTGCACGGCAGCCTGCTCGACCGGCACCGGCCGCTGTGGGAGTTCCACCTGATCGAGGGACTGGACGACAACCGATTCGCCGTCTACGTCAAGATCCACCATGCGCTCACCGACGGGGTGAACGCGGTCCGCAACACGATGCGCATGCTCTCAGCGGAACCCACCGGCCAGCTAGGCGCGCTGTGGTCGCCGGAGCCGCGGCCCACTCTGGCGGTGGACGCGCCCCTCTCGGTTTCCGCCGCATCGCTGGCCCGGGCCCGAGCACTGGCCACCGACATTGTCGGCGTATTGCCCACCGTCGCCGATGTCGCGGTGCAGGGCATTCGTAATCCTGATGCCGCGCTGCCGTTCAGCGCGCCCAAGACCCTGCTGAACCGGCCGCTTACGGGTGCCCGCCGGTTCGCAGCCCAGTCGTGGTCGATCGAGCAGCTCAAGCTGGTGGCCAAGCGGTATGGCGCCACCCTCAACGACGTGGTCCTGGCGATGTGTTCGGGAGCGCTACGCGCGTACCTGCATACCGAGGACCGGTTGCCGTCGAAGTCATTGGTGGCCGCCGTGCCGGTCGCGCTGCCGCGCAGGGACGGTGACGGCAACTCGGTGACTATGGTGTTGTGCCGACTGGCCACTGACGTTGCCGACCCGTCAGAGCGACTCGCCCGCATTCAGGCGTCGATGCTGGCCGCCAAGACGACGATGCGGGGGCGCACGCCGCTGCAGTTGTCCACAATCGGCATGTTGACGTCGATCGGCCCAAGCGGCCTCAACGCGATTCCAGGGTTCACCGGGGCCGCGCCGCCCCCGTACAACGTAGTGATCTCGAATGTGCCCGGTCCACGGGAGCGGTTGTACTGGCAGGATGCCGAATTGGAAGGGTGGTATCCGGTATCCATGCCGATCGAAGGGCAGTCGCTGAACATCACCATGCTCAGTTACGGAGACAACCTGGAGTTCGGGTTGATCGGCTGCCGGCGCAACGTCGCACATTTGCAGTGGCTGCTCGGTCACCTTGAGGACAGCCTCGCGGTGCTAGAGGCGTCGAGTTGATCCGACGCCAAAGGACCGACCTTCGGTGCGTTCAGTCAATCCCGAGATCAGTTCGACTAGCTTCCAGGTTCCGTCAAGGTTCGGGGCGTGTAATCGGTGAACGCCGGAACAGGAGGTTCGGTCATTCGGGTGCCGCTATGGGTTGGGCCTGTCGCCGGGCCCGTTGGGACCGTGCCGAGCTTCGACCGAGCCGTCCGGAGTCCTGAGCCTGGTGACGCTGTGGCGAAGAGCTGAGCGGCGACGGTCGCGTCGAGATCCAGGACGCCTCGACGTCGGCCCTCGCGCCCACGTCTCTGCCGCTTGGCCTTTGAAGCTTGTCGGCCCGACTCAACCGCCGCTCGAAGGAGTATCCGATCGCCTGAGTGTTGGCGGTGTCCACTGGCCGTTGACTATCTCCGCCCTTGGCCGGTAGAGCCGGATGAGATAGTTCCATCCGTTCGGGGTGACGATCGCGTTAGCAGGGGTTTCACCTTCCGTCGAGCCGACGAAACGGACGGTGACCGAACCATCTTCGTTTCGTTGACCGGTGACGCTGTTGACGGTGTATAGATTCCTCTCGTTCGGCTCGAAGAAGCCCTGTGCGTTGTATACCGACACAGACCAGAAGGCATCGACGGGAACCTCGGTGAACACCAACTCGAAGTCACCTGGCAGGACCCTCGGGTCCACACCGATATACACGGCCTCCGAGGTCGGAAGCCCGCCCCACCCGGCGGCGCATCCGATCAAGTGATGAACCGGGTCGACTTCGTCTCGCGTCCCGAACGTCCGGTCGAACTGGTTGAGTCCGCGGGCCAGCTCGAGTAGCGCATTGCGGGTCGCGTCCAGGCTTTCGACGTCGTAGTCGGGCATGACGAACGGCTCCTGCGGGCCGGCGGTGATCGTCAGAGCATCCTGGAGCCTTGACACAGCCCCCACATCGTCGGGGTCGTCTGGATTGACCAAGATCCGCACCGCCACGAAGACATAGCGAGATCCGTGGTCATCGGCGGTGAGCGTATGCTCGCCCGGGTCATGGAGGACGCTGTTGATGTAGTGATCCTCATTGACGACCATCGCCGACAGATAGCGGCCACCGGCCTCCGGCAACGTGAGGCGGACGGGTTGACCGAGGTCAACAACCGCGAAGCTATAGAGCGTGTCACGGTTCAGTCTGATGACTGTCTGCTCGTCGATGCGGACTGGCGTTCGGTTGTGCCGGAATTGCCCGATCCCTCCGGCTTCTGCCTGGTTGTCCGAGAACATACGGTGAGTTTCCGCACGGACGAAGTTGTCGACGCTCACTCGAATCGTCATCCCGCACACGCTAGTTCTTGTCCTGGCCAGCCGTACTTGAAACCGGAACCCGACGAACTCCCGGTTCGTTGAGTCCTAGCCGTGTCCTAACACTGTCGGTCACGGGCAAATACGTACTAGACAGATCGACACCAACCGAGCCCGGCGAAGTGGACTCATCCGCACGGTATGGACCGTGAGATACCGGCCGGCACACCTAGTTTCACACTGGCAGTGTGGGGGTCAGGGGTTCGAATCCCCGTAGCTCCACTTCTGTGATGAGTCGCGCTATTGCGGCTCGGACTCCGGAAAGCCCAGACTCCAGCCGCGGTAGGTGTAGTTCTCGTCCCCGACGCTCGGACTGGGCAGGATTTGGATGTTGCTCCCGTCGCCGTATCCCGGGGATAGGCCCTGCACACCGCCGGATACGTAGGTGCCATCCCCGCGGGAGATGTCGATATGCGCACCGACGAATCCTCTGCTGAAAACAAGTGCCCCACGCGGGGGGTTCTTGTCGGTGTGAATCTTTCCCTGCTCGAGCAGTGTTTGGTACATGGTCTCGGCGGCGCCGTCCCAACCGTATTGCTCCTGCGGCACGCCGAATGCGTAGGCCACCAGAGCTTCACATCCGTAGATACCGAATTGGTCTGTCCCGAGGAGGCTTTCGGCCTTGGCGATTGCGGCGTCGGCTCCACGGATGGTCGGCCGTGGCTCAGCTGGTGCACTCGGTGCGAATACGAGTGTCGCGGTGAGACAAGTGGCTGCAAGAAGCAGAAGTCTTCGGATGTTCAACTCGTGGCTCCGGTTCTCGGCCTGCATGGTGGCGTGCCTGCAAGCACAATATTCGTTTCTTCAAGTGTTGTTCAGTCGGCCATCGCCTGGCGTGGGGATTGGCCGTGGCTGGTGGTGAATCCATGCCCCTTCCTGCGGCGACTAAACGCGATCAGCAAAGCCTCCCTCGAGCAGCGCAGCGACCGGAGCTCCGAATTTCCGTCGTTGCCGGGGTTGCCGTAGTGCGAGACTGACTGGGTGGAGCATGTACCCCTGGTAGGCATTTTCGGAGACCTTCCCGCGCGGGATTTCGTGGTGTCGCCTGGCTTTGCCGGCCTAGCGGCACTGTTGGCCGCGGTGATCGCGGCGTGCGCGGTGCTCTATGCGTCGAGACGCGCCCGTCAGCGGTTCGAGCAGCAGCGTGATCGAGACGAGAGCCGTCAGGAACAGGCCCGTCACGATGCGGAGAACGCACTGGCGTGGGAGCGCTGGCAGTGGGTGGTCGACACCGCCGGGATCGAGCCTGCCGCGAGCGAGGGGGCCACTCTGGGGCTTGGGCCCGCGGTGACCCTGGAGTTGTTGAGTGGGTTGCTTCGTGATGCCGAGCGACTCGGCGATGAGACGCTCGCCAGGGCTGTGGCGGTGTACCAAGAGCAGCTCTTGTTGGTTCTGGCACAACAGGCCGGTCCGGTTTCCGACATCGCGGGGGCAACGACCACGCGCCCGTCCGATGAGACACGCCGCACCACACCTGTATCGCCGCACCGGAATCCAAGCACGCCGACACCGATGGTCGCGGCTGAAAAGTCTTCCACCGAAACACCTTCCGCCCCGGTGGCGGAGAGCAGCGGAGGGCGGCGTCGCCGATGACGACGACTCGTCAACACATCGAGGACCTCGACGTCGACAGATGGGCGACGCTGACACGACGCGCGGCGGCGGAGTCGGTCGCCGCCGCACAGCGGTTGGGGTTACAACCACGGGCTGAATCCGTCGCATTGGCGGGGATGAGTGAGCGCGAACTCGCCCAACACCGCGAACGCAATGGGCCACCGGTGCCACGCCGGTCACTGGCGATGCAAGTCGTCGAGGCCGACCATCTGCGCCGGGCGGCCGAGGAGCAGGCGCGCGTGGCGCATCAGGGTCGGCTCGACGCTGAGGCGGCGGCCTCGCTGGCGCGCGCCGAAGCCGAAGAATCGGCACGCGTTGCCACGGCGGCTGCTGAGCGGGTCCGCGCGGTGGAGGCCGAGGCCGAGCGCAGGGACACGGAAAGAAGGGCCGAACGGGCGGCCGATCAAGAGGCGGTGCAGCAACTGCGGGCCGAGATCGAGCGGGTGAAAGCTGGTGCGGCGGCTGAGGTGGCGGCGGCCGAAGAGAGGGTTCGGGCCGCGGAGGCGCGTGCCCTTGAGCGGAGCACCGAACGGACGACCGAGCGCGCAGCCGCGGAGCAGGCGGTGCAGCAACTTCAGGCCGAGATCGAACGGGTGAAAGCTGGTGCGGCGGCTGAGGTGGCGGCGGCCGAAGAGAGGGTTCGGGCCGCGGAGGCGCGTGCCGTCGAGCGGAGCACCGAGCGGACGACCGAGCGGGCGACGGGCGAGGAAGCCGTGCAGCGGGTGCGCCGCGAGTTGGAAAAGTTGCGCTCAGACACTGCCGCTGAGGTGGCGGCGGCGCGTGGGCAGGCGAGTGGCGATGTGGCCGCGGCGCGGGAGGCCGCCGAGGCCGAGATCGCCGCCGCGCGAGAAGCCGCAGATGCGGAAATCGCTCGCTGGGAGGCCCACGCCCTGAATATGGAGCGATGGGCGCGAGGGGAAGTGTCGACTCACCTGTTGACGATTCCCGTTCCGCCGCCGGAGCTACGTGCCCAGATCTGGTCTGTCGAAACCACGATCGACATGCTCTACCAGATTTGTCATGTGCTGGAGGTGGTACTGGTTGAGGACGTCGAGTCGCCGTTCGTGCCCGATCTCGACTTCACGCGCAATCTGACGGGGAAGGTGCAAGAGCAGGCCAAGGATCTAACCCACGAATTGGCCACGCTGGCCACGCGGTACTCCGATCAATCTCAGGCCGAGGCCGCCGCCGGCTACGCCGAGGCCGCCGGTGACGCCTATCGCGCGCTACTCCAGCGCATAGACGCTGGTGTCCAGCGGCTGGGAAGGCGCTTCCACAGCCCAGATGCCGAGATCCTCGCGACGATCACGGCCATGCTCGCTGACCTTCGAGCACAAGGTCTTCACTAGAGCGACATTTGCCCGACGCGCGACGCGGATCGGTGTCATCGCCGAACAGTGGCCAGTGCGACGCCGGGGTAAGTTGCGACGTATGAGCGAAGACAGAGGTCGTGGATTCATTGGAAAGCCCAATCACCTCGCCGCCGTGATGGCCGGGATGTCTGGGGAGCAACCGGCTTTCACCGACCGGGTCAACGAGACGGCGAGCTGACGGTATGGGTGTGCTGGACGGCCGGGTCGCATTCATCACCGGCGGCGCGCGTGGGCAGGGGCGCGCGCATGCGTTGGCGCTGGCCGCCGAAGGGGCGCAAATCGTCGTCGCCGACGCGCCCCTGCCGATGAACCTGACCTACCCACTTGGCACCGAAGACGACCTTCGCGAGACGGCCAAACTCGTCGAGGAGCTGGGGTCCGTGTGTCTTCCGATCACCATGGACGTGCGCGATCCCGTCGCAGTGAGCGCTGCCGTCGAGGAAACCGTCAGCAGCTTGGGAAGTCTCGACATTGTCGTGGCCAATGCCGGCATCGTGAGCACCGGACCGCTGCAAGACGTGACCGACGAGATCTGGCAGCAGCTCGTGGACACCAATCTGACGGGCGTGTTTCACACCCTGCGGGCCGCCGTTCCGGTGATGCGGCGGCAGCATTTCGGGCGGATCGTGGTGACCTCGTCGATGGGTGGTCGAATGGGCATCCCTGAATTGGCGCCGTACAACGCCACCAAATGGGGAATCATCGGTCTCGCGAAGTCTCTGGCGTTAGAAGTCGCCAAGGAGGGCATCACCGTGAACGTGATGTGCCCCACCACGGTTCACACGCCGATGGTGCAGCCCGTCGGTGTCGACGGTGTGCCCGACGAATTGGTCCAACGGATGATGAGGGCGAATCCGATACCGCGGCCCTGGATTGAACCGGAGGACGTGAGCCGTGCGTTGCTCTATCTGGTCACGGATCCGGGTGTCGTGACCGGTAGCGTCCTCGAAATCGGCCTCGGCGGCAGCGCTCGAATTCACTGACGTGCGTTGTCCGTTATCCGATGGGCCACCGTATGCAGCACGTCGATGACGAGATCGCGACTGGGCAGTCGGCACCGGACGTGAGACTCTGGGGCGAAACAGCGGCGATACCGCACGGTGCGAACTGCATTGGCGATGGGGCGGCCACCGATGCAGGTGCGAGCGCCGTGATCAGCATCGCCAATCCGATTGCGGTGCTGAGGCAAATCGATACGAGCAGCAACACGATTACGCGGATCCCCGTCGCTGTCGGCGGCATGCCGCGGTCATTGTTGGCTTCCATGGGTGAACCTCCGGTTGGGGCCGGGGCATCATCGCCGACGGCCTCTACCAGTTAAGACACCACCCGCAGCGAGTTCGTGACCGTGATTTAGGACACGTCCCTTAACGCCGCAGCCCACGCGACATGCGCCGTCTGAGCGGGCCATCAGCGCGCGTCGCCGAAGCATCATGAGGTCCAGCATCACCGAACCGCCGTCGGCCGCCAGATTCGCCAACCAGTCGATCAACTGGCGCGCTTCGGCCAGATCACTTGGCTCCACGCTCCAGCAGGGTCTCCGCGAGAACACCGGTGCCCCATACGCGATAGAAGAGGTACCCCTGGCGCATCTGGTCGACAGCTTGGCGCATCGCCGCAGTCGCGGCATCCCGGGTTATGCCAGGCCATTTCCCGGGCAGCCCAGATGTCGGTGGCCGGGATGAGGAAGTAGATGCGCCTGCGCGCCGCCGACTCCATCCTGTGCGCGAACCCCACGGTCTCACCTGTCGCGGCGTATCTCGTTGTTCCCGAACCAATCTCACCCGCAATCACCCGACCCGAGTTCAGGCCGACGCGCACCTGCAACGTCACGCCGTCACGTCGCTGAACCTCTGCAGCAAGCTCGCTGGCTTCTTGCTGGATCGCCAGGGCGGCAAGACACGCACGAAAGGCGTGGTCTTCCAGCGCAACCGGCGCGCCGAAGATGACCATCAAGCCGTCGCCGGCGTACTCCACGGTCCCGCCGCCGTACCGGTGTGCCACGTCCGCCAAACGTTCCATCAGTGCAGTCATGACCTCACGCAGACGCTCTATGTCCAACGCGGACGCAAGGTCCATCGAACGCACCACATCGGCGAAGAGCACGGTCACCTGCTTGTACTCGGCCGACGCGGTAACGGGCAGCAGTCGCGTTCCGCACTCCGTGCAGAACTTGCCTGTCGCATGCGCGCCACAGGAACCGCAAATCACCTTCACGGCGGTCGGTCCACCGCTGCCATCCGGGCTGGCGTCCACATCACCAATCGTGTCACCGCTTGGTCAGCGATGTCTGCCAATACGTCTAAACCCAAGGGAGAGCGTACTGATGGACTAGCGTGGTTAAACCGGAGGTCGTCTCCGCCCTCCCCGAAGGTGATTGGTGGGTGGTGCGGTTGGACGCCGAACCGGACGCTGAACCCGACGCCGAACACTTCGACGTACTGACGCGGCATCGACGCGATCGCGCGGTGATGGCGGTCGTCTTTCTGCTGTTGTTCGGCTTCTCCTACAGCGAGGACTACGTCTTCGCGATTCTGGAGGCGGCCGGCCGCGACGAGGCCGTGGCATGGCTGGTGGGATTGGTCGGATTCGATGTGGCGGTGCTGAGCCTCGTCGGTGTGTTGAAGGGTTCCATCGCGCGTGCGGAAGGCGACTCGCCGCGTTTGTGGCGGTGGTGGTGGATCGCGTTTTCCGCCGTCGTGTGTCTCGACGTGTTATTAGTCCTGCTGCCCGAGGAACACCCGCTGTGGATCGACCTGGCGTCTTCGGTGGTGTTGGCGATCCTCATGGGACTGCTCATGATGGTGGCGCTCAACGGAGATCCACTCACACTGTTCAGCGCGACGAGACGTGCCGCGGCACCGACGGATTGGGCGCGCGTACGCGCCGTGGTTCCGCTCGTGCTCGGCACCATCGCCGGCTATGTCGCCGCCACGGCATTCGACGACTTCTTCGACCTCGACACGGTGCGTGTCCTGGACGCGGAGATGCAGGCCGAAGTCGCCGCCATGCCGTTGGCCGAGCAGCTTGGAGCGTTCGCCACTCTGTGTGAGGGCGCCGTCAGTCCCGCGTTCTTCCAGCAGGTCGTCGCCGTCATCCCGCTGCTATTGCTCACCATTGGCGTGGAGTTCAACTTCTTCCGGCGCGCACTCGACGAGCCCGCCCAGCGCGCAGCCGCGGCGGCGACGGTGGCCGTGATGGCGATTGGGCTGCTGTTGGCTGTGTCGACGCTGCCGTGGGCGGGCAGTGGCTGTGGCGGCGTGCTCGGGTACTGGCACGAGTATCTGACTTTTGTCATCGCGGTTCAGGGCATCGCTACGGGATTGGCGACGCTGCTGTGGCTCCTCGTGGTCAGCGCTCCCGATCAACGCATCCCGTCGGAGGCCAATCGTGTCTGAGCTCGCCATGCGCCAGCGGGGCGACCGCGCGGTGTTCGGGGTCGTCTTCCTCATGTTGTTCGCGTTCTCCTACAGCGAGCAGGTCGTGTCGGGGCTGTTTCCCGTCGTCGGCGGTGGTGGGCAGACGGGGTGGCGGGTCGCGGTGATCGCCGTCGATGCCGCGGTGTTGGGTTCGGTGGGCCTGATGAAGCGCGTCATCGCCAGAGGCGACGGCGACGGGTCGCGGCTCTGGGGCTGGTGGTGGACCGGCGTCGTCGTGCTCCTGGGCGTCGACGTGTTTCGCCTTTTCCCGTTGCATTCGATCCAGGTGGACGTGGTGACAGCGACCCTGTACGCCGTAGCCATGGGCTGGACGACGGTGGCCTCTCTGAACTCCGATCCGCTCACGCTGTTCAGCACGGCACGTCGGGTGGCCATGCCCACGGATTGGCAGCGGGTCCGCGCGATCGTCCCGTTGGTGCTGGGTACCTACCTCTGCTACCTCGCCGCGAGCGCGTACGTCGACTATTTCAACGTCGACACCATGCGAACACTCGATGCCGCGACCGAAGAACTCGTCGCCGAAATGGATATGTCGCAACAGATGGCGGTGCTGTCTCAGCTGTGCGAGGGCGCGATCAGTCCGGTGTTCTTCCAGCAGATCGTCGGTGTCCTGCCGGTGCTCTTACTGACCCTCGGTATCGAGTTCAACTACTTCCGCCGGACGCTGACCGACGCCGGCGCGCGCGCGGCGACCGCTGCCACGGTGACGGTGTTGGCCGTCGGCCTCGTCGGGGCGCTGTCGACGCTGCCCTGGGACGGCCAAGGGTGCGATGACGTGCTGTCCACCTGGCACGAGTACGTGGCCTTCCTGTTCGCGGTGCAGGCCATCTTCACCGGCTTGGCCACTCTCGTATGGTTACTCGTCTCCAGTACGCCCGACACCGCAGCCGAAACGACACCCGCGTCGCAGTGATCGCGACGAATGTTTGTCCGCCCCCGCGCCGGGTATTGCGTGTGACTGCGCAGCCCGAAACAAGCTGGCGCAGTGCTGAGGAGGTGGACGTGGCGAGGCGGAACGACTACACAGGCGACCAATGCGACCGCGGGCACCCGACGTACTTCCGGGTGGTCACCGTCGGGTCCGGCGCGGAGTCACGTCGCGGACCGTCATGTTGGTTCGACGACTGCCCGATTCATCGCGCGTGGCAAGAGGCCGCGGGCCAGCGCAACGCCCGCGCGTGACCCCGACCTAACGACCTGCGTTACTGGCGAGCTCGATGACGTACGAGTTCACGAAGGTGCCCGCAGGCGGATCGCCCTTGTCGCAGCTGCCGTCGGATTCCCCGGGACGCTTGATCCACAGGTAGGCGTCGGCGTGCGGACCGGCAGTAGCCGTGGTGGGCGGCACACCGAGAGCCCGGCCGCTGGGGTTGCACCAGTGCAGCGGCGAGTCCGGAGCCGCTCCGTTTCCGTTGCGCGACGTGTCGATGACGTAATTCTTGCCTCCGGTGAGGGCTGAAATGGCTTCGCCGTAACCGATTTCCTCCTCGGTGGTGAAGAAGTTCGCGACGTTCAGGCTGAAGCCACGGGCGCGTTCGACACCGGCTTGGCCGAGCCGCGACGCCATCTCTTCCGGGCTGTGCCAACGTAAGTGGCCCGCGTCGACGTACACGGCCGCGGCCGGATTGCGCGTCAGTGAGTCGACCGCATACCGAATCAAGTCGTAGCGTTCCTGGCGCTGATCGTCCGACAGGCAGTCGGCCATCGCGAGCGCATCGGGTTCGAGGACGATCGCCGCCCGCGCCCCGCCGATCTGGGCTGCGATCCCGTCGATCCACCCGCGGTACGCATCGCCCGACGCCATGCCGCCGGCAGCGAAGCTGCCGCAGTCGCGGTGCGGGATTCCGTAAATCGCGAACACCGGGATGGCGCCGGCAGCCGCCGCGTCACCGGTGTACTTCGCGACCGTCGATGCCGACGAGCCCGGAACGAGCCAGTACGCCTGTGGCGTGTCGGCGACGGCTCTCAGCTGTGGGTTCGGGGGTTCGGCCGCGTTCGCCGCGCGCATCGCCGCCGAGTTCGGGTTCACGTAGAACGGCGCCCCGACCAATGGGTTCGCGTCGCTGGCCAGCCGCACCGACGGGGTCTGACTGACCGGATCAGCGAGAAGACCGATGCCGGCCACGGTGGCAACCACCAGGACGAAGAACCGCGCGGCTGCGTTGGCAGCTGAGGACATCACGCGAGGAAATTAGCAGACCACGCTCCGGGTCATCGCCTCGTGCATCCCCCGAGCGGCCAGCTGGTCGGCCAGTTCGTTGTCGGCGATACCGGCATGCCCCTTCACCCAGAACCACTCGACGCGGTGCCGCGCGCACGCTGTCTGCAGCCGTTGCCAGAGATCGACGTTCTTCACCGGCTGCTTCGCCGCGGTCATCCAGCCGTTCCGCTCCCAGCCGAGGACCCATTTGGTGATGCCGTTTCGGACGTAGGTGCTGTCGGTGTAGAGGTGCACCACCACGGGTCGGGTGAGTGCCTCCAGCGCCATGATCGGCGCGGTCAGTTCCATCCGGTTGTTGCTCGTGACGCCGGGCTCACCGCCACACATCTCCCGGACGTGCTGACGGTGGCGCAGCACCGCCCCCCAGCCGCCGGGGCCCGGGTTGGGCCGGCACCCACCATCGGTGTGGATCACCACGACGTCCTTGATGATTTCGTTCGAGTCGCCCATTTCAGCTCGCCCGTGCCTGGCGGAGCAGACGCACAGCCTTCGGTCCGACGCCGTGGAGGGCCAGGAGGCCGTCGAGATCCGCAGGCAGATCCGCCACCGTGCGGTAACCCGCGTCCATCAGGGCGCCGGTCGCAGGCCGGCCGAGGTTCAGACCGTCGAACACCGGTCCGCGATCCACTGCGTCGACCATGCGCCGAGGATAGGCACTCGGTGAGGCGATTTCGCTCCGCGACGCGCGGCGTCAGCCTGCCTGGGGAACGACGTAGGTCGGCTGGTAGGGGTTGAGGCCCTGCTTGATGGCCTCGGCCCGCAGGTAGTCCTCGACCGACGGGTATCCCTTGACCTCTGCAGCGCGCTTCAGCGCCTCCTGCTCGGCCACCTTCGTCTCGGCCACGGCGGCGGCCAGGTCAGCTTCCGCCTTGGCCTTCTTCGCGTTGGCCTCGGCCACACCCTGCGCCTGCGTCGCCTGCGCATTCTGGATCGCGGCCTGCTCGCGTTCGATCGCCGCCTTCAATTCGGGGTTGACGGGCGTCGGCTTGAGCACCGTCACCTGAAAGTTGGTGAAAAAGTCGACCCCGTTGGTGCGGGCCTTACTGGCGTTGGGCAGCGACTGCAGCAGCGCATTGCGGAACTCGGTGCGCGCCTGCTCGTCGTTCCAGATCTGCTGCCACGTGTACTTCTGTGCCACACCGTTGAGCGTGTCCTGCAACGGTTGTCCGATCACGTAGTTCAACAGTTCGACCCAGCCGTCGCTGACCGTGCCGTCGTCGTTGAGCCAGCCGTTGTACTTGGTTCCGAAGTCGCGATGGAACTGCTTGAGCTTCTCGCAATCCGTCGTCAGATCGAACGTCACCACCACAGGAACATTCATGTCCGCGGGCGCCTTGGCGTTGGACACGACGACATAGGGGCCGCGCTCAGAACCGGGATCGCCCGTGGCATCCCAGGAGATTTGCCGAGCCGGATACCGGTAGACGTGGTTCGTGATCTCGTTCTGTGAGTTCTCTGGTTCGATGCACCCCTTCACCACCGGGTCGGTGGGGATCATCCAGTAACCGTCGACGACGACGGCCTGCTCGCCGGCTCCGACGCTGGCGTACGAGCAGCCGGACAGCAGAGCCATGGAAATCCCAAGGGCCACAGCAGATTTCTTCACGGTGTTCTCCTTTCGTTCACGGCCGTAGGTGCCGCGCCGGTACGCGCGCTGGCACTGCTGCCTGACAAGACTCGTCAGAACTGTACTGGCGCGATCACACTGTCTCAGCGTGATCTTCGATATCGTGGCGACATGAGTAGCCAGCGGGTGCCCGGCGGGGTGGTGCACAAGCTGCCCTCCGATCTGCGCCAGGCGCTTATCGCCAACGACACGGCGCTGGCGGCTTGGAAGGACATCACGCCGTTGGCGCGCAACGAGTTCATCTGCTGGGTCGAGGACGCCAAGCAGGAGAAGACCCGGGACCGCCGCATTCGTCGCACCCAGGAGGAACTCGAAGAGGGGCGGCGCAGACCGTGCTGCTGGCCGGGGTGCAAGCATCGCGAACGCAACGGCAAGTAGCGGACGTCAATCGCCGTAGGTGGGAGCCGCTTGCAACGCCGGCGCGGCCGCGGCGAGGAGTGCGGTGCGGTCGCCGGTGAGCGGGGGGTAGATGCGTTCACCGTTGATCTCCTGCTTGGTCGCCTTGGCTTCCGCGCCGGTGCTGACAACTTTGCGATCCCAGCCTTCGGTGTACACCGCGCCCGCCGGGCCGAGATCGAGAACGGTTACGTACCAAGGGATTCGAAGCGACAGCATCGGCGCACCGAGCAGATCTCCGATCACGTTGTAACCTGCGTACCGGCCCATCGGTCGCCCGTGCTGACACGACATCACCGACATGTGGTCGTCGTCCATGCGCGCCGCGGCCACGTCGCCTGCCGCGAACACCCCCTCGACACCCTTCACCCTCAGGTAGTCGTCGACCGGAAGCCGCCCCAGCCGATCGCATTCCACCCCGAATTGCGCCGTCAACGGATTGGCGCGCATGCCCGCGCACCACACGACCGTCGCCGCGGGGACCACCTCCCCGGACGACAGGGTGACACTCCGCTCGTCCACGGCGGTGACGCCGACCCGCGTCAAGGTGTCGACGTGGTTGGCGGCCAACGCGTCCTCGATCACCGGGCGAGCCGACTCTCCCATATCCGACCCGATATGCGGGTTGTGATCGACGAGGATCACCCGGGGTGTGGCCTCGGGACCCAGCGCATGCGAGAGCATCCGGGGCAACTCACTGGCGGTCTCGATACCTGTGAGTCCAGCCCCGACGACAACCGCGGTGGCGCTCGCAGGGTCCGGCGCGCGGTCGGTGAGACCACGGATGTGCGCCTGCAACCTCATCGCGCCGTCATAGGTGTCGACGTCGTAGCCGAACTCGGCCAGGCCGGGCAGACCGGGCTTGGCGACTCTGCTGCCAAGCGCGAACACGAGGCGGTCATAGCTCAACGTCGTGCCATCTGCGGTACTCACGGTCGCCTCGGCCGGGTCGATTCCGGTCACCTCGGCGGTGATGTAACCGATGCCGACCGGATCGAGCAAGTCCTGCAACGGGATTCGGCATGCGCTGAGATCGGCCTCGTAGTTGCGGACCCGGATGTCGTGAAATGGCTGCGACGTGACGACCGTGATGTCGACCGCTCCCTGCGAAGCGCCGAGCTTGTCGAGTCGTCGCGCCGCTCCGAGGGCGGCCCACAGCCCGGCGAACCCTGACCCGAGAACGAGAACGCGTGAAGTTCGCGGCACCGCACAATCGTCTAGCCCAAGCGACGACCTGACAAGTGCAGGAGTTTGCTCGCCGGCCGCGATTCGTGGCCCGTGAAAGGCGCCGACACAATCGCAATCACGAGCGATCTTGAATCGCCGGCCGCACCTCGGCGTATGGACAGCTGCCTGCCGAAACCGCAGGTGGCCGATTTGCGAAATTTCGTCCGCAACGCCGTTGACATTCGAGCGTTTTCGTACGTCGTCTGGCGAAGAACCGACCTGTGATCTTGACGGCTGTCGATTGCCTGGTCAAACGGAAAAACCGCTGGTTGCGGGGCCGGGTTGCGTGAGCTGTCATTTCGGATGGCACGGCGAGGCTCGACGACCGCGACGCCGGGCGGTGTTACAGCGCCCGTACGCAGGCGCGATGCGCCGAGATGGGGCCACTTTCGGGGCGTCAGATTTCTAGTTCACGTAGGCATCTCTGTGCGACAATGTCCTGCGGAATCAGCATGCGGTTTTGCTGAATGGAGGTCATCATCGTCACCACTCATCTGCGCAATGCAGCGGGTGCCTGCGCGCTTTCGATCGGCCTCCTCGTCTGCAGTAGCGGAGGGGCAATCGCCTTCGCCGATCAGACTGACGCGGGTGGTGCTGCCGCCGGCACCCCCGGTGGCACCACGGGTGACGGCACGACCACAGCCACCTCCACCGGTCCAACCAGCACTGTCGGCAGTCAGCCCACCGACACCGATGCGGTCGAGGCCAAGGTCACAACCGTCGGCACGGAAACGACGACCACGAGCGTGACCATCGGGAACGGACCAACCTCGACGATCCAAGCGCAGACGAACACATCCACCAAGACTGAAGAGGATCCGGACCTCGTCACCATCGCTGTGCGCGTTCTCGACGAGGTCGGCATCACGCCGGGCGTAATCTTGCAAACGCCTCTGACGCAAGCGCTTACACCTTCCGGTGTTGAGCACCGCCCATCGTCGGGATCGGACCCGGCTGCTGAGTCGGCGAAGATGACCGAAGGCAATGAGTACGCGGCCGCAACCACTGGCGCGGAGGAGGAGAAGACCTTCGCGTTCGGGCTGACGGACCGAGAGCTGGATCCGATCTCCAATGCCGTCGTCGTGCCCTTTACGAACGCGGCTGTCACCCTTGCGCGAGGACTTGGGCAGGGCATTTTCACGCTCGCACAATTGCCGACGTCCGAGACACCGCTCGCCGACCTCATCGAGGGGGTTTCGCTGATGGTCGGCGGCGTGGTCGGAGCTGTCGTCGAGGTCGCGAAGGTGCCCGGAAACCTGGTCACGTTGCTTGGGGTTGAGCCTGGCGATGTCCAGCCGCCGCTGATCGGTGCGAGCGGCGCTGTCGTCCCCACCGTGCATACACCCGTCGACGTCCCGCTCCTCGGGCCCGTTTCGCAGGCGCAGCTCCCGGTCGCAACCGTGGGAGCACCGCTCTTCGGCCCCGCGATTCGTGCGGCCAACCTGGGAAGCGCTCCTGCGGCCGGCCTGAAGAGCGACCTGACGCTGTCCGGTCTGGCGCCGGCCCCGTCGGGCGTCAGCCCCGCGACTAAATCGTTCCTCGATCACGTGGTCAGCTCGGTCTTGGTGCCCGCGTCGTTGACGGCGCTCGCCGCCATCGCCGTGCCGGGGATCGGTGGTCTGCTGATCGTGTGCGCGGCGGGTATCCGCGTCGGCTATCGGCAGGCGAAGGCCGGTCTCGCGTTGCGGGCGTCGGGAATCGCACGGTTCGCAGGCCCGGGTCCGATGGGAATCGTGCGGTCGGGCTCGCTGATCGCGCTTCACACGCGGACCGCGCGGCCTGGCGCGGCTGATCCGACACCGGCTGTCCACGCGAAGGCGTCAACCGGACCGCGCCTCCTCGAGAGCGTCGCCTAGCCCGACGCGGGATCGCGCCGCGTCTAACACCTGTTCGATCTCGACCCACGTCTGGCGGACTATGTCGGCCACCGGAAGAAGATCGGCGATGCGCGAAGACACCTGACCGGTGTTCGCGACGCTGGCTTCCATATCGCCGCCGAAGTAGAGCTCGGTCACCTTGCCGAGCAGTTTCGCGTTCGGATCATGCTCGGCCACGCGTGCGGCCAGGCCCGTGCGGAGGACACGCATGGTCGGGTTGCCCGGAATGTCGAGCAACACGGTGCCCGCGTCGTTGGCGGCCACGATCGCATCCTTGAAGTTCATGTGCACCAACGACTCCCGGCTCGCCAGCATCCGCGTGCCCATCTGAACGCCCTCCGCGCCCAGGACCAATGACGCCGCGGCTGACTGCGAGTCGCACATCCCGCCCGCGGCGATGATCGGCAAATCGACGTGGGCCGCGACCAGGGGGAGCAGCACCATCGTCGAGGCTCCCAGCGCGGATTTGAACCCGCCGCCCTCGACACCCTCGACGACCAAGGCGTCGACTCCGGCGTCGACCGCCTTGCGTGCCGCTCGCAACGATCCGACGACATGCACCACCGCCATGCCGGCGTCGTGCAGTCTCGCGGTGAACAACGCGGGATCACCCGCGGAGGTGAAAACGTGCCGCACACCCGCCGCGCTCAGCGTTTCGACGATCGAGGGATCGCCCTTCCAGCCCTGGATCATCAGGTTCGCCGCGACGGGTCGGTCTGTCAGCGTGCGCACCCTCATGAGGTCCGCACGGCCCTCTGGGGTCAAGGTCTCGATCATCCCGAGCCCGCCGGCCTCTGAGACCGCTGCGGCCAATTCTGCGCGCGCGATGTACGTCATGGGGGCCTGAACGACGGGATAGTCGACGCCGAGAAGGGTCTGCACTCGATTGGGCACGGATCATTAAACCGCGCTGAGCGGGCAGGCAGCCGGCTGTCGCCTTTTTACATTGAGTGCTTTATGATTTTTCGCATGGCCAAGCCACCGCTGTCGATGAAGCCGACCGGCTGGTTCCAAGTTGCGTGGTCTGACGAGATCAAGATCGGCGACGTCCACCGGATGACGTACTTCGGCACCGAGATGGTCGCGTGGCGAGCCGAGTCCGGCCAGCTCACCGTGATGGACGCATACTGCGAGCACCTCGGCGCGCACCTCGGTCACGGTGGTCACGTCGAGGGCGAGGTCATCCAATGTCCGTTCCACGGCTGGCAGTGGAACCACGAGGGCCGCAACGTGTGCATTCCGTATCAGGATCGGCCCAACCGGGGGAGGCGTATTCGCACCTACCCGACTGTCGAACGCAACGAGTCCGTATACATCTGGCACGACATCGAGCGCCGCGAACCGTATTTCGACGCACCGGATGTCTTCGCGAGTTTCGGCGACGGCAGCAGCGCGGCCGACTACTACCCACAGCAGCGGCTCTACCGCGACACGTTGGAGCTACATCCCCAGTACGTCTTGGAGAACGGCGTCGATTTCGCCCACTTCAAGTTCGTGCACCAGACGCCGATCGTGCCGGTGTTCACCCGCCATGACTTCGACGACGACGTGTCATACGTCGATTTCACGATCACCTTCGAAGGTGACGATCAGCAGAACATCGAAGACGTGGAAAGCAGGGTAGAGGCGATCAACGGTGGTCTCGGCATCGCAGTGACGAAAAGCTATGGGATGATTGACAATCGGACGATCTCTGCGGTCACCCCGGTCGACGATCGCACGTCCGACGTTCGTTTCATGGTCTACATCGGCCGCACGCCGGGCCGTGACGATGAGCGGGCCGAGATGAAGGCCCGCCAGTTCGGTGACGAGGTCATCCGGCAGTTCACTCAGGACATCCACATCTGGCAGCACCAGCGATACTCGGATCCGCCCGCGTTGGCGAATGCCGAGCAGGATGGGTTCACCGCAATCCGCCAGTGGGCCTTGAAGTTTTATCCCGACGGCCTCGGCGGTAGCGCCGCCGACCTGCAATCCGCTTCCGAGAGAGGGCAGAAGAATTGAGTGCAAATCGTAAGCCGGTCCGCGTGTTCCAGGTCGCGACGGGCAACGTCGGCAGCGAGATGATCAAGCGGATCGCCGACCGGCCCGACCTCGAACTGATCGGTGTGCACTGCTACTCGCCGGAAAAGGTCGGAAAGGACGCCGGCGAGCTCGCCGGGCTGGCGCCCAACGGGGTGATCGCGACCGGGTCGATCGAGGAGATCATCGCCGCCAAGCCCGATGTCCTGACCTTCCACGGCGTCTTCCCCGACGAGGACCTCTACGTCAAGATCCTCGAGGCCGGCATCAACATCGTCACCACCGCGGACTGGATCACCGGCTGGCATCGCGACACCAACCATCCGCATCCGTCGGGTAAGCCTGTCTCGCAACTGCTTCGGGAGGCATGTGAGAAGGGCGGCTCCACCTTTTACGGCACCGGGATGAATCCGGGCCTGAACCAGATCCTGGGAGTCGTGTGCTCCGCCGACGTCGCCGAGATCGAGAACGTCACCACGATCGAGTCGGTCGACGTGTCGTGTCACCACTCGAAGGACACCTGGATCGAGGTCGGATACGGCCTGCCCGTCGGCGATCCGAGCATTCCTGGCAAGTTGGAGAAGTACACCCGCGTTTTCGCGGACAGTGTGCTGATGATGGCCGACTGCTTTGATCTGACACTCGACGAGGTCAAGTTCAGCTTCGAGCTCGGGGCGTGCACCAAGGATGTCGATCTAGGCTGGTACGTGCTGCCGAAGGGTTCGCTCGGCGGCAACTACATCAAGTATCAGGGCATCGTCGACGGCGTGCCCAGAGTCGAGACGCATCTGGAGTGGCAGATGACTCCGCATACGGACCCGAGCTGGGATATCAAGGGCTGCTACATCACACAGATCAAGGGCGATCCGTGTGTGTACAACAAGCACATGATCTTTCCGAAGCCCGGAGTCGACCTGTCCGATCCGACGAACTTCGCGTCGATCGGTATGACGGTGACCGGAATGCCCGCTTTGAGTGCGATCACGTCGGTGGTCGATGCGCCGCCCGGGCTGCTGACGAGCGCCGATCTCCCGTTGCGTGGGTTCGCGGGTCGCTTCAAGCTATAGCGACAGCCAACTCGAGTCGCTCGAGCCGCCGCACCAGCAGGCTCGGCAGCCATCGGCCAGTGTCCGCCGCCTCGATCCACGTCGTGCGGTCGAGGAGTTGGCCGATGACAATCCTGGCTTCCAGCCTCGCGAGTGCCGCCCCGACGCAGAAGTGGGCTCCCTTACCGAAGGTGATATGTCCCTTCCCGCTGGGGCGGTCGAGCCGGAAGTCATTGGCGTCGGGGAAATGTGAGGGGTCGCGGTTGGCCGCGCCCCACAGCAGCACGAGGCGGGAGCCGGCGGGCAGATCGACCCCACACAAGCTGGTGTCTTTGACGACATGGCGGTAGTGCCCCCGGAATGGCGGCTCGAACCGAAGCACTTCTTCCAAGAACGCCGACAGTGCATTTGGATTTTCGCGAACCTCGCGCTGCACGTCGGGCCGAGAAGCCAGCACATGCGCGGCAGATCCGATCAGCGATGCCGTCGATTCACCGCCTGCACTGAATAGCGTGGCCATGATGTTCAGTGCAGTGGCGTCCGTCAAATCCCCTGCGGCACGGGCGGTTGCGAGATCGCCGAGCAGGTTGTCCTCAGGATCGTCGGCAGCGGCCAGAAAATGTTCGTTGATATAGACGGCGAGCTCCATGACTGCCATTCCGGCTTCGGCGAGCTCATCTTGGCTCACAAGGCCTTCCACCGTCTTCGTGCCTGCGTAGCCCCAACGCATCAGCTGTTCGCTGTCCACGTCGGGTACACCGATGAGACGCGTCACGATCATCATCGGCAGACGGTTCGCCATCGCCGACATCCACTCGACGCGTCCGTCGCGGACATGCTCCTGCCACAGTCGGGCTTCGATCTCGCGGACATACTCTTCGACTGCTTTGATTCGCCGTGCGGCGAGCTGTGGCAGCAGCAACTTGCGATGCGCAGCATGCGCGGGGTCATCCGCTGTCGCCAATGCCTGCAACTCGCTGCCGAGCTCGCTGAACGCGAATTGGCCGACCTTGCCGTTCTCGTATGTCATGGTTGCGGTGAGGTTCGAGGAGAAGTCCTCGGGTCGGCCGATGGCCTCGTTGATCGCATCCCAGGTGCACACCGCGTGGAACGCGGAGTCCCCGATGCGGTGGACCGGCCCGGCGGCGTGCATGCGGGCGTACAGCGGATAGGGATCCTGGATGAACTCGTCATCGAACAACGCGAGACCGAGTCGGCCGTCGGGCACAGTCATTCGTCAAGGCTGAATTGGGACCGCGCGCCGCGTCAACCGGCGAGCGTGAAGTTGATAACTGCAGGTAGGACCGCATCGGCAGCGCTGTCTCACGTCGCGGTTCGGACCAGGAACGATGGTGAGATTACTTCGTAATTTCGTCTCAATGTGAGAATATCTGGGACATGCCTCGCAACGACTGGCTGGTCGGCGGCGATCGGCGATCGGCGGCCGCCGAACGCATTTACGACGCGGCGACCGAGCTCATAGCGCGCGACGGGCTGGACGCTTTCGATGTCGACGTCTTGGCCGCGCGCGTGCACTGTTCCCGGGCAACGATCTATCGCCATGCGGGCGGAAAGGGGGAAATACGCGAAGCAGTGCTGCTGCGTTCTGCGGCAAGCGTCGTCGAGACGGTGGGGAAGGCGGTCGACGGGCTGTCCGGGGCTGACCGGATCGCTAGGGCAATCGCGGTGGCGCTCAAACAGATTCGTTCCCATCCGCTTCGTGAGTCGATGGTCGATTCGCTTCGAAGTGGACGGGGGATGACATGGCTGGCCGAATCTCCTGTCGTGGCCGGGTTCGCGACCGACCTGAATGGACTTACTGAAGACGACCGGGACGCTGCGCAGTGGATCCTGCGGGTCGTGTTGTCGATGCTCTGCTGGCCTGTCGACGATGTCGACGCCGAGCGCCGTGTCGTCGAGCGTTTCGTCTTGCCCGCCTTCGCCGATAGCGCTGAGCAGTAGCATTGGACCGCATATGACCTCCAACGTCACGCCGCGCCGTCCCGCCAAGGGCAAGCAGGTCCGCGCGGACCGCACGCGGGCGATGGTCATCGACGAGACCGTGCACTGTGTCCTCGAGGAGGGATTCGGCGCCGCGAGTGCCAAACACATCACCGAGCGCGCCGGTGTGACGTGGGGAGTGATTCAGTACCACTTCGGTGACCGCGACGGTCTGCTGATGGCCGTCGTCGACAGTGGCTTCAGCGAGTTGCTGGCGAAACTGCGAGAGGTGGAGCCGAAACTGGGCTCGCACATCGGACGCGCGAGAACCGAACTTCTGGTCAACACCGTCGCGGACGCCTTTTTGAGTCCGACATCGATTGCGGCACTGGAGATTCTGATCGCCACGAGGGCCAGCCGTGCGGACGTCGATCAACGTCATCTGCTGGATCTGTTCTCTACGCTCACCGGCCTCGGTCGTTATGTCGCCGAGGGACTCGAGCCCGAGCGCGCAGACGCGGTCGGCAATCTCGTGTGGACCACGTTGATGGGCACCATGGTGGCCACCATGGCGGTGCCGGACCCCGTCGACGTCAGCCGCGAACTACGTGCGTTGACCGATGCGATCACGGCGTACGTCGACGAGGCGCGCAGAGGTTAGCGCGGTGCGGCCGGTGTCGGCTCGGTCGCGGCACCGGCCGGCGCCGCCGCGCGGCGGTGGGTGGCGAGCACGCAACCGACGAGGATGAGCACCAGGGCAGCGACGTTCCACGGCGTGAGCGGCTCGTTCAGCACGATGACGCCGGCCGCCAAGGCCACCGCCGGATTGATGTAGGTGAATACCAGCGCGCGAGCCGCCCCGACCTCGCGGATCAGGGCGAAGAACACCATGAACGCCAACGCCGTGCAGATCACGGCGAGGCCGGCGAGTGCCAAAAGTACTTGAGTGGACGGCATTTCAGATGGCCAGGTGACTGCCGCCGGCACCGCATACACCAGTGCCGCGAAGCCGAGACACACTGCAGTCATCGGCAGTGCCGGCACCTCGGCTAGATGGCGCGCGGCGATCAGCGGTGCGATCGCGTAACACGTCGCCACCAACAGAACCTCGATGATCGGCCACGTGCTGCCGCCGATGTGCGGGCCTGCGAGAACCGCGACACCCGCAATGCCGACGGCAAGACCGAGGATCCGTTTGGCGCCGAGTCGCTCGCCGCCGGTGAGGCGGTCCAGCAGCGCGGCGATGATCGGAGCCGCGGCGATGAGAAGACCGGTCATCGAACTGGTGAGGTGGCGTTCGGCGTCCGACAGCAGCCACCACGCGGCGATGATTTCGAAGAAGGCGAATCCCAGCAGCGCCTTCCAGTGGTCGCGCACGATGGTCACCGTCCGCCGCGACAGGACCAGCGGAAGCAGGACCGCGGCGCCGACGGCGACGCGGGTGAACACCAGCACCGGAACCGAAACGCCATCGACCGCGATCTTGATCAGCAGGTAGGGGATACCCCAGATGATGCTCATCGCGAGGAACAGGATCCATCCGCGCGAGCTCACGCAGCCACCCTACGAAACGGTACCGACGGCCGTCGAAAGGTTTTCCGGGCTTTCCGTCACATCGAAATCGACGAAATGCAGACGTTTACTCGAACTTTTCCTGCAAAACGTGGATACCGATGATCAGGAACGGGTCAGCTTCGCGTAGCGGGTCACGTGATAGTCCGTCGAACCGAACTCGAACTGGACCGCGGTCAGCCGTTTGAAGTAATGACCGATCGCCAGTTCCTCTGTCATACCCATACCGCCGTGGAGCTGCACCGCCTGCTGACCGATGAAGCGAGCGGCGCGCCCGATCGTGGCCTTGGCCGCCGATGCCGCTCGGGCGCGGACGTTGGGTTCGGCATCGAGCTTGAGGACCGCGAGGTATACGGCCGCGACGGCCTGCTCGAGTTCCATGTACATGTCGACCATCCGATGCTGCAGCGCCTGAAAGCTGCCGATCGGCTGTCCGAACTGATGGCGCTGCTTGGCGTATTCGACGGTATCGGCCAACACCTTTCGCATGCAGCCGACCGCTTCGGAGCAGACGGCCACGGCGCCTTCGTCGCGCGCTGTGGCGATCGACGGCCAAGCCTGACCTTCCTCGCCGAGCAGTGCGTCGCCAGGCAGCGCCAGCCCCTCGAAGACGATGTCGGCGGCGCGTCGGTCGTCGACGGTGCGATAGGGGTGCGTCTCGATACCGGTGGTCGCCCCGTCCAGGTCGACGACGAACAGCGAGATGCCGTCATCGGTGCGGGCGGTCACGAGCAGGTGTGTCGCCAACGGCGCGCTCATCGCGACGATCTTCGACCCCCGAAGAACCCACCCGTCGCCGTCGCGTTCTGCGATCGTGGACACGTCCTGCCAGTTCTCGCCCGACGATGCTTCGGCCGCTGCCAGTGCGACGACCGCATTGCCTTCCACGACCTTTTCGAGCAGCGACGTCGCGACGGGACCGCCCGCACGGTGCAGCAGTCCGCCCGCGACCACGACGGTGTCCACGTATGGCTCCACCACCAACGCGTGCCCGAGCGCCTCAGCGATCACCATGATCTCGACCGGGCCGCCGCCGATGCCGCCGACATCCTCGGGCAGTGCGGCGCCGAGGATGCCGAGTTCATTGGCGAACCCACTCCAGATGTCGGGCTGCCAGCCAGGACCGGTCTTCGCCGCGGCGCGGCTCTTCTCGAGGTCGTATCGGGTCGACAGGAACTTGCCGAGCCCGTCGCGCAGCAGTTCCTGTTCCTTGCTCAGGTTGAAGTCCATGTGATGCCGCCTATCAAAGTCCGAGAGCCGCTTTGGCCAGGATGTTGCGCTGAATCTCGTTGCTGCCCGCGTAGATCGAGCCGGCGCGATCGTTGAGATAGCGCAGCGGCGCGACCGCCTGCCACTCGTCGCCACTGATGTAGTCGTCGGCGGGCGGCTCGTATTCGGTGACCGGGCCGCCGGGGCAGGTCGCGTGTGGTTGGTACACGCGGCCGCGGGGGCCTGCCGCTTCCATCGCGAGCTCGGTCAGTGACTGACTCAACTCGGTGGCGATCACCTTGAGCATCGACGACGCCACGCCCGGATTCTTGCCCTCGGCGACCGCCGCGAGCACTCGGTATTCGAGAATTTCCAGCACCTCGGTGCGGATCCTGGCGTCGGCGAGCTTGCGCGCGAAGGCGGAGTCGTCGAGCAGTTGCCCGCCGGCGGGACCAGGCTGATCGGCGGCGACGGAGGCGATCTCGTCGGCCATCACCTGCAGCGCCGGCGATGACGCGCCGCCGCCGCGCTCGAACTCCAACAGGTACTTGGCGACGGTCCAGCCGTCGTCGATCTTGCCGAGCACATTCGCCTTGGGCACCCTGACCTCATCGAAGAAGACCTGGTTCTGCACCTCCTCGCCGGAGGTCATGACCAGGGGGCGGATCTCGATGCCCGGCGTTGTCATGTCGATGAGGACAAAGGTGATGCCCTGCTGCTTCTTCTGCGCCTTCGAGGTCCGCACCAACGCGAACATCCAGTTCGCCTCGCGGGCGTGGGTCGTCCAGATCTTGCTTCCCGTGCACACCAGGTCGTCACCGTCATCGACGGCCGCCATCGACAGTGCCGCCAGATCGGAGCCCGCTTCCGGTTCGGAATAGCCCTGGCAGAAGAACACCTCGCCGGTCAGGATCCGGGGCAAAAAGAAGTCCTTCTGCTTGTCCGTGCCGAACTTCACCAGCGCGTGCGAGACCATGCGGATCCCCATCGGAGACAGCGAAGGCGCTCCGGCGAGCTGTGATTCTCTGCTGAAGATGTAGTGCTGGGTCAGGGTCCAGTCGCAGCCGCCATGCTCGACGGGCCACGCGGGTGCGGCCCAACCGTGTTCGTGGAGGATGCGCTGCCACTCCATGCTCGCGTCGTGATCGGCGTAGACGCTCGTCATGAGGCGACCGGCGCGGCGCAATTCCGGTGTCAGCTTGTCGTCCAGAAATTCGCGTACTTCGTCGCGAAAGGCCACATCGGCCGACGACCACGTGAGGTCCATGGTTGATCCCCTGTCTGCAGAACGCTACGGACAGAGTAAACCTAGTTAGTTAAGTGGGGTACAGGCGGTGGCACCTTCAGGGCGACATGAAGTGCGTGGTGGCGCGGTAGACCTTGGCCTTGTACATCGCGGCATCGGCGTCGCGCAGGATCTCTGCCGCGTCACGCGAATCCTCTGGAGCCACTTGGGTGACGCCGATACTGGCGGTGAGGCTGCACGCGATGCCGGCGACATCCAACGGTGCGGCGAGGGCGGCATGCAGCCGCTCGGCAAGGCGTTCCAGCGCGGAGTAGTCGGGGTTGCCGAAAAGCAGTGCGACGAACTCGTCTCCGCCGTGGCGGGCGATCAGGTCCTCGGAGCGCAGGGTGGCTCGCAACCGCTGCGCTGCGGTCTTGATCACGGCGTCGCCCGCGTAATGGCCGAACGCATCGTTGACGGTTTTGATGTTGTCGAGATCGATGAACATCACCGCCGCCAGCGTGGGAGGGTCGGCCTGCAGCGCCTGGGTCGCCTGCGCCTCGGCGTATGCGCGGTTCGGGAGCCCGGTGAGTGAGTCGTGATGAGCTTGGTGTTTGAGCTGAAGTTGCGCATCGCGCTGGTCGGTGACATCGGTGAACGACGCCAGTAGCGCCTGCTGCCCGGTCTCGGCCGGGTCGAGCAGGCGGGAGCTGACGGAAAGCCAACGACGCGCGCCGTCCGGGCGGTCGAAGCCGACGACGACGTGCCGAGGCACGACACCGGTGGTCAGCGACCTCACGAAGAACGGATGCCAATCTTCGAGCTTGTGGCCGTCTGCGTCGTACAGGGGGAATGCCTCCGAGAGGTCCGCGTAGTGGGGCAGCTTGCCGCCGAACGGCAGGCCGAGGATGCGGCGCGCGGCAGGGTTGATCCACTCCGGTTGACCGTCCGCGTCGAGCACCACCACCCCTTCGACGAGTGAGTCCACGACGGTCTGAAATCTGCGCTCGGCCCGTCGCAGGGCCGTCTGGTCAGAGCAGACGAGGACGTAACCGTCGTCCATCGCCGCGGCGGCGACCCGGACGATGAGCGCCGTGCCGTCCGCGGAATAGTGAATCGCGTGCTCGACGCCCCCGTCGGCGACGATCGCGGCGGGATCGACGGCGGCGCCGACCGCCTCGGCGATCGGGAGGTCCAGGGCGTCCGCCGCTGATCTGCCGTAAATGGCTTCGGCCGCCGGATTCCAGGTGGTGATCGCCCCAGCTAACGTCGTCGCGATGATTGCGTCTGTGGCGTGAGTTACGAGTGCGGCCTGATATCGAAGGGTGGCCTCGGCGGCTTTCTCGATCGTCAGGTCGCGGAAGATCACTTGGTAGGCAGGTTTGCCGTCCCAGCTCGTCAGCACCGACACCACCTCGGCGTCCACCGGGCTGCCGTCCAGGCGCAGCATCACCGCCTCGGCGGCCGGCGTGCTGTCACCCTCCCGGTGCAGTGAGGCGATGCGGCCGAGCATCGGTGCGATGGAGTCGGGATGGACGAAATCCGTGATCATCCGCCCCACGAGATCATCTGCGCTCTTGGCGGCGATCCCCCTGAGGCCGGCGGGATTCACGTAGACCACACGGCCTTCGGCGTGGACACACATGGGGTCGGGGCTGTGCTCCAACAACCGTCGGAAGCGCTCTTCGACCGGATCGAGGGGTAGGGACGACGCGTCGCTTCTGCCCGCGTCGTCATGACCGGCCGTCATCGACGGCTCCTCGATCCCAAGTTAGCTGGTGGTTCACGCAGCTTAACCGTGTGCGTCGTCACTGCTCCCACTGTCCCATGCGTGACATTTTGCCTGGTCAACTCCGGCGGAATAGGCGTTAATTGAATGGGAACTTTCTCAGCAATGGCCAAACAGAGAGGCGATAAATCATGGTAGGACCGATGACCATTACCGGGATCGGTGCAGTAACGGGGTATGGCTGGGGCGCGGAGCCGCTGTGGACCGGCTTGCTCAGCGGCAAGCCTGCCGCAAAATTGGTCGGTGGGTTCGGTTCGAGCGGTGATGAGGACGCGTGGGTGGCGCAGATCGCCGACGAGGGCAATCCGCTCGACGGGCTCACCAGGTTTTCCCGCGCCATGCGCGGGGCCGCTCGCGAAGCCGTGACCGACGCACTCGATCGGGGCTGGGTGCCCGGCCGCAGGGTTGGGCTGCTGCACGCCGTGGTGATCTCCGAGGTCGAGGGGTGGCGCGACTTCTACCTCAAGGACGCGGCCCATCGCAGAATTCGCGACTACCTCACCCTGATGCCGTCCACCCCGGTGTCGATGCTGATGCAGGAATACGACTTCCACGGGCCCGCGATGAATGTCTCGGCGATGTGCTCGTCGGGCAACGCCGGGTTGATCACCGCGAAGATGTGGCTGGACAGCGGCTTCGTCGACGACGTGGTGTTCGTATCCACGGACCTGTCGCTGACGCCGGAGAACGTGGAACATTTCGTACGCCTCGGCGTCGGCGTCGTCGACGTCGAACCGCTCGACGCGTGCCGCCCGTTCCAGGAGGGCAGCCGAGGCTTTCCGGCGGGCGAAGCCGCGGTCTCCTTCGTCCTGTCCAAAGGCGCCGAGCGGCCCTACGCACAAATGCTCGGAGGCGACATGTCCCACGACGCTCACCACCTGACGTCAGTCGACCCCGCCCGTACGTACATCGACCAGTGTGTCCGCAACGCGCTGAGCGCGGCGAACACGTCGACCGACGAGATCTCCTATCTCAACGCTCACGGACCGGGCACCCAGCAATGCGACGCCGCGGAGGCCGGAATCGTCGACGAGGTGCTGCACGGCACGCCGGGCATCTACTCCATCAAGCAGATGGTCGGCCACTGCCAGGGCGCCGCGGCGGCCGTCGAGCTCGCCGCGGCCGCACTCGGCTATGAGCACGGAACCGTCCCTGCGCCGCCGACCGTGGCTCCCGGACACCCGCGACTGCTGGATGGGCCCACGCGTATGAAACCCGGTGCGCTGACGCTGAAAACGTCGCTGGGGATGGGTGGACACAACTCGGCGGTGGTACTCGCACCGGCCGCCTGATTAGTTTCCGAATCAACAATGCGGACCCCCTGATTGCCCGTAGGCTGCGGCCTGCCCGGCTTCGGTGTACGGGCGATCCGGGGGAGGCGAGTCCACTCGCCCGAAGGGCGTTGATGTCTGGGTACCTGCGCCGCCAGCCGACAGGGAGAAGATGAGTCATCGAGTTTCTGGCCGTCGCGATGAATGGCGCCCGCCTCGGCGCGCGGCTGATCCGACGGCCGCGTCGGTTCCGACTCGGCGGTGGTCGGTGTTGGGCGTCATCGGGGCTGCGCAGCTGATGGTCGTCCTCGACATCACCATCGTGAACATCGCTCTGCCGTCGGCTCAAGACGAACTCGGATTCGACGTCGCGAGCCGGCAGTGGGTGATCACGGCTTACTCGTTGGCCTTCGGCAGTCTGCTGTTGCTCGGGGGCCGGTTGTCCGACCGGGTGGGTGTCCGCCGCACGCTGATCATCGGACTGCTCGGATTCGCGGCGGCGTCTGCTGTCGGCGGCGCCGCCGACGGGTTCGCGATGCTGATCGCGGCGCGCGCGGGCCAGGGAGTTTTCGCTGCCATCCTTGCCCCGGCGGCCCTGTCCACCCTCAACATCACGTTCACCGAACCCGAAGACCGCGCGAGAGCGTTCGCCGTCTTCTCCGCGATCGCGGCCAGCGGCGCTGTCGTTGGACTGCTTGTCGGCGGCGCGGTGACGGAGTGGCTGTCGTGGCGGTGGTGCCTCTACATCAACCTGGCGTTGGCGTTGCCCGCCGCGGTCGGCGCGTTCTTCATCGTGCGAGCCGCCCCGCGACAGCGCCGGGCCGGGCTCGACTGGCCGGGTGCGGTATCCGCGAGCGGCGGCCTCTTCTGTCTGGTGTACGGCTTGTCAACGGCGGAGTCGGACGGCTGGACCGCACCGATCACCGTCGTTCTGCTCACCGCGTCGGCGGTGCTGATCATGGCCTTCGTCGTCATCGAAACGCGGGTGCAAGCGCCGCTGCTACCTCTTCAGATCGTCGCGGATCGCAACCGAGGTGGCGCCTACCTGACGATCGCCGTCACGTTTTGCGCGATGTTCGCGGCGTTCCTGTTCCTCACCTATTTCATGCAGCGCGACCTGTTGTACAGCCCACTCGCCACAGGTGTCGCCTTCCTGCCGATGGCCGCGGGTATCGGGCTCGCCGCCGCATTGGCGAACACGGTGTTGATGCGCCGCGTCGGGCCGCGTCCGATCATCCCGACGGGCATGGTCGTGGCAGCGGCAGGGATGGCCTGGCTTGGCGGGCTCACGGTCGATGCGACGTACATCCGCGACATCCTCGGCCCGAGCATCTTGCTCGGTCTCGGCATGGGGATGGCGTTCTCACCGGCGGTGGCTACCGCGACGAGCGGTGTCGCCACCGAGGACGCCGGCGTCGCCTCGGCGATGGTCAACACCAGTCAGCAGATCGGCGGAACGGTCGGTACCGCCGCCCTGTCGACGATCTTCACCACCGTGCTGGATCGCTATATCCACAACCACCGACCGCCTACCCCCGCTGTCGCGGCAACCGGGGCCATCCACGGGTACACCGTGGCCTTTCACATCGCGAGCGGGCTGTTCCTCGTCGGCGCGATTCTGACGGGGATCATCTTGCGGAGCGGACGATTGATCAACAATGACCCGATTCATATCTGACCGCCCTTCCGGCAACCGCCAGGTCGTGTCCCCTCTCGGTCGGTGGACTGGCGTTTTCACGGTGCCCATACAATCAAGCGACGAGATGAAAGTGTGCCAACTCTGGCTGATGAAGGTGACAGGCCCGTTAACTTCGTCAGCTACTACCCCCGCGACCATTTTCCAGGCGTTAACATTGATCAATGCCGAGGTCCGCGTGCCATCCATAAGGGGTGACCGGTGATGACCGCTGGCGGGCGCAAAGAACCCAGCCGCGATCATTACTATTGGCTGACAGCGTTTCTCGCGGCGCGCGGAGCGCAAACGACGACGTGTCGGGCAATCGCAGCGTTCATAGCTTTCTGCGGAGTCATTCCGTTGGCGTTGGCCTTTGGCTCCCCCAGCCCGTCCGGCACGTGGGACCGATGGGTGGCGGTGGTGGGCGGGGTGGCCGCTTTCGCGATGGCCGCATCCTGGCTGCGGAGTCGCTGGCCCAGTCGGATCGCGTCGGAAGTGTGTGTCGTCGTCGGGTCCCTCTACACAGCGGTTGCCACCCTGATTCAGGGCGATCCTGTTGTCGGGCTTCTGGGATCGACAGCGTTCGCAATCGTGGGCGGCTTCGTCGCGCTGTTCCACTCGATGCGGTTGCTCATGTTCATGTGGTTGGTCGGCGGCGCAACAATCGTGGTTCTTGCGGTTCGGATAGCCGAGACCAATCCGGCGTTGGCGGTCTGCGGCGCACTTCTTGTCGCACTCGTGAATGCCTTTGTGGTGTTCGCTTGTCGGACGCTGCTGCGGTCGATCAACAGCGAGTCGATGTTCGACGACGTCGAGCCACTGACCAGCCTGCTGACCCGGGATGCCTTCGCCGAGAAGGTCGCAACGCTCATGAGTTCGCGAGCCCGCGGCGATGACCGGTACCTCGCGGTGGCCGTGGTGAATCTCGACAGCTTCTCGCTCCTACAGGACATGGCCGGCGTCGTGGCGGCCAACCGGGCGCGAGTCGCCATCGGCCAGCAGTTGCGCGAAACGGTCCGCCGCGTCGCTGTGCTCGCCCACGTAGCCGATGCGGAGTTCTTCATCGCCGACATCCTCACCAGCGATGATCCATCCCCCTTGTTGGAGCGGGTGCGGGGGACGATCGCCACGTCGCCCAGCCGACTGACCGCCAGTATCGGCGTGGTGAGCACTCCGCTGAGCCCGCTGGCAGGGCACCCTCCGTACGACGTCCTCGACGAACTCCTCGCGATCGCCACCACGGCGATGCGTCAAGCCCGCCGCGAAGGCGGAAATCGGGTACAACAGGTCCTTTCGCCCGCGCTGGCCGTCCTGGCTCGCCCCTCCGGTGGCGCCTGGGAATCCGAAGAATCGGCCTGACAGGCGCTTTCCCGTCGCCTGCGGTCGCGGTGTGACACGCTGACGTAGGTGGCCAGGGAATATCCGGAAGCGGGTCGGGGGGATCTGCCGGCCAAGGACATCGGCAGGCTGTTGTTGCGCTGCGACGACCGACCAGGCCTCGTCGCCGCGGTCAGTGCGTTCCTGGCGGGTGCCGGTGCGAACATCGTGTCGTTGGACCAGCACGCGACCGAACAGTCCGGCGGGACGTTCATGCAGCGCACGATCTTTCACCTTCCGGGTCTGACGGCCGCACGGGATGCGCTCGAGCAGAGGTTCGCCGACGAGGTTGCCGCCAAGTTCGACATGGACTTTCGGCTCACCGAAGCGTCGAAGCCGAAGCGCGTCGCCATCATGGCCTCCAAGGAGGATCACTGCCTGCTGGATCTGCTGTGGCGCAACCGGCGCGGTGAGATCGAGATGACGGTGGCGATGGTGGTCTCCAACCATCCGGACCTCGCGGATCAGGTTCGGCCGTTCTCCGTGCCGTTCATTCATGTGCCCGCGACCAAGGACATCCGGGAAGAAGCCGAGCACCGTCAACTCGAGTTGTTGCGCGGCAACGTCGATCTGGTGGTGCTGGCGAGGTACATGCAGATCTTGACTCCGCGGTTTCTCGGCGAGGTCGGCTGCCCGATCATCAACATCCACCACTCGTTTCTGCCAGCGTTCATCGGCGCGGCACCGTATCGGCGGGCCAAGGAGCGCGGCGTCAAGCTCGTGGGTGCGACCGCGCACTACGTGACCGAGGATCTCGATGAGGGGCCGATCATCGAACAGGACGTGGTGCGGGTCGATCACCGCCAGGACGTTCAGGACCTGGTGCGGCTGGGGTCCGATGTAGAACGCCTCGTATTGTCGCGTGCGGTGCTGTGGCACTGTGAAGACCGGATCATCCGATACGGCAATCAGACAGTGATCTTTTAAGAGGAGCGGCAGTGAAAACGTTCAGTGGGCTCGATGAGTTGATCGCGGCGCAAGGCAGCCAGCTCGGTCCGACGGAGTGGCTCGAGGTCACGCAGGACCGCGTCAACACATTCGCGGACGCCACCGATGATCATCAGTGGATCCATGTCAACCCCGAACGCGCGGCCAACGGCCCGTTCGGCGGAACGATCGCACATGGATTGCTGACGCTGTCACTGATTCCGCACTTCTCCCATCAGCTGTACACGGTCGAGAACATCACGATGGCAATCAACTACGGCTACAACAAGGTTCGCTTCATCACGCCGGTCAAGGTGGGCGCCAAGATCCGAGCGCGCGCAGAGCTCACGAAGGTCGATCAGCTTGACGGGGGTGCGCAGGCGACGATGACGACGACCGTGGAGATCGAGGGCTCGGAGAAGCCCGCCGCCGTGGCGGAATCGATCGTACGCTTTCTGGCGTAGCCCCGCCCCAGATCGCCAAGCGTCAGAACTGCGTCGAACCCTGGTCGACCGATATCGCCTGGGCTGTCACCATTTTCGACTCATCGCTGGCCAACCAGCAGACGGCGTCGGCAATGTCTTCGGGCTGAGCTACCCAGGTCGGCAAGAACGGCGTCAGCACGTTCAACAGCGCGTGGTTGCCGACGACTTCCGCCGCCTTGGCGATCGCCTCGACCATCTCAGGGGAACCCATCTCCGTGACGACGGGGCCCGGGTGCACGCTGTTGACGCGGATCGAGTGCGTGCCGAGTTCGGCGGCAAATGCCCGGGCCATCCCGGTGACAGCGTGCTTGCTGGCGGTGTAGTGAATCATGAACGGCTGGAACTTGACTCCGGCAGCAGAGCTGATCAGGACGATCGACCCGCCGCGGCCACCGTCCACGATGTGCTGCGCGCCGGCCATCACGGTGTTCCAGGTGCCGGTGAGGTTGATGTCGATGACGTCTCGCCACTCCTCGGGAGTGATGGCATTCCAGGCGTGCGGCGCGGTGACGCCGGCGTTGGCGACGATGATGTCGAGCCTGCCGAACTCGGCGACGCCGTCGTCGACGACCTTGCGCAGCCCATCATGGTCGCGAGTGTCGACCGCGGCCGATAGGACGCGGCCCCCGGCGGCCTCGGCCAGCCGCACCGTCTCCTTGAGGTCCTCCGGCGTCGCCGACGGGTAGGGCACACAAGCGGGCAGCGGGCCGGCGACGTCGACGGCGATGACATCGGCGCCTTCCTTCGCCATCCGGACCGCATGTGCGCGGCCCTGGCCACGCGCTGCTCCGGTGATGAATGCCACCCTGCCGCTTAAGCGCCCGCTCATCTGCTGTCCTGTTGTGCTGTCTTGACGAGGTTCGCCCCAATGATGAGCCGCTGGATTTCGCTGGTGCCCTCGTAGAGTCGTAGCAAGCGCACGTCGCGGTAGATGCGTTCCACGGGCACTTCGCGCATGTAGCCGCTTCCGCCGTGGATCTGGACCGCGAGATCGGCTACCTGGCCGACCATTTCGGTGCAGAACAGCTTTGCCGCGGACGGCGCGATCCGACGATCTTCTCCGCTGACCCACGCCCGTGCGGTCTCCCGCACCAGGGCCCGGCCGGCCAGCACGCCGGTTTGTTGATCGGCGATCATGGCCTGCACGAGCTGGAAGTTGCCGATTGGTGTGCCGCCCTGGGTGGCCGTCGCCGCGTAGGCGACGGACTCGTCGAGGGCGCGCTGCGCGGTGCCCACGGACAGCGCGGCGATGTGAACGCGGCCACGGGCCAGCGAGATCATGGCGGCGCGGTATCCGATGTCCTCACTGCCGCCGATGAGCGCGGAGGCGGACACGCGAACGTCGTCGAAGCTGACGTCCGACGTCCACGCGCCTTCCTGGCCCATCTTGGCGTCCTTGGCGCCGACGACCACGCCGGGCGCGTCGGCGGGCACGAGAAAGACCGCGATGCCCGCGCCGTCGTCGTCGGCCGGGCGGGTGCGCGCAAACACGATGAACAGGTTCGCGGTCGGTGCGTTGGTGATGAAACGCTTCTGGCCGTTGATGATCCAGTCTGGGTTGTCTCCCGAGCCATCGCGGACCGCCTTTGTCCGGAGGCCGGACGGATTCGACCCGGCGCCCGGTTCGGTCAATGCGAAGGAGGCGACGACGTCGCCAGTGGCCATCGGCTCGAGCCACTGCGCCTTCTGCTCGTCGGTGCCGAACCCGACGAGTACCTGCCCGGCGATGCCGTTGTTGGTGCCGAACATCGACCGCAGCGCCAGCGACGTGTAGCCCAGCTCCATCGCCAGTTCGACGTCCTGCGCGAGGTTCAGGCCGAGCCCGCCCCACTCCTGGGGGATCGCGTAGCCGAACAAGCCCATCTTCTTGGCTTGGTCGCGCAGATCGTCGGGCACGCGGTCGTCGGCGAGGATCTCCTGTTCGCGCGGGACGACGGCGGTGCGCACGAAGGTGCGTGTCTGCGCCAGGATCTCTTGAAAATCCTCGTCGCTGACTTCGGTCGTCGTCATCGATGCTCCTCTTCGGTGCGGGAGGGTCGTCGGCCGGGGAAATCATATATGAAATATGATGTCGGTCTGACGGGGCCCCGCTCAGGGCCCGACCAGTAAAGAGGGGTGATCAGGTGTCGTTGCTGACAGGTCAGACCGCGGTCGTCACCGGAGGCGCGCAGGGCCTCGGGTACGCGATCGCGGAGCAGTTCATCGCCGAGGGCGCGCGCGTCGTGCTCGGCGATCTGGACCTCGGCGCCACCGAGGCCGCGGCGAAACAACTCGGGGGAGAGCAACATGCGCTCGCCGTCCGCTGCGATGTGACGAAGGCCGATGAGGTGGATGCGCTGGTCGCCGCCGCGACCGAACGGTTCGGTGGCCTGGACATCATGGTCAACAACGCCGGGATCACCCGCGATGCGACGCTTCGCAAGATGACCGAGGAGCAGTTCGACCAGGTGATCGCCGTCCACCTGAAGGGCACGTGGAACGGCACCAAGGCGGCGGCGGCGATCATGCGCGAGAACAAGCGCGGCGCGATCGTCAACATGTCGTCGATCTCGGGCAAGGTCGGTTTGATCGGCCAGACGAACTACTCGGCGGCCAAGGCGGGCATCGTCGGCATGACGAAGGCCGCGGCCAAGGAGCTGGCTCATCTCGGCGTGCGGGTCAACGCGATCCAGCCGGGGCTCATCAGGTCCGCGATGACCGAGGCCATGCCCCAACATATTTGGGACCAGAAGCTGGCGGAGGTACCGATGGGCCGTGCCGGCGAACCGGCTGAAGTGGCCAAGGTCGCGCTGTTTCTCGCCAGCGATCTGTCGTCCTACATGACGGGCACGGTCCTCGAGGTGACAGGTGGGAGGCACGTATGAGTCGCGAAGCCGTCATCTGTGAACCGGTGCGGACGCCGATCGGCCGCTACGGCGGGATGTTCAAATCGTTGACCGCGGTGGACCTCGGCGTCACGGCGCTCACCGGGTTGCTCGAACGCACCGGGATCGATCCCGCGGCGGTGCAAGACGTCATCCTCGGGCACTGCTATCCGAGCAGTGAGGCACCCGCGATCGGCCGGGTCGTCGCGCTCGACGCCGGTCTGCCGGTGACGGTGCCGGGTATGCAGGTCGACCGCCGATGCGGCTCGGGTTTGCAGGCGGTGATCCAGGCGTGCCTGCAGGTTGCCAACGGGGACAACGACCTCGTCGTCGCGGGCGGTGCCGAGAGCATGAGCAATGTCCCCTTCTATTCCACCGACATGCGTTGGGGCGGAGCCCGATCCGGTGTCCAGGTGCACGATGCGCTCGCACGCGGACGCACCACCGCCGGCGGTAAGCACTATCCGGTCCCCGGAGGCATGCTGGAGACCGCGGAGAACCTCCGCAAGCAGTATTCGATCTCCAGGCAGGAGCAGGACGAGCTCGCGGTGACGTCGCACCAGCGGGCGGTCGCCGCGCAGAAGGACGGGATTCTCGCCGAGGAGATCATTCCCGTCACCGTCTCGACCCGTCAGGGTGAGGAACTGATCGACACCGACGAACACCCCCGCGCCGACACCACTGTGGAGTCGCTGGCGAAGCTGAAACCTGTTCTGCTGAAGAGTGATCCCGACGCGACCGTCACGGCGGGCAATGCCAGCGGGCAGAACGACGCGGCATCCATGTGCATCGTGACCACGCCGGAGAAGGCCGCCGAACTCGGCCTCACGCCGCTGGTCCGGCTGGTGTCGTGGGGGTCGGCAGGCGTGGCCCCCAACATCATGGGCATCGGGCCCGTACCCGCGACCGAAGCGGCGCTCGCCAAGGCGGGACTGTCGCTCAGCGATATCGACCTGATCGAACTCAACGAGGCGTTCGCCGCACAGGCGCTGGCGGTGATGCGGGCGTGGGAATTCACCGCCGCCGATCACGACCGGACGAACGTGCACGGTTCGGGTATCTCGCTGGGCCACCCGGTCGGTGCGACCGGCGGACGAATGCTGGCGACACTCGCACGCGAGTTGAACCGCCGCGGTGCCCGGTACGGGTTGGAGACGATGTGCATCGGCGGCGGGCAGGGCCTGGCCGCGATCTTCGAGCGGGTGAGCGCGTGACGAGGATCGCCCAGACGCTGGGCCTGACCGAGTTCCAGACCGAGATCGTCGCCAACGTACGGCAATTCGTTGACAAGGAGATCATTCCCGCCGCGCAGGAACTCGAACACGCAGACACCTACCCGCAGGCCATCGTGGACCAGATGCGGGAGATGGGTCTGTTCGGGTTGATGATCCCCGAGGAGTACGGCGGCCTCGGCGAGTCGCTGCTGACCTATGCGTTGTGTGTCGAGGAGCTTGCCCGCGGCTGGATGAGTGTCTCCGGCGTGATCAACACTCACTTCATCGTGGCGTACATGATCCGCCAGCACGGCACCGATGCGCAGAAGCAGCATTACCTGCCGCGGATGGCCACCGGCGAAACCCGCGGCGCGTTCTCGATGTCCGAACCCGAGCTCGGGTCCGACGTCGCAGCGATCCGCACCCGAGGCAAGCGCAACGACGACGGCACGTACACGATCGACGGCCAGAAGATGTGGCTGACCAACGGCGGTAGCTCGACCCTGGTCGCGGCGCTGGTGCGCACCGACGAGGGCGCGGACAAGCCGCACCGCAACCTGACCGCCTTCCTGATCGAAAAGCCTACGGGCTTCGGTGAAGTCGCTCCGGGACTGACCATTCCCGGGAAGATCGACAAGCTGGGCTACAAGGGCATCGACACCACCGAGCTGATCTTCGACGGGTACGTCGCGAAGGCCGACGACATTCTCGGGGAAGCCCCCGGTCAGGGTTTCTTCCAGATGATGGACGGTATCGAGGTCGGTCGTGTCAACGTGTCGGCGAGGGCGTGCGGAGTGGGAATCCGCGCGTTCGAGCTCGCCGTGAAATACGCACAGCAGCGGCAGACGTTCGGCAAGCCGATCGCCGAACACCAGGCCATCGCGTTCCAGTTGGCCGAGATGGCGACCAAGGTCGAGGCGGCACATCTGATGATGGTCAACGCCGCGCGGCTGAAGGATTCCGGCGAACGCAACGACGTCGCGGCGGGAATGGCGAAATACCTTGCCAGCGAGTTCTGCTCGGAGGTGACCCAGCAGAGCTTCCGGATTCACGGCGGCTACGGCTACTCCAAGGAATACGAGATCGAGCGCCTGATGCGTGACGCGCCATTCCTGCTGATCGGCGAGGGGACCAGCGAAATCCAGAAGAACATCATCAGCAAGCGCCTGCTCGCCGACTATCGGATCTGACCCGTGTCCGTTCCCGAGCTTCCCCACGCGCTGGCCAGGACGCAACTGGCCGAAGACGTCGCGCGCATCGTGCGTAAGCGGATCTTCGACGGCTCCTACGCCGCAGGGACCTACGTGCGGCTGGACCAACTCGCGGCGGATCTCGGCGTCAGTGTCACCCCGGTGCGCGAGGCGTTGTTCGAATTGAAGGCCGAGGGCTTGCTCGCACAACAGCCGCATCGCGGCTTCGTGGTGCTGCCGGTGACCGGTCGCGACCTCACCGACGTGTCCGACGTGCAGGCCTATATCGGGGGTGAACTCGCGGCGCGCGCAGCAACCAACATCACCGACGATCAACTACGTGCACTTCAGCAGATCCAGTCCGATCTGGAAGACGCGTACGCCGCCGATGACGACGAACGCGCGGTGCGGCTCAACCACGAGTTCCATCGTGCGATCAACGTCGCCTCGGATTCGCCGAAACTCGCGCAGCTGATGTCGCAGATCACCCGCTACGCGCCCGAATCGGTGTTCCCGATCATCGCGGGCTGGCCGGAGAAGTCGAACAAGCACCATCGCCGGTTGCTGCTCGCGTTGGAGAAGCGCGACGAGAACCTCGCTCGCACAGCGATGTCCGAGCATCTGGCGGCCGGGGCCAAGCCGCTGATCGAGCACCTCACGTCGCGCGGTGTGGTCCAGTAGCCTCGCGCAGTAGCTCGCGCAGTTGGGGCACATCGACCTTGCCCGTCGCCTTGCGGGGAACCGCGTCGTCGGAGTCGACGGCCAGCCACACCGAGGGAACCTTGAAGGCGCTCAACCGTTGGCGTGCTGCATCCCGGATTTCTTCGGCAGCCCGTCGGGAGATCACGACCGCGCCGACGGCGCCGTCCACCTCCGTGACGAAGGCTCCGCCCACCCCCTCGATCGTGCGCAGCGCATCCTCGACCTCGCTGGGGTAAACGGTCGCGCCGCTGACCTTGAACATGTCGTCGGAGCGACCGTGGTAGAACATGAAACCGTCGTCGTCGAGGTGGCCGAGGTCGCCGGTGGGGTAGAAGCCGTCGGCGGTGAACAGCTCATGGTGACTGCGGCGACAGATGCCCCGCATCATGTGGGGTCCGCGGAGCTGGATCATCCCGACAGTGCCGCGGGGGACGGGCGTGCCATCGTCGGGGTCGACGATCCGAACCTCCATGCCGTCGAACGGTTTTCCGCAGCTGCCCCACGCCGACCGCGGCATGTCGGTATCGGCCGGATAGCCGCAGTATGGGCCGAACGATTCGGTCATCCCGAATAGCTTCGCCCTGGCGCCGGGTTCGGCTCGCTGGTCGGCGGGTAACAACGCCTCGAGGCTGCCAGGACGCAGCGATGACAGATCGGCTGCCACTGCATCAGTTTGGCGTGCCAGCGCCGCCGCCTGGTCCGGCCACCCGCGGAACAGGGTGACGCGTTCGCGCTCGAGCAGTCGCAACGTCGTCTCGGGGCGGGGGATCTGCTCGGTGACCAGCGTGGCGCCGGCGAGCAGTGCCGACAGCACACCACTGCCGAATCCGCCGACCCAGAAGAAGGGCATCGGGAGATACAGCCTGGTGTCGGCATCGATGCAGCGGGCCGCCAGGCCTGATCGCACCGCGCCCAGCGCGTTGCCGTGCGAGTGGATGACACCTTTGGGCGGGCCACTGCTGCCCGATGTGAACATGATTGCGAGTGTGTCGCTGGGCGTGACGGTTTCGGCGACCGCATCGACGGGCGCATTGTCGGTGGGGCGTGGAAGCCGGTCGGCCGTCCATACTTTGCGAAGTGCGGGGAGATCCACCCGATACGGCTCGAGGTCGTCGAGGTAACGGTGGCCGCGGAATTCCGCCACGGTGATCAGGCACTGGACGGAAGCCGCGCGCAGCGCGGCGGCGAGCTCGGGCGGCTGCAGCAGCGTGCTCAGTGGCACCAGCACCGCGCCGATGCGGGTGAGCGCCACAGCGATCTGTACCCACTGCGCACAGTTCGGCATGATCAGCCCCACCCGCGTGCCCTTGGCGACACCGGTGGCGATGAACGCGGCGGCCAGGTCGCGGCTTGTGGCGTCGAGTTCGGCGTACGTGAGCCGGGCGTCGGGGTCGATGACCATCGGCTTGCCCGCCTCGTTGGCCGCTCGAAGTCGCACCAGCTGGTCGATCGTGTCAGGCATCGAAGACCTTTGTGAGACGGGGCATGTCGACTTTTCCGCTGGACATCACCGGAATCTCTGCGGCGGGCACCGCGGCGAAGCGCCTCGGAATCTTGTATGACGACAGCTCGCTCTTCAGGCTTTCACGCAGCGCGTCTTCGTCGAAAACGGCACCTTCATCCAGCGCAACAACCGCGGCCACAACCTGTCCGCGCTCGGGATCGGGTATTCCGACGACGTGCGCTGCGAATCCGGCAACCTTGGCGATCGCCTTCTCCACCTCGGCGGGCGCGACGTTGGCGCCCGCGGTCTTGATCATTGCGCCGCGTCGCCCGATGAAGTACACGAAGCCGTCGGCGTCGGTGCGGACGAGATCGCCTGTGTGAAACCATCCGTCCGCGTCGAAGCACTCTTCACGACTGCGCTTGTAATAGCGTTGCATCAGAAATGGCCCGCGGACACACAGTTCGCCCAACTCCCCGGCACCGACACGTTCGCCGGTGTCGTCGACGACCTTGGTGTCGAATCCCGGTGCCGGCCGGCCGAACGACCCACGCCGATGTTCGGGCTGGTCGGATTCGTCCTCGCTGATCGTGATGACGCTTCCGGTCTCGGTCATCCCGAGCATCGTGTGCCGCAGCTCGGGGTCCGCCGGCCGCACATCAGGAGCCATGATCGGGTAGAGGTTACCGCGGCGCATCGAGGACAGATCTCGTGTCGGGAGGCTGGGATGACTGGCCAGCGAGGTGATTCCGCCTACGAAACCATTCGTCATGGTGGGCTTTTCGGCTTCCAGTAGGTCAAGGGTCTCGCCCGGGTCGACCGCGTTGGAGCACACGAGCGTGGCGCCGGCGAGCATCACGGCCAGGATCGAGAAGGCGATACCACCTATCCAGAAGAACGGTGAGTTGCAGAACAATCTGTCTGTCGGGCCCAGCCCTCGGATCTCGTTGAGCACCAGTTGATGGTCGAGTAGCGACGCATGTGTATGGACAACACCCTTCGGTGCGCTCGTCGACCCCGACGTGTACACGATCGCCAGCGTGTCCGAGGCGTCGACGTCGTCTTCCATCGCCTCCAGCAGTTCCGAGTCGACGGCGACCGGCGGCGCGGAATCGAAGAAGGTGTGCCGTAGCAGCGGGATACCGGCCCGGTCGATCTGGGCCAATCTCTCGCGGTAGTCGTGGCCGCGGTAGGAAGCGGTGGCGAGCAGGATCTCGACGTCGGCGTGGGCGAGCTGCGTCGCCATCTCGGGAGCGGTGGCGAAGGTCGAGAAGGGGATCACGACGGCGCCGATGCGGGCAGCGGCCAGCATTGCCACGATGAAGTCCGGCCCGTTCGGGTACAGCACTCCGACGTGAGTGCCCTTACCCGCGCCGAGCGTAATCAGCCCGCATGCCAACTTCGTCGAGCGTTGGTGGGCCTCGGCGTAGCTGAGGCGGCCGCTGTCGCATATCAGCAGCGGATGTTCGCCTCGGCGGCGCACTTGTTCTCGCAGCACTGCGGCGACGGTGTTGTCAGGCATGGTCGACGGTGTCGAAGTGTCCGCGGACGGCGGTCAGGTCGGCCTTGCCCGACGGTGTTCTGGGAATTTGGTCGACGATCGCGATATCGGTGGGAATCTCATAGCTTGCCAATCGCATTCGCAAGTGGTCGAGCAGTGCGTCCGCCTCGACGGTCGCGCGCAGTTCGACCATCGCCACCGGCGTCTCGCCGAGCCGCTGATCGGGTCGGCCGACCACCGCCGCACCCTGGACCGCCGGGTGGCTCTCCAACGCGCCGCGCACGTCGTCGGGCATCACCTTGAAGCCACCGCGGATGATCGCTTGATCGGCGCGGCCGAGAATCCAGAGAAATCCGTCCGCGTCGATGCGGGCCATATCGGTGGTCCGCATCCAGTCGCCGGTCGGCCCGAGCTGACCCGGCCGCACCTCGAGCAGCCCTGGCTGGTTGTCGGCGACAGGCGTGCCGTTGTCGTCGACGACACGCAGTTGCGCGCCGAGCGTGGCCCTGCCGACGCTGCCACGCTTGGTGTCCCAGTACTTCTGGTAGTCACGCAGTGACCAGCCGGCCACCCCTCCGCCGAACTCCGTTGCGGCGTAGGACGTCAGGACCGGAATACCGAACTTGTCGGTGAACGCGTCGGCATCCTCCGCGGACAACGGCGCGGTACCCGAGGTGACCGCGCGGATGCTGTGCAGGTCGTCGCGGGTCAAGTCGGAATGAAGCACGGTGCGCAGGGCCGCGGGAACCAGCGATACCGCCTGCGGGCGGTGTCGACGGACCGCATCGGCCCACCGGTCGAGCTCGAAGCGATCCAGCAGTGCGAATGACCTTGCTTCGCAGACGCATTGGAGTACTCGGAACACGCCGCCGATGTGCACCAGCGGGGCATTGACGATAGCCACGCCACGCCGTGGTTCGGTCGGTGACGGTGCGGTGTCGAAGTTGGTGCCGATCACGCTGCGGGCCAGCATGTCGTAGGTGAGATCGATGCGCTTGGGCGGACCCGTCGTACCACTGGTCAGCATCCGTACCGCGACGCCGGCGCGGCCGGCATCACTGGTCGGCTCGTCCGCCGCGGTCACGGCGGGCGCGTCCGTGAGCCCGGTGATCGCCACGGCCGCGGTGTGCGTCGCCGGCGCGACCAGCGTCGACAGATCGTTGTCCGTACCGATGATCAATGGGAGGCGCAGCGATTCGATGTCAGCTCGGATGCGATCGTCGCCGCGCGAGGGGTTGATGACGACGACGGTCCCGCCGGCCAGCAGCACGCCGAGGAATGCGGCGACGTGAGACGGTGTGTTACGCAATAGGATTCCGACCTGACGCCCTGCGTCATCGAGCGCCTCGATGCGACGCGCCAACGTGGCGATCTCACCCCACGTCCGCCATTCGGCGTCGTACTCGATCGCGGGAGCCTTGGGCCGCAGATCCAGTACATCGCTGATGCGCCGGCTGAGCGGATGTGCGGCCATCAGCGCAGCCTCGGTGTGAATGTGTCGTCGGGAGAGCGGTCGGCGAGTTCGGCCTGCCCGAGGGGGTTTCCCAATCTCGTGTAAATCAGGTTCTGCTCCATGGCCGCGCGGTAGGGCTTGTCCAGAGATTCCCAGATGGCTTTCACAGTGCCCTGGGTTGCTGTCGGAGGTTTGGCCGCGATCGCGGACGCGATCTGGTGGGCGCGGGCCCACAGCTGGTCGGTGGAGACGACCTCGGACACCAGGCCGATCCGCAGCGCGGTGCCGGCGCTTACGCGTTCGTCGTTGCCCATCAGCGCGATTCGCAGTGTTTCACCCAAGCCGACGCGGCGCATCAGGCCGATCGGTTCCAGAGCGCACACCAGACCCGCGCTGACATGCGAGTCGAAAAAGGTCGCGTCGTCACTGCAGATGACGACGTCGGATTCGTTGACGAAATAGAACGCGCCCGCGGTGCACATGCCTTGCACCGCGCATACGACGGGCTTCCACATCTTCTGCCACTTGGGGCTGAGGTACTCGCCCGGATCTTCGTGATTCCAGACGTTCTCCGGCTGACCATAGGGGGATTTGATGTCCAGACCGGCGGAGAATGCCCGATCGCCCGCCGCGCGTACGACCACGGCGTGGACCGTGTCGTCGAGCTTGACGATCCGCCACGCCTGGGCCATTTCCTGACACATCGCCCTGTTGAAGGCGTTGAGCGAGTCCGGCCGGTTCAGCGTGATCGTCGCGACGTGCGCGGTGGCGTCCACGTCGAGCAGGATGGTCTCGAAGCTGTTCTGGGTCATCGGCATTGCCAGACCGGCGCGCGTTTCTCCATGAATGCCCTGGGTCCCTCTAGCGAATCCGCTGTGTGCAGGTTGCGTTCTCGAAAGGCTTCCGCGAGGATCTCGGCCTCGTTGAGCGGCAGGTCCAATGTCTTGTGAATGGCCAACCGAGTGCCCCGGACAGCCAACGGGGCGTTCGAGTTCACCATGTCGGCGATCTCGTGTGCGCGTTCCAGAAGACGGTCGTGGTCGACGATCTCGGAGATCATCCCGAGGTCGTACGCGCGCTGCGCATCCATCCGTTCGTGCTTACCCGTCAGCGCCATGCGCAGCGCGATGTTGCGGGGCAGCACGCGGGCAAGCCGCACCATTTCACGTCCTGCCACCAGGCCGATGCTGACGTGCGGGTCGAAGAATGTCGCCGTGTCCGAGGCGATGACAATGTCGCCCGTCGTGACCCAGTCCAGGCCTGCGCCGCAGCAGATGCCGTTGATCGCGGCCAGCACGGGTTTGGCCATGCGGCGAAAGGGCGGTGTGCCCTCTTGGGGTGCCTCCCACTGGTCGTAGGTCGACAGGTATGCCCTCTCGTTGATGACCTTGCCGTCCTCCGGGATCTGTTTCGCGTCGGCCCCGGTGCAGAATGCGCGGCCGGTGCCGGTCACGATGAGTATCCAGATGTCGTCGTCTGATTCGGCCTCGTCGTACGCGGAGCGCAGTTCAGTGATCATGTGCGGGCTCAGTGCGTTGAGCGCCTGTGGCCGGTTCAGCGTGATCGTGGCTTTGTGCCCGTCGACCTCGTAGGTGATGTCCTCGAAACTGGAGGATGACATGGCTTTTGACATTCTGGGGTCCTTTTCCCTTTGGTCACCGGCCACCGAACTCCGGTGTGCGCTTCTCGCGGAACGCCGCGAGGCCTTCCTTGAAATCCTTGGTCCGACAGGACAGTTCCAGGTTGAAGAGCTCCTGGTTCATCGTCTGCGGGAGCGTCGCGTCCAGCCCGTAGTGAATCGCCTGCTTGGCGAGCCCGATCGCGACGGTCGGTCCGGAGGCCAATCGATTCAGAAGCTCTGCGGCGACGTCGTCGAGTTCGGTATCGTCGGCGCAACGGTGGATGAGCCCCCATGCCACGGCGTCTGCTCCGTTGACCTTCTCACCGAGCAGCAGCATGCTCTTCGCGCGCGCCAACCCGACCAACCGGGGGAGCAGCCACGTCGACCCCGAATCCGGGCTGAAGCCGCGGTCCAGGAACGGTTCCCAGAACACGGCGTCGGTGCTGGCGACGGTGAAATCGGCGGCCAGTGCGAGGTTGCAGCCCAGGCCGGCGGCCCAGCCGCGCACGCTGCACACGACGGGCAGCTGGATTGAGTGGACCAGTTCGATCACGCGGTGCGCACCGTGTGGGACGCGGCGCACGAGGTCACCGGTGCGGGGACGCTCACCGCTGTTGGCGGAAATCCAGTCGACCCCTGCGCAGAAATCGGTTCCGCCGCCGCGAATGTGGACGGCGCGAAGCGAGTCGTCGGTGGCGGCCTCGGTCAGTGCGTCGACGAACGCGTTCACCATCGGCGGGCTCAACGAGTTGCGCCGTGACGGACGCTCGAGCGTGACGTGAAGGACGTCGTCCACGCGGGAAGTTGTCACCGCCCCGTCGTCGGTCACCGTTGCCTCCGCCCTTCCCTCGTTATACGGTTAGGCATACAGTATTGCTATCTTGTACAAGTTAGCAAGGAAAGCGTGCTGACGGAACAGGCGGCAGGCGAAAGGCGATTCATGGCCAAGGGCACCCCTCGTTTCGGTGAGCAACCGCTGCCTCAGACGGTGGCTGCCGCCGGGGCGCTGCGCCGGCTGACCGGGCTGCTTCTGTCGTTGGAACACGAGCACCCGACCGTCGATGCCATGGTCGCCCAGATTGCCGAATGGGAACGCGAGCTCGCGCCCGCCACACCGCGGGATCCGACTCCGCGCATCGGTCCGCAGAGCACCGAGCAGCAACGCGTGTACCTCGACCACGCTTTCGACGTCGGTGCGTACAACCCGTGCTTCCCCGAGTACAGCTTCGATCACCTGGACGCCGACACCGCATCCGGCCGCGTCACCTTCCCCGTGGTTTACGAAGGGCCCCCGGGTCTGGTCAACGGGGGGTTCCTGGCGGTGTTCTTCGACTGCGTCACCCAACATCAGAGTTGCGCGTCGGGGCGCACCGGCAAGACACGCTCGCTGACGGTGACGTTCCGCCGGCCGACCCCGGTCCTCGTCGAGCTCGGGTTCGACGTCGTTCGCGCGGAAGCCGACGGCCGGGTCACCAGCACGGCACGCCTGCGGTACGGCGACGAGGTGTTGTGCACCGGCGAATTCAGCACGGCTGCTTCGTCACCCGACAAACTGAGCGTCTTCGACTTCGGTCACCGGCGGGCGACGGACTGATGACCAGCGTGCAGCGGATTCGTCAGCCGCGGGTCGCCGAGATCGTCGCATCGCGACTACGTGACGAGATCTTGTCCGGGCGAATCAAAGAAGGCGACGTACTCCCGTCGCAGGACACCCTGCTCGCGGAGTTCGGCGTCAGCCCGCCTGCGCTGCGCGAGGCCATTCACATCCTGGAGACCGACGGGTTGATCTCCGTGCGACGCGGGAACATGGGCGGCGCTGTCGTTCATCCGCCTTCGGCCGAGCGCACAGCGCACATGATCAGCATGGTGTTGCAGACACGGTCGGCCACACCCGCCGACGTGAGCGGCGCATTGATGCATATCGAGCCGATCTGCGCGGGCTTGTGTGCTGCCCGTGAAGATCGCATGACGGAGGTCGTCCCGTATCTGGAGGCGGAGATCAAAACGCAGACAGAGCAATTCGACAACCTGTCCCGCTACGTCCCCAACGCGCGCCGATTCCACGAGGCGCTGGTGTCGCGGTGTGGCAACGAGCCGATGATCCTGTTGATCGGCTCGTTGGAGCTGATCTGGTCGGCCCACGAGTCATCGGTGTGGAGCGACGAGGGTGACCCGATGCAGCACAAGACCATGCGGGCTGCTCTTCGCGATCACCAGCGGCTGCTGGATGCGATCCGCGACGGAAACGAGGCGCGTGCTGTGAAGCTCGCGCAGGACCATCTGTTCGCCGCCCGGCGCAACACGCTCGCGGTTGGTGCGGACAAAACCATTGAAGCCAAATTGATTTCGAATGCCGAGTGAAGGACTTCCGATGACCGACGACCGGGTGCTTTTCGACGTCGACCGCGACAAGCGCATCGCGACGATTACGTTCAACAACCCGAGCCAGCGCAACTCCTACGATGCGACGATGCGCGAGACGGTCGGAAGATATCTCGACCGGGTGGCCGAGGACGACGACCTGACCGTCGTGGTGTTACGTGGCGCCGAGGGGGTGTTCAGCACCGGCGCGGACATGAACAACGCATACGGCTGGTACGGCGATGCGGACGCACCCGAAGCCAAGCGCCGTCCGAGCCAGCGGCGTCGCCTGACCGTCGACCGCAAGTCGTTCGGCTTTTATCACAACCTGATGGGTTTCCCGAAGGTCACGGTGGGGGAGATCAGCGGCTACGCCCTCGGCGGCGGCTTCGAGATGGCGTTGATGACCGATATTTCCGTGATCGGCCGCACCACAAAAATCGGCATGCCCGCCACCCGGTTCCTCGGTCCCGCGCTGGGCAGCCTGCACATGTTCTTTCACCGCCTCGGCCCCGTGCTGGCGCGGCGACTCCTGCTCACCGGCGACATCATCGAGGCCGCCGCCGTCGAACACCTCGGCGTTTTCACCGAGACCTGCGATCCGGCGTCGGTCACCGCGAGGGCGCGGTACTGGGCCGAGAAGGCGGCGAAGATGCCTGCCGACGGAGTTGTCATCGCCAAGGAGGCGTTCCGCCTCGTCGAGCAGAGCCAGGCCTATCAGGGCGAGGAGGTGGCCAGCTATCTGTTCCACGCCTACGGGACAAACCTGCAGTTCGCGCCCGGTGAGTTCAACTTCGTCAAGACCCGTGCGCAGCACGGCACCAAGGAGGCGTTCCGGCTGCGCGACGAGCACTTCCACGTACCTGAGCCGGAGTGAGCACCCTCACCTACTGGGAAAGCAACACTCTCTGCTATTTTTGTAAAGTTACCTACGCCGAAACCCGAGGTTGAAAACATGTCCACACCCGTCATCGTCGGTGCAGCCAGGACGGCAATCGGCCGATCCTTCAAGGGGACGCTGGTCAACACCCCGCCCGAGACTCTGATCACCACCGTGCTGCCCGAGGTGGTCCGTCGGTCGGGTGTGGATCCCGCGGATATCGACGACATCATCTTTGCCGAGTCGCATTACGGGGGCGGCGATTTGGCGCGCTACGCCGCTGACGCGATGGGGCTACAACACGTTCCGGGCCAATCGGTGAACCGACACTGCGCAGGTAGCCTCACCGCGATCGGTAACGCAGCCGCGCAGATCGGCTCGGGCATGGAGCGTGTGCTGATCGCAGGCGGCGTGCAGTCGCTGTCGATGACCCCGCTGACCAACTGGCGGATCCCGGGACCCGAGCTGAAGTTCGAGGAGCGGTGGATGCCGCCCACGCACGTCGAGACACCCGATGCGCCGGCCAAGGACATGTCGATCACGGTGGGTTGGAACACCGCGCAGTCGGTCGGCATCACCCGCGAGGAGATGGACGCCTGGGCGGCCCGGTCACACGAACGGGCCGTCGCCGCGCAGGATGCGGGCAAGTTCGGTGACGAGATCATCCCGATGAAGATCCAGCAGTTCGACGGATCGGTGGTCGACTTCAGCGTCGACGAGCATCCCCGCCGCGACACCACCGTCGAGAAGCTCGCCGGGCTCAAGGTGCTGCACCCGGAGATCGAGGGCTTCTCGATCACCGCGGGCAACAGCAGCGGCACCAACGATGCGGCTGCCGGCGTCGCGCTGGTCGAGCGCGGCTACGCCGAGGCCAACAACTTGTCGGTGATGGCCACCGTGAGGGCTTGGGGCGCAGCGGGTGTCCCCCCTCGCGACTGCGGGCTCGGTGCGGTGAAAGTGATCGGCAAGGTGCTCGACCGCGCCGGCTTGAAGCCGTCGGACATCACGCTGTGGGAGATCAACGAGGCCTTCGCATCGGTGCCGATCGCCGCATGCCGCGAGTACGGCATCGACGAGGAACTGGTCAACTTCTCCGGAAGCGGTTGCAGCCTCGGCCATCCCATCGCCGCCTCCGGTGCGCGGATGGTGACGACGCTTGTCTATGAACTGCAGCGGCGTGGCGGTGGCATCGGTATGGCCGCGATGTGCGCAGGCGGCGGCCAGGGCGGCGCGGTCATCATCGAGGTCTGAATCTGGTGATTTCGGTGTAGTTGGTCGCGGTGAGCGCGACCAACTACACCGAAATCGCTAGCGTTTGCGCGCCGGCTTCTTGGCCTCGTCGATCAGCCGGCCGGCATGATCGAGGATGCACTCGAGACCGAACTCGAAGTTCTTTTCGTCGGCCGCGCCGAGGTGGTGGCCCTTTTCGGTGACCAGCGCAAGCAGCGGTGTGGATTCGCTGTCGATCGCCATGGCCTCGTCGAGATCGGCGGGACCGTCATCCGCCGCGCGGTTCTTCTCGCGCAGGCGTTGCAGCACCACCGAACCGCGGACGTGCACCGACACCGCGGAATACGTATCGAAGGCGTCATCGGCCGACAGGCCCGCCTCTGTCAGACTTGCGATCGCCTTCTCGACCTCTTGCACGCCGAGCCGCGCAGTACGGGGGCTCAGGGCGGATCGGATGAGGATCAGATCGCTGAGAATTGGGTTGCCCAGGAACGTCTTTCGCATCGAGCGGGCGTGATTGCGCAGTGTTTCGCGCCAGTCCTTCGCCTCGACGTACGGCGTCGCGAAGACGTATTGGCGTAGCGCCCGGTCGGTCATCGCGTTGAGTAGGTCGTCCTTCTTGCGGAAATACCAGTAGATGCTGGTCACGCCGACCCCGAGGTGCTTACCGAGCAGCGGCATGGACAGGTTGTCGATGCCCACTTCCTCGGCGAGTTCGAACGCACCCTTGATGATGTCGTCCGGATTGATCGACCCGCGCTCGCGCCGTGGACGCTTCTCGGCCGTCGCCTGCCTTGCCACGAACGGCACCTCCATTTCGACTGGTGGACTGAATGTACCGGCAATTGCCCTCTGATCTGCGTCTACGCAGGTGTGTCGGCCCTCCGCCCTTGCCGTCAAACGTACCGTTGCACCGTTTCGCTTCTTTACTGTAAGCCCTATAGTAAGTGTTTCTAGCGTGGCAGCGAAAGGCGAAGGGTGTCGGACGAAATCCTGACGGAGCGCCGGGGACGCGTCCTCGTCATCACGATCAATCGACCGGAAGCGCGAAATGCGGTCAACCTCGCCGTCAGTCAGGGCCTGGCCGACGCGGTCGATGAACTCGACGCGGACAAGGATCTATCGGTCGCCGTGTTGACCGGCGCGGGCGGCAACTTCTGTTCGGGCATGGATCTGAAGGCCTTCGCCGCAGGGGAGATGGTCGCGATTCCGGGTCGCGGCATCGGCTTCACCGAGCGGCCGCCACGCAAACCGCTGATCTCGGCAGTCGAAGGTTACGCGCTGGCCGGCGGCACCGAAGTCGTGCTCGCCACCGATCTGGTGGTCGCATCGAGGACGGCGAAGTTCGGCATCCCCGAGGTGAAGCGCGGCCTCGTGGCTGCCGGCGGCGGACTGCTACGTCTGCACAGGCGGATCCCGTACCAGAAGGCACTTCAGTTGGCGCTCACCGGTGAGAGCTTCACCGCCGAGCAGGCAGAAGCGTGGGGGTTCGTCAACGTGCTGACCGAACCGGGCGACGCGCTAGCCGGCGCAATCGAATTGGCCGAACAAATCACGGCCAACGGTCCGCTGGCGGTCGCCACCACCAAGGAGATCTTCGTCAAGTCTGTCGGCTGGAGCGAGGACGAGATGTGGAAGAAGCAACGCGAGTACATCGTTCCGATCTTCTCGTCGAACGACGCGAAAGAAGGCGCGATCGCGTTTGCGGAGAAGCGCGCACCCAACTGGACCGGCACCTGACCGCGCGCACGACATGGATCTCGGGTTGGCCAATTCGGCCGCAACGGATTTGGTCGAGCACGACGGCGTGACGGGAATGGTGCGCTGCGTCCGTTCCGCGCTACCGCTGCTGCGGAAGGCGCCGTTTCTCGTGTCGCGAAATTTGTACCTGACCGGTGCCAACGTCAACCTCGACGGCGGCAGCGACTTCACCCGAGACTTCACCTGAGGAGGCAGCAGTGGCCACAGCCAAAGAGGCCCGCGAGTGGGCCGGCAATCTGCGCGGGATCGGCAATTCCCTCTACACGCCGTTCAGCGGTGACGACGGCGACGACATCGACTGGGACGCCTACCGAACATTGGTGCGCTACTGCGTAGGCGAGTTGCGCCACCCCATGCTCTGGTGCACCAGCGGCATCGCGGAGTTCTGGTCACTGACGATTGAGGAACGAAAGCGGCTGCTGGAGGTCGCTATCGAAGAGGGGCGGGCCGCCGACCCCGGTGTCGTCGTGCAAGCATGCACCGCCGCGATGTCGGCGAAGGACTGCCTGGAACTGACGTTGCACGCGCAGCAGGCCGGTGCCGACATCGTCTACATCCAGACGCCGATGATGGAGGCGCACGGCGGAGCCGGAGTTCTACGGTTCTTCCAATACATCGCCGACCGCAGCGATATCGCGTTGGGCATGTTCAATTCGCCATCATCGGGTTACGTCTTGACGCCTGCCGAGGGCGCGCGGATCTACGACGAGATACCCGCGGTGTGCGCGACCAAGGAAGGCGCCTTCCGGCCCACGGCCAGCCGGCAGCTTCACGGCCTCGCTCCAGACCTGACGATCTGGGAATGCGAGACGACCGTCTACCGAGCCGGGTGGCTGCGCGCGGGGATCGTCGGACCCGCGCAACTGGGCACGTCGGGCTATCTCTACGAAACCCCGCAGCATCGAGTGTTCTCCGAATACTGGGAGCTCGTGTGGAGCGACAAATTGTCCGACGCGATCGACTACGCCGAGAGGTCGGGTATCGACCAGTTCACCGTCGACATCGGAGGGTGCTTCACGTGCTATCCGGGGCGGCCGGACTATTTCACCCACTGGGGCGGGGCGTTCAAGTACGCGGCATCGGTGCTCGGACTCCCCATCGGTTCATACCCCCACTCGCGGCCGCCGCAGGCCGAGCTTTCACAGGAGGCGAAAAGCCGGATCGACGCAGCGTATAGGCGATTCGGGTTGGTCGGCTGATGAGTCGCCAGACGGTTGCGGAAGGCGCTACCGATAGGTGTACAGTATGCACATACATCCAGTTCGAAGCGCCTGAGGAGGGCTGACGGGTGAGCGTTGAAGACCGCGTCGCCGACCCCGTTGCCGCCCGCGAGGCCGAACCGGTGCTCTACGAGGTGCGCGATACCGGCGTCGCGGTCCTGACGCTCAACCGGCCCGAACGCATGAATGGTTGGGGTGGCGGTCTGGCCACGACGTTCTACCTGCGTCTCGACGACGCCGAGGCCGATCCCGATGTTCGTGCCATCGTCGTCACCGGCCGGGGCCGCGCCTTCTGCGCAGGCGCGGACATGGGTGATCTCAGCTCGATCAGCGCCGCCACCGTCGACGCCGCAGCGGACACCGACGTCGGCAAGTTGGTCGGTGCGCGTCATCCTCACTTCACGACCACGATGCGCAAGCCGGTCATCGCGGCAATCAACGGCGCGTGCGCAGGCATGGGTATGACGATGGCATTGATGTGCGATGTGCGGTTCGCTGCCGACGGTGCGAAATTCACCACGTCCTTCGCCCGACGGGGTCTGATCGCGGAGTACGGGATCTCCTGGATCCTGCCGCGCATCGTCGGTCAGGGTGTTGCGCTGGACCTGCTGCTGTCCGGTCGCGTCTTCCTGGCCGACGAGGCGGCGCACCTCGGCCTGGTCAAAGAGGTCGTCGCACCAGACGAGTTGCTGCCGCGGGCGATCGCCTATGCCGAGGACATCGCCGCCAATTGCGCGCCCAGCTCGCTGGCGGTGATCAAGCAACAGGTGTACGCAGACACCATGCGCGAAGTATTGGATGCCAGCGACGATGCCGAGAAGCTGATGCACGAATCCATGCAGCGTCCCGATTTCATCGAAGGCATCACGAGCTTCTTCGAAAAGCGTCAGCCCAATTTCCCGCCTTTGAAAGGACAGGAATCGTGAAAGCCCTGGACTACATGGCCATCGACGTCGACAACCACTATTACGAGACGATCGACTCGTGCACTCGCCACCTGCCCAAGGAGTTCAAGCGCCGCGGCGTGCAGATGCTGACCGAGGGCAAGCGCACGTTCGCCGTCATGGGTGGCGTGGTCAATCACTTCATCCCGAATCCGACATTTGATCCGATCATCGAACCGGGCTGCCTGGATCTGTTGTTCCGCGGCGAAATCCCCGAAGGCGTCGATCCGGCATCACTGATGAAGGTCGACCGGTTGCCCGATCATCCCGAGTATCAGAATCGCGACGCCAGGGTGAAGATTCTCGACAAGCAGAACCTCGAAACCGTATTCATGCTGCCAACTTTCGCGTGCGGCGTGGAGGAAGCCCTCAAGCACGACATCGACGCGACCATGGCCACGGTGCACGCGTTCAATCTTTGGCTGGACGAGGACTGGGGCTTCGATCGCCCCGATCACCGGTTTCTGTCGGCGCCGATCATCTCGCTGGCCGATCCGGACAAGGCTGTGGAAGAGGTCGAGTTCGTCCTGTCCCGCGGCGCCAAGAACGTCTGTGTGCGGCCCGCGCCGGTCCCGGGCCGGGTCAAGCCACGCTCTCTGGGCGACCCGTTGCACGATCCGGTGTGGGCCCGGCTGGCCGAGGCCGGCGTTCCGGTGATCTTCCACCTGTCCGACAGCGGCTATCTCGCGATCGCGGCATTGTGGGGCGGCAAGGCCACGTTCGAGGGATTCGGCAAGAAGGATCCGTTGGACCAGGTGCTGCTCGACGACCGCGCCATCCACGACGCGATGGCCTCGATGATCGTGCATCAGGTCTTCACCCGGCACCCGAAACTCAAGGTCGCGAGCATCGAGAACGGCTCGTATTTCGTCTACCGGTTGATCAAACGGCTCAAGAAGGCTGCCAACACCGCGCCGTACCACTTCAAAGAAGATCCGGTCGAACAGCTGAAGAACAACGTCTGGATCGCGCCGTACTACGAGGACGACGTCAAGGAGCTCGCCGCAACGATCGGTGTCGACAAGATCCTGTTCGGCTCGGACTGGCCCCACGGCGAGGGTCTGGCCGATCCGATGACCTTCACCGCCGACATCCCGCAGTTCCCCGAGTTCAGCTACGAGGACACCCGGAAGGTGATGCGCGACAACGCACTCGAACTGCTTGGTGCGAACGTGACGGCTTCCGCCTAGCCATGGGCGAATGGACCATCGGGGCGGTGCTGGACGCGATCGCCGAGGCCGTACCCGACCGGCTGATGACCGTCTGTGGAACACGCCGCAGCACGTTCGGCGAATCGGCGGAACGGACCCGTCGACTGGCCAATTTTCTGGCCGCCCAGGGCTTGGGCGCACACCGGGAACGGGACGAGCTGCAGAACTGGGAGTGCGGACAGGATCGCGTCGCACTGGTCATGCACAACGATCTCTACCCCGACGCGGTCATCGGCTCGTTGAAGGCGCGAACCGTGCCGGTCAACGTCAACTACAACTACGCCCCGCGCGAGGTTGCCGAACTGCTGGAGTATCTGCAACCGCGGGCGGTGATCTATCACCGCTCGTTCGGGCCCACGTTCGCCGACGTGCTCCCGCCTGCCGCGGCGGACGTGATGATCGCGGTGGACGACGACAGCACCGTCCCGCTCCTGCCCGGAGCCATCAGCTTCGACGATGCTCTGGCGCAGGGCGATACGGACCACGATCTCGCGCCTTCACCGGACGACGTGATGATGGTGTGCACCGGCGGGACGACCGGCCGCCCGAAGGGTGTGATGTGGCGGCAGAGCGACACCTACGTGGTGTCCATGAACGGTGCCGACCACGAGACCGTCGACGAGATTCACGCCAAGCTCGGATTCGAAGGCCAGCCGTGGTTCGCGGTGTCCCCGCTGATGCATGCGGCGGGTATGTGGACGGCATTTGCGGGACTCCTCAACGGGTTGCCGATCGTCCTCTACGACAAGACACGCTTCGACCCGCGTGCGGTACTGGAGACCGCCGAGCGTGAGAAGGTCGGGATGATGACGATGGTCGGTGACGCCTACGCGGCCCCGCTGGTCGAGGAACTGCGCGCCGGTTCCTACGATCTGTCGTCGATGTATGCGATCGGCACCGGCGGAGCGGCGACCAATCCGAAACACCAAGAGGCTCTTCTGGAATTGCTGCCGCAGATCACCCTGATCAACGGATACGGCTCGTCGGAGACCGGGAACGTGGGCTTCGGGCGCAGCCAGCACGGAGACCAGAAGGACACGTTCGTACTCAGGGAGGGCGCGCTGGTCCTGTCTGAGAACTACAGCCGCTTCCTGCAACCGGGGGAGCAGGAAGTCGGCTTCGTCGCGCGTGCGGGGCGTATCCCGCTGGGGTACTTCGACGACGAGGCCGCCACCCGCAAGACGTTCCCCGTCGTCGAGGGGCGGCGGGTGGTGATCTCCGGGGACCGTGGCTCGCTGGCTGCCGATGGCTCGCTGCAGTTGTTCGGCCGAGATTCCCTTGTCGTCAACACCGGAGGCGAGAAGGTCTTCGTCGAAGAAGTCGAGGAAGTGCTGCGCGCCTGTTCGGGCGTGGCCGACGCGTTGGTGGTCGGGCGTCCGAGCGACCGCTGGGGTGAAGAACTCGTCGCCCTCGTGGCCCTGAAGGAGGCCGTCGATGTCACCCCGGAACAGCTTCATCGTCAGTGCACGTCGCATCTCGCGCGGTTCAAGGCGCCGAAGGAGTTCATCATCGTGGATCAGGTCCGTCGGCTCGGAAACGGTAAGCCGGACTACCGCTGGGCGAAAGCCGCTGCCGTGCAAGAGGCGTCGCTGACGTGAGCACGAGAGCGATTGATTGTCTGGTCAACGTCCACTTCGGCGAGACCGAGAAGCAGCCCGAGTTCATGCTCAAGGTGCGTGACGACTACTTCAAGGGACCCCAGTCCCTCTATGGCCAGGTCGAGCTCGCGCAGCTACTCGAGGAGATGGACGAGCGCGGCGTGGAGAAGGCCATCCTGATGGACAACCTGACTAAGCCGTCGGTGACGGCCCGCAAGTTCGTCGATCAGCGCCCCGACAAATTCGCCCTCGCCATGGGCGGGGTGAACCTGCTGCGCCCCATGCCGTCGCTGCGAGAACTCACCGCCGTCGTGCGGGATATGCCGGTGGCGTATACCGCAGTGGGGCCCAGCTTTTGGGGCGACGGCCAATACCCGCCGAGCGACGCAGTGTATTACCCGCTCTACACCAAATGCGCTGAGCTCGGGCTGCCGCTGTGCGTGAACACCGGGCTGCCGGGGCCGCCGATCCCGGGGGAGGCGCAGAACCCGATTCACCTCGACCGGGTCTGCGTGCGATTCCCCGAGTTGAAACTCTGCATGATTCACGGGGCCGACCCGTGGTGGGATGTCGCGATCCGACTGATGATCAAGTACAAGAACCTGCGACTGATGACGTCGGCGTGGTCGCCGAAGCGACTGCCGGACAGCCTGCTGCACTACATGCGCACCCGCGGACCCGACAAGGTGATCTTCGCTTCGGACTGGCCGGTGCTGAGAATGCATCGGGTGGTGCCCGAGGCGCTGGCGCTGGACCTGCCAGCCGAGGTGCTGGACAACTACCTCTACAACAACGCACAGGATTTCTTTTTCGGGCCCCGAGAGGAGCAGTGACGATGGACCGTTACGAACTGCGAAGGCTGGACTACAGCCTGTCGGACGACCACGAGGCGATACAGTCCGCGTATCGGGAATTCTTCAAGACTCACTGCCCGATCGAAACCGTCCGCGCCGCCGAGGAATCCGGCTTCGACAAGAGTCTGTGGGAACGCCTGTGCGCCATGGGGGCAACCAGCATGGCGCTGGCCGAATCCAGCGGAGGAGACGGCGCCACACTCGTCGACCTGACCCTGGTGGCCGAGGAACTCGGCCGGGCGCTGGCTCCGGTTCCGTGGATCGATCACATCTGTGCAGCGCGCCTGCAAGCACGGCTCGGCACGGTAGAACCCGACGTGGTCAACGGTAAGCAGCTCGTTGCGCTCGATCCTCGACACGACAACGTGTCGGGTGTCCGGCTGATCCCGACCGGCTCGATCGCGGATCGCATCATCGTCCGCGACGGGGACGACGTGGTGTGCCTGACGTTCGGAACCCGACCGGCGAAGGTCGACAACATCGGCAAGATGCCAATGGCATGGGTCGATCCCAACGCGGCCGATGACCGTACCGTCCTGGGCAGTGGTCCGGAGGCGTTGACCGAATATCAACGTGCACTCGACGAATGGCGGGTGCTCACCGCTGCAGCGCTTGTCGGACTCGTCGAGGAGACGATGACCATCGCCGCCGAGTTCGCCAAGTCCCGCTACACACTCGGCGTCCCGATCTCGACGCTGCAGGGCATCTCGCATCCGCTCGCCAACATCGCCATCACGGTGCAGGGCGGACGCAACCTGGCGCGGCGGGCCGCGTGGTTCCTCGACAACGAGCCCGACGAACGTCCGGAATTGGCACCGTCGGCGTTCGTGTTCATGGCCGAAGAAGCCTCGAAGGCGGCGACGATGGCGGTTCACGTTCAAGGCGGTCTTGGTGTTTCGGCCGAAGCCGCCGCCACCGCCTATCTGGTGCGGGCCCGTGGATGGTCACTGGCCGGCGGCGATCCGGGCGTCACCGCCAAGTACGTCGCCGAAATCGTCGTGGCCCGGGAAAGCAGATAGGTACCGCCATGGATTTTTCACGGGTCGAACTCTCCGACGACGATCAGGCCTTCCTCGACGAGGTGCGTGGCTTCCTGCGCACCCACGTCACCGATGAGGTGATCCGCCGCGATCGCGAGACCGGCGACAACTTCGACGAGGGTGTGCACCTCGCCCTGGGCAAAGCGGGCTACCTCGAGAAGGAATGGAAGCCGGAATCGGAGGGCGGTTTCGATCGCCTCCGGGCCCGAATCTGGGCTCTGGAGAAGCGCCGCGCCCACGTGCCGTGGGTCACCTCGGGCACCACCGCCATGATCGCGCGCTCGGTCGAGAAGTTCGGTTCCCCCGAGCTCAAAGCCGAAGTGATGCCGCAGGTTTACAGCGGCCACGCCCGACTCTGTCTTGGATACACCGAACCCGAGGGTGGGTCCGACGTCGCGACGTGCAAGACCCGTGCGGTGCGTGACGGCAACGGGTGGGTGATCAACGGATCGAAGATGTTCACCACCGGTGCACACAACTGCCAGTACGTCTTCCTGATCACCAATACCGACCCGACGGCGCCGAAGCACAAGAGCCTGACCATGTTTCTCGTCCCGCTCGATTCGCCCGGCATCGAGATCCAGGGCGTACGTACCGTCGACGGTGACCGCACGAACATCGTCTACTACAGCGATGTGCGCGTCGACGACAAGTACCGGCTGGGAGAGGTCAACGGCGGCTGGACGGTGGTGCGTGAACCGCTCAACGTCGAACACGGTGCGGTGGAAGCCGCGAAGGACGGTCTGCAGGATGTGTCGATCATGATGCACCAGGCCGGGTTCATGGCTGCCGCAGTCGACAAGGCGGCCGCCAAGGTCGACGAGACAGGCCCCGACGGCCGCCGCCTGATCGACGACGGTTCGGTCGCATACCGACTGGGGCGAAGCGTCGCTCGAATGGAGGCGGCCCTGAGCGCGCCGAGCATCTTCGGACGCGTCGCGCTCGCCCAGACGATGCGCGACATCTCACCGGATCTGATGGACATCCTTGGCACGGCAGCGTCACTGCCGATCGGCGCCGACGGGGCGGCCGATGACGGGGCCGCCGAATATGTCTTCCGGTTCGCGCCGCTGGTCGGCATCTACGGTGGCACTCTCGAGGTGTTCCGAAACATGATCGCGCAGTACGTGCTTGGCCTCGGTAAACCGGCATACGCACCGGTGACCAAGAAGGCGTCGTAGTATGCCCTCGCCGCGTCGGGCTCTCGTCATGGGGGCGAGCGGGTTCGTCGGCTCCCATGTCACTCGCAAGCTCGTCGAGCGCGGCGACGACGTGCGGGTGTACCTCCGCAAGTCCAGCAAGACGCTGGGGATCGACGACCTCGACGTCGCACGATGCTACGGCGACCTGTACGACGAGGCAGCCTTGCGGGCTGCGATGGCCGACCGCGACGTCGTCTACTACTGCGTGGTCGACACGCGATTCCACCTGCGCGACCCAGCACCGCTTTTCGAAACGAACGTCAACTGCCTGCAACGGGTGCTCGATATCGCCACCGAGGCCGATCTGTATCGGTTCGTGTTCTGCAGCACCATCGGCACGATCGCCCTCGGCGAAGGCCGCCCGGCGACCGAAGACGATGCGTTCAATTGGCCAGGGGTGGGCGGACCCTATATCGAGTCGCGCCTTAAGGCGGAAGATATGGTGCTGCGCTATGCCCGCGAACGGGGATTGCCTGCAATCGCGTTGAATGTGTCCAACCCGTATGGGCCGCTGGACTGGCAGCCGAATCAAGGATTGATGGTGAAACTGGCTGCCCAAGGCAAGCTTCCGGTTTTCGTCAAAGGCGTGTCCACCGAGGTCGTCGGGATCGAAGATGTCGCCGACGCGTTCCTGCTCGCCGCCGACCACGGAAGGGTGGGAGAGCGCTACATCGTCTCCGAGACATACATGCCGATGCGGGAACTGCTGACGACCGCTGCGGACGAGGTCGGTGCGCGACCGCCGCGCTTCGGCATCCCGCTCGCGGTGATGTACGCCGCGGGCTTCCTCAACGGCGCGGTGTCCCGACTGCTGCGACGTGATCCCGTCATCGATGTGACGGGCGTGCGTCTGCTACACACCACATCGCCTGCGGACCACGGCAAGGCGACGCGCGAACTCGGCTGGAAGCCGCGCCCTGCCGCGGAATCGATTCGCAAGGCGGCAAGGTTCCACGTCGACCATGCCAAGGATGTAGCCCGCCGCGGCTGAGCCGGTCGGCATGCCGCGAACCGGCGAGATAGCCGGCTATGCGTTGGACAGCACGGGCGGCTCGAGCGCCGCTGGATCCGGGTTCGCGATCGGCAGTCCCATGAACCGCCGCGCGTTGTCGCCCATGAAGTCGTACGTACGCCGCTCGTCCATGCCCTCGGCGTACTTCCAAAACCCCTTCGGCTCCGCAAGTCCTTCCGGGTGCGGATAGTCGGAGCCGAACAGCACCTTGTCCCAGCCGACGGTTGTCACGACGTCGGACACACACCCCTCCCAGAACGGGCTCACCCAGATGTTGCGGCGGAATACGTCGTGTGGATGCTCGGGAAAGTTCTGCGGCATCTTCTTGTAGAGGTCCTCGAAGTCGTTGAACAACGGGAAGATCCACGAGCTGCCGTTCTCGACACTGGCGATGCGCAACTTCGGGAACCGGGTCAGCGTTCCGTGACAGATGAGGGCGGCGATCATGTCGGAGATCTCCCGGTGCCCCAGCACCATCCAGCGGAATGCGCTTTGCGCCATGAAGTTCTGCGTGTAGGGCGGCTCCCATTTGGCGACGTAGTCGTCGAGTGGGGGATAGCTGGCGTGCAGGACGACTGGCAGGCCAGCGGCCTCGACATCGCGCCAGAACGGGTCGAACTCGGGTAGCGCCGGTGAACGCCAGCCGCGGATGCCGTTGACGGGGCCGGGTTTGATCAGCACGACCTTGACGTCGTTGGCGAGCAGGTACTCCAGCTCGCGCTGGGCGCCGTCGACCTCGGAGAGGTTGATGATGGGCGTCGAGAACACGCGGTTCTGGTAGTCGAACGTCCACTGCTCGAGGATCCACTGGTTGAGTGCGTGAATGACGGCCAGCGACAGCTCGGGGTCATCGGCGGTCGCGTGCTCGATGAGGCTGGCCAGCGTCGGGTAGTTCAACGCCTCGACGACACCCTGACGGTCCAGTTCGGCAACGCGGTCGACAGGGTTGCGGGCCGCGGCGGGCGCGTTGATCGCCGGCCCCTGCATTTCGCGCAGCGTGAGACCTTCGGTGTTCTCGCCCGCGAAGAACTTCTCGTGGGCACCCGGCGCAGCGACACGCTCGAACGTGGGGTTGGGGATGAAGTCGTTGACCCTGTTGTTGATCACGATCCGAGTGTGTCGACCGAACTGTGCGAATTGCACAGCGCGCGAGTACTTGTCGGCCAGGAACTTCGTCAGCGACTCAGGCGTCTCGTACATGTGCTGGTCCGCGTCGAAGATCGGCGCTCCGGTGAACTGGGTCATGGTCACTTTCACTTGGGCAGGGTCGTGGTGCCGGTTGGCGCGCCCCGCGCGATCACCATCGGCATCGACGTTGACGAATCGGTGCTCAGGATCGTGTGCACCACGTCGACGAGGTCCTCGACGGGCATCAACTTGCCGGGCATGCAGCCACGCGACACCCACAGCGGAAACGCCATTGTCGCGAGTTCCTTGTCCCAGCCGTCGGTCATGCCCGTCTGGCCGTCACCTTCGCCGCCGGAGCACTCGCCGACGACGAGACAGGTGAACCCGATGTTCGGATGCTCGGCCCGCCACGATTCGGCGAGTCGCTCGAGCGCCGACTTGCTCACGCCGTAGGCGCCGAGGCCCGGCCACGGCGGCCCGTACGTGCCCGCGTCCGAGGAAAGATAGACCACCTTGCCCTTGGACTCCGCGAGGTGTGGCACCGCTGCGGCGGTGGCCAGCGCCGCACCGATCACGTTGGTGTCAAAGATGCGTCGCCACGTCTCGGCGTCGGTGTCAACGAGGCGCACCAGAGGCCCGACGGCGGGGGTGTATACGAGGTTGTCGATCCCGCCGAGTGCTTCCGCGGCGGCATCGATGGCACCCCGGACCGACGATTCGTCGGTGATGTCGCACTCTAGGGCGACGGCGTCGGGCCCGGATTCCTCGGCCGCGGCTTCGAGACGCTTGACGCGCCTCGCGAGCAGCGCTACCCGCCCACCCTTCTGGGCCAGGCCCACCCCGATGCAACGACCGAGGCCGCTCGACGCCCCTATTACGACGGTTTTGGACATCTCTTGCGTCACCTCGTGAGGATTGTCGCCGCTGCGGTGCCGGGTGCCCCGTAGAGCTGGGCGAAGCCGACCTTGGGCTCGCCGGGTACCTGCCTGTCACCCGCCTCGCCACGCAGCTGTCGTACCAATTCGTGGATCTGGCGCAGGCCCGACGCGCCGATTGGTTCGCCGTTGGCGATCAGCCCGCCGTCGGTGTTGATGGGTAGCGCGCCGCCGATCTCGGTGGCGCCGTCGGCCAGCAGCTTCTCCTGATCGCCGTCGGCGCAGAATCCGCACTCGGCCATATGGATGATCTCGGCTCCGGCATCGGTGTCCTGCAGCTGGATCACGTCGACGTCCTCCGGTGCCACACCGGCCTTTTCGAATGCGGATCTGGCGGCGTAGACGGTGGGTGACACGTCCTCGGCGACCGGAGCGAACGTCGTGTTGACCTCATAGGCGCCGTACCGGCGAGTCCGCACCTCGACCGCCTTCAGGTACACGGGTTTCTCGCTGTACTTGTGCGCGATGTCGGCGCGGCACATCACCACGGCCGCTGCTCCCTCGTCGGGTGCGCAGAACATGTACTGCGTGAGGGGATAGTTCAGCATCGTCGAGTTGAGGATGTCCTCCTCGGCGATGGGCTTGCGCCGGAACGCATTCGGGTTCAGCGCGCCGTTGCGGAAGTTCTTGGCGGCGACCTTGGCCAGCGTTTCGTGCGAGATGCCGTGGTCGTGCAGATACTTGTTGGCCTTCATCCCGAAGAACTGCGTGGTGAGGTACTGGCCGTTTTCGGCGTACCAGCTCGGCATCCCCACCAGTGCCGGATCTTCGGTGAATGCGCCCCTGGGATGTTTGTCCAGACCGATCGCGATGCCGATGTCGTAGTCGCCGAGCCGGATTCCGTCGGCACAGGCCTTCGCCGCGCTCGCGGCCGTGGCGCACGCATTGAACACGTTGGTGAACGGAATGCCGGACAGTCCGACCATGCCGACGATGGCGTCGGGGTTGGCGACGGTCCAGCTGCCACCGGTGGCGGCCTGGATGTCTTTCCAGTCGACGCCGGCATCGGCGACGGCGGCGAAGATCGCGTCGACGCCCATCTCCATGGCCGACTTGCCCTCGAAGCGGCCGAACGGGTGGATCCCGACACCGATGATGGCGACGTCGTTGGTCATGTGCGAGACCTTTCCTCCCGAGTCGGGCCAATGGCCTATCCCAACTGTAACTCTTACAGTATCGTAGTCGGCGTGCCGCCGGTGATCGAACACAAGCCCACGTTCTGCCGGATATGCGAGCCGCTCTGCGGCATGGTCGCGACCGTTGAGGACGGCCGTCTCGTCGCGCTGCGGCCCGACAAGGAACATCCGCTGTCGGCGGGGTTCGCGTGCCAGAAGGGCATCGCCTTCACCGAGGTCCAGAACGACCCCGACCGTGTCACGACACCGCTGCGGCGCCGGCGGGCTGGAGCGGTGGGCCCCCCGCTTGCGTGGGGACGACCCGGGGATGACGGAAGCCCGAACGGATTCGAACCGGTCTCTTGGGACGAGGCGATGTCCGATATCGCGGCGCGGTTGTCGGCGGTTCTGCGGCGGCACGGTTCCGGCGGCGTCGGTTGGTACATGGGCAATCCCGGCGCGTTCAGCTACGCGCATACCTTCGCGGCACTGTTGTTCATCAAGGGTCTCGGACGGCACGGTCACTACTTCACCGCGTCGTCGCAGGACACCAACAGCAGATTGATCGCGAGCCAGTTGCTCTACGGCGTGCCGACGTCGGTCCCGATCCCCGATCTGACACGTACCGAACTCTTGGTGATGATGGGCGCCAATCCGGTTGTCTCCCACGGTAGTTTCCTGACCGCGCCCAGGATCAAAGACCGCATGCACGACATCGTCAAGCGCGGCGGCCGGGTCGTGGTCGTCGACCCGCGCCGTACCGAGACCGCCGTCGCCTTCGAATGGCTCGGCATCGTTCCCGACTCGGACTCCTTTCTGCTGCTGTCGTTGCTGCAGGTGATGTTCTCCGAGCACCTCGTCGACGTGGCCAGGGTGAGTCGGGACGCCGACGGCGTCGACTGGCTGCGATCGCTGAGCGCACCGTTCACGCCGGAGGCGACGGCCGCCCACACCGGTATCGATGCTGCGAGCGTCAAGGCGCTCGCCCGCGACCTCGTGCGGACGCCGCGCGCCGCGATCTACGGAAGACTCGGTACCTGCGTGGGCCGTTACGGCACGCTCACCACCTACCTGATCGATGCGGTCAACCTGGTCGCGGGAAATCTCGACGCGCCGGGCGGGTCGGTGTTCAGCTCGATGCAGACGGTGGGCCAGAGGTGGCAGAACACGTTGATGGGCGCCGTGATGCGACGGTCCCGACGCCGGAAACGCTCGCGCGTCAGCGGGATTCGCAGTGCGATTGGTTCCGAGCCGGCCGCGCTGATGGCCAAGGAGATCATGACGCCGGGCGACCGCCAGATCAAGGCGATGTTCGTGTCGGCGGGCAACCCTGTGCTGTCGGTGCCGAACGGCGATGAACTCGAGGCCGCGTTCGAAACACTGGAACTGTCGGTGGCGCTGGATTTCTATATCACCGAGACCACTGCGCGATGCGACTACATCCTTCCCGTCACCACCATGTACGAGCGTGACGACTTCCCCTACACCTTCCAGGCCTTTCAGGCCACGCCGTTCCGCCAGGCCACCGAGGCCGTGGTCGCACCCGCGGGTGAGTCGCGCCCGGAATGGGACATCGTCGACGACCTCGCACGTCGACTGGGGAGACAGGTACCGGCATTCGCGGCCTTCGGAGTTGCGCGGAAGGCGTTGAGTGCCTTAGGGACCGACCTCACGCCGCGACTCATGATGGATGCGCTTGTGCGAATGTCGGAGGGTGGTGACCGCTTCGGCCTGCGCCGTGGTGGGCTGACGTTGCGCAGGTTGACCGAACGGCACCCGCACGGCGTGGTGGTGGCCCCGCACATCCGCACCGGAGTGTTGCGCGACGCGGTCGGCTATCTGTCCAGACGCGTCCGGTTGGTCCATTCCGATATCGCCGACGAGGTCGCCAAGCTGACGCGCAGCGAGCATCCGCCGGGCTACCCGCTGCGAATGATCGGCATGCGAGAGCCACGCTCGGAGAACTCGTGGATGCACAACTCGCCGTTGTTGATGCGCGGCGAGCGTCGCCATCATGCGCTGATCCATGTCGACGACGCGGCGGAGCTGCAGATCGCGGACGGCGATGTCGTGCAGATCAGCTCGCCCTACGGCCAGATCACCGTGCCGGTCACCGCGACGAAGGACCTCATGGCCGGCGTCGTCGCCATTCCGCACGGCTGGGGTCACAAGGGCACCGGCGGCTGGCAGCTGGCCAACCGCGCCGGCGGGGCGAACGTGAACCGGTTGACTTCGAGTGAGCCCGAAGACGTCGAGTCGATGTCCGGAATGGCCTGGCTGACAGGCATACCCGTGCGCATCGAGCGCATTGACGCTGCGTCCACGGCTAAGCAAAGCGAGTGAGGACGTGCTCGGCGGCGCTGACGCGGACTCAACGTTGTCGTGAAACCGGCATATCACGGTCGATGGCGTCGTAACTTGAACCCCTGGGGGTTGAACAGCAGGGGCGAGGGGGCGTCGCTATGGCGATCACATCTGAACAAATCGAACTGGTTGCGCGTCGGGTGACTGACGCGCACCTGAAACCGCCCAACAAGGCCAGTCGCGACGTAGACGACCGAATGGCGCGAGAAGCAGCCGCTCCCGCGGTGTACCAGGCCAGCCGTGAGTTGATGGGCGCCATCGCGCACCATGTCGCCACCGACGAGGCGCTCGTCGACGTGAAGCACGCATCCGGTTACTCCACTGTGGGATTCAGAGGGACCAAAGCCAAGGTGCGCCTGCTTGCCGCAACCAACCGCCGGGTCTGGTTCAGCCGGCATGAGGACGGAACCGTTCAGGATTTGCAGGCCGTCGAATACCCGACCATGAACATCGAAAAGAAGCGAATATCTATTGGGTGGCCGAAGCTGGAGGGTACGACCATCGCGTGCGGTGGATCGACCGCAGAGTGGCTGACGGAATTGAAGTCGGGTCGTCACCAGCCGGCACCTTGGCTGCAGCCGGCAGCCTCATCGCAAGCGTCCCAAGGCGGGCCCGCCCCGAACTGGTACCCAGATCCGTATGGGCGTCACCAGCTGCGGTACTGGGACGGCGCCCGCTGGACCCCTCATGTCTCTACGAACGGGGTCAGCGCGCAGGACCCCGTCAGCCAATAGTCGAAGCCCTCCGACGATTCAGGCGATGGCGCCGGAGTCCTTGAGCGCCTCGATGCGGTCCCAGTCCAGCCCAAGTTCCATCAACACGATCTCGGTGTGCTCCGAGGCCTGCGGGGCGCGCGTCGTCTCCAGCGGCTCGTGGTTGAACTGCACGGGACCGCGCACGACCTTGAACGGAGCGCCGCCGTCGCTGGCTTCCACCTCGACGATCATGTCGTTGGCGATCGCCTGCTCATCGGAGGCGAGGTCGATGAGGCTCTGGAACGGCGCCCACTGGCCCTTCATGGTCTTGAGATGCTCACGCCAGTATGCGAAGGGCTTGCTGCGGATCGCCTCGGCGATGAGTTGTACACCCGCTTCGGCGTTTTGGATCAGTGGCATGACGTCGCAGAAGCGTGGATCGTCCGCCAGCTCGGGCAGTCCGAGATGCTCGAACGCATCCCGGATGTATCCGGTTGGGCTGACGATGCACAGGTTGATCGTGCCGCCGTCAGACGTCAGGTAGTTCGCCATGAAGGGGTTGACCGACGCTGTGGTTCCCGGCATCAGCGAGCGCATCGTCTCGCCGGTTTCCATACCCTGGGTGACGCTGGCGCCGGCGGCCCACCACGCGGTGCTCAGCAACGACACGTCGAGTTCGACGGCTTCGCCTGTGCGCTCCCGATGGAACAGCGCCGCGGAGATGCCGCCCGCGATGTTCATTCCGCCGATGGAATCGCCGAACGCCGGAATGCCCTGTGGCAGTGCGCCGCCGATCTCCTCGGGTGTCAGGGCATGGCCCACACCGCTACGTGTCCAGAACGCGGTTCCGTCGAAACCGCCGGTATCGCGTTCGACTCCCTTGTCTCCGTACGCGCTGCCGCGCGCGTAGATGATGTTCGGGTTGGCGGCGCGGATGTGCTCGATGTCGAACTTGTTCTTCTGCCGTTGGGCGGGCATGTAATTGGTGAGGAAGACGTCCGCGGTCTTGGCGATCTCGTACAGGACTTCCTGACCGCCGGGAGTGGAGACGTCGATGCCGACGCTGCGCTTGCCGCGGTTGGGATGCTCGATCAGGGGATGGCGGTTGGGGTCGAGCTGGAACCCGCCCATGTTGATGAAGCCGCGCTGGGTGTCACCGCGCACCGGGTGCTCGACTTTGATCACGTCCGCGCCCCAGTCGGCGAGGATCGCCCCGGCGGCGGGAACGAACGTGAACTGCGCAACCTCGAGAACGCGAACGCCCTCCATTACCTTGATCAAGTCGACCTCTCTGCCCACACGTCGTCGTATTTACCTACTGTAGTGGTTACAGTTGAGCGTCCGGCGTGTTCTGATGGTGCGAGGCGGCAGGGTGGACACCACCGACGATGCGGTAGACCCTGACGTTTCCCACCCGCGCCGACGCCGAGCAATCGCTGATCAGGAGGCGTCGATCAGCGTTTGCGCGTGGTCGAGAATGCTCTCGAGGATGTAGTCGTAGTCGATGTCGTCGGCGAAGCCGATGTAGCGCTTGCCGTTCGAGCGCGGAGCGGGGAAGCCCTCGGTCTTGTCCTGGATGCGCTCCAGCACCGCCGACCCGCGAGTGTGGACGGAGATCGCGCCGTAAACGGCGATGGCCTGGCTCGCGTCGAGTCCCGCCTCGATCAGCGCTCCGACGGGCTGCTCGATCTTCTGCAATGCTCCACGTACGGCGCTGCCACCGAACTGGCTGCGAATGAGCACCAGGTCGCACAGGATCGGATTGTCGCGGAAGTGCTTGCGCATCGTATGTGCGTGGTCACGAAGCGACGCACGCCAGTTGGAGGCGTCGATGGTCGGCACGGTGAACTCGAACCGCTCCAGCGCGCAATCTGTCATCGCGTCGAGTAGATCGTCCTTGCGCCGGAAGTACCAGTAGATGCTCGTGACCCCGACGTCCAGATGCTTGGCCAGCATCGGCATGCTGAGGTTGTCGATCGACACCAGCGCGGCTACGTCAAAGGCTCCCTGCAGGATCTCGTCGGCACTGATCGAGCCGCGGTCCCGTCGCTTGCGAGTGTCTGCCTTCGCATTCGCGCCCACAACTCAACCAGCGGAGTTGAACGTGACGGGGAGGGCGGTCGGGGAGCGGAAGGGCTGCCCGTGAATGGTGGGGTTGTCGTCGGTGACCAGGTGAATGTCGGTCAGTCGATCGAGTAGGCATTCGACGGCGACGCGGGTCTCCATGCGGGCCAGATGCAGACCCATGCAGGTGTGTTCGCCGGCCGCAAACGATATGTGCGGCACGCGTTTGCGGTGGATGTCGAACTCCTCCGACCGTTCCCAGCGGTGCTCGTCGCGGTTCGCCGATCCGATGCACACGTCGATCACCGCGCCGTGTGGAATGGTGACGCCCTCGAGCTCGGTCTCCTCGGTGGCGTAGCGCTGCACCGTGGTGAGCGGCGTCTCGTAGCGCAACCCCTCCTCGATCGCGGGCCCGATGAGATCGCGGTCGGCCTGCACCGCGCGGAACTGCTCGGGATGGGTCAGCAGGAGGAACAGCAGGTTGCCCGACGACCGGTAGGTGGTCTCGAGCCCGGCGGGCAGTAGCAGACGCAGGAAGGAATAGATGGCTTCGTCGGTGAGCTTTTCGCCGTCGATCTCGGCGGTCACCAGGTCGCCGATGATGTCCGGCGTCGGCTTGCGCCTGCGCAACTCGATCTGTTGCAGGAAATAGTCTTTCAGCGCCGCGGACGCTTCGAAGGCCCGCTTCCACTTGACGGTGTAGCTGATCAGTTCGACAGCGCGCTTGCGGAACCAGGACAAGTCTTCTTCGGGAAGCCCCAACAGCTTCGAGATCACCCGGGTGGGGAACTCGAGGGTGAATTGCCTGACCAGGTCGGCGTGTCCGACATCGATGAACTCGTCGATCAACCCCTCGACGACCGGGCGGACGATCTCGGGTTCCCACCGGGACAGCGATCTCGTCTTGAAGGCTGCCGAGACCAGATTCCGGTGCTCCCAGTGCTTCTTGCCTTCCATCGCGAGGATCGTCGGCCCGATGAACAGGCCGATGGTGCTGTCGTAGATGTGCGAATTGAAGACCTTGCTGTCCCGGAACACCCGGTTGACCGCATCGAAAGACACTGCGGCATAGATGTTTTCGGGGAGCATCGACTCCGGCGTCTTGGACCAATCCATGACGCTGCCCTTGAAGACACCGAACTCCTGCCGCCGCCGCGCGAACAGGGGATACGGGTCACGGACGAGGTCAGCCGCCTCCTCGACCGTGACGTTGTGCACTGAGCTCTCCACGAATGCTCCAGCATCTCCGGGTTCGGGCTTGGTCCTGCGAACAGTACTGTAAATCTTACAGTAGACTATATCAGCTGGACAGGAGGCCCGGCTGTCACCGAAGTGACGAACCCGCCGTCGACGTGAATGTCCTGGCCTGCCGGGCAGCCCCGCCGTTCAGCGCATCGATGCGGGCAGGTTCACGCCTCGCCTTGCGGATCGCGCGCAACCGTACGAGCCGTCGACTACGGCGCCGACGATTCGCTGGCAAGCGTCGCTCATGCGCTCCCGCTGATTGCCTGCTCGCGGGCCCACCGGTAGTCGGCCTTGCCTGCTGGACTGCGCTCGATGACGGGCCGGAACACCACCGCCTTCGGCAGCTTGTAGCGCGCAATGGAATTCGAGGCATGCTCGATCAGTTCCTGGGCGTCAGCGCTGGCGCCGTCCAGCAGAGCCACGATCGCGACGACCTCCTGGCCCCACCGCTCGCTCGGCCGGCCTGAGACCACGACGTCGGCCACCGCGGGGTGCGATAGCAGCGCGGTCTCGACCTCTTCGACGAAGATCTTCTCGCCACCGGAGTTGACGGTCTGGGACTCGCGGCCCAGTAGTTCGATCCCACCGTCGGCGAGATGGCGTGCGCGATCACCGGGAATCGAGAACCGGACGCCGTCGATGACGGGGAATGTCTTGGCGGTCTTGGCTTCATCGCCCTTGTAACCCAGCGGCACAAACCCGCGCTGGGCCAGCCAGCCCATGCCGTCATGGCCCGGTTCCAGAATCGAGTCGAGTTCCTCGGATGCGACGAAGGTGTCCGGCCCCGCGTTGAACTTGCCCGTCGACACCGCACCGGGAGTGGACATATGACTCATCTGGATGCCGGTCTCCGAGGATCCGACACCGTCCATGACGATCAGGCCCGGCTTGACGTCGATCAGCCGCTGTTTGGCGGTCGGCGTCAGCAGCGCACCGCCGTTCGCGACCACGGCCATCGACGACAGATCAGCCGACGAACGTTCGATGGCGTCGGCGAGTGGCCGTGCCATCGCGTCGCCGACCACCTGCACCGCCAACACCTTTTCCTTCTCGACGGTCTGCACGACCTCATCGGCGTCGAACCGGCTCGGGTTGTCCGAGAACACGACCGTTTGCCCGGTGGTGAGCGCGGTCATCACACTCCACTGCGCGGCGCCGTGCATCAGCGGCGGGAGCGTGAAGATCTTTGTGCCCGGGTTCTCCTGGACGCGTTTGGCGATCTCGTCGTAGGACTGGGTCAGCTCGCCGGTCGCCATGTTGCGACCGCCGAACGACGTCATGAAGATGTCGTGCTGACGCCACAGCACGCCCTTGGGCATTCCGGTCGTACCGCCGGTGTACAGGACGTAGAGATCGTCCGGGGAGGGCTCGACCGGCGGCGGCTCCGACGAGCCCGACCTGACGATCGACTCGTAATCGACCGCGCCGTGGACCAGGTCGTTGCCCGAGTCGTCGGCGATCTGGATGAGGACGCGCAAGCGCGGCAGCGCACGCTTGACGTCAGCGACGCGTGGCGCGAACGTCGCGTGGTAGATCAGCGCGGTCGCACCGGAATCTTGGAGCAGGTACTGAAGCTCGGTCTTCACGTAGCGATAGTTCACATTGAACGGCGCGACCCTGGCCCGCCATGAACCGAGCATCGCCTCGACGTACTCGGGACCGTTGTAGGCGTAGATGCCCAAGAGGTCCTGGCCCACCTCGTGCCCGGCGAGCTCGGACCGTTCGGTTTTGGTCCCCAGCCCGCGGGAGTGCAGATACCTGGCGAGCCGGTTGGACCGTTCCAGGATCTGGGCGTATGTGTACCGGCGGTTGCCCTGAACGACGAATTCGCGGTCACCGATCACCGCGGCGACGGCGTCGGCGGTGGCCGGGACGGTGAACTGCGGCGTGTCGGACATCATGCCTCTCATGGCTGGTGGGGGAGCAGGCGGAGCATCAGGCCGTTGGCTTCGCTGAGGACATTGCCGTCAGAGTCTGTCATCGTCGCGGTGACGAAGGCCTTCCGCCCATCAATCGAATCTATCCGACCGTGAGAAACAAGTGGTTGGTCTATCGGCGTGATCTTGCGGTAGTCGACGTGCAAATACGCGGTGCGACTGTTGGCGCGGCTGGCCGCGGAAACGATCATCCCGAAATGCCAGTCGTAGAACAGCGGTATCACGCCACCGTGCACGGCGTTGTTGCCGCCAACATGGAAGCGGCTGAAGTGGCCCGTCATCACCACACCGTCGGGCCCGAACTCCGTCATCGTCCATGGCGGCATCAGGGGATGCCCGAGACCCGGCAAGTGAGGTCCGCGCCCGGCAGGGGCGACACCCTGCGGTGCGCGGTGGACTTCCAGGCGCGTGCACAGTTCTTCGATCTGGCCGGCGGCGTCGGCCCACAGTTCCTGGTCCGGATCGGTCGACACGACGATGTCCTGCAGTCTCCGCATGGCGGTCATGAAACGGCCCAACTCGGGGCCGGTGTCGACGGGTTCGATCTCGGGGAAGGCCGTGCTCTGGTGGTCGGTGTCTGTCACGGCTGCTTCCATACCTCGATGAGTTTGTCGGTGGTGGTGATGGTCGCGAGCAGGGACAGCATGTTGTCGATGACCGTGTTCGCGTAGTCGGTGGGGATACCGGCGACTGCGTTGCGTGGCAGGACGACGCGATAGGCCTTGTTCACCGCGTCGAGGTTGGTGCCGCGACCGATACCGTGCCGCCGGCGCAACACGAGATCGGTTGCTATCGGGCCGAGTTCGGGCAACAGCTCGGCACCCGGCGCGCCCGGGGTGATGGCGATTTCGCTGCCCGAGCCGTCGCCGATCGCGAAGATCTTCGCGTTGTGATTGCCGCCGACACCGTCGGGTCGGCGTTGCACGAGACAGTGCACGACCTTGACACTGGCGTCCCGCGCGGCCGGCAGCATACGTTCGATGTTCGGCAGGGCCTCACGACGGGCTTCGTTTGCAAGGGCGGCCAGACCAATTCTCATACAGATGCGGGAATTTCGTAAAACTGCTGCGCCCACTTCCTCAGCGCCATATAGGGTTTGGCGTCGATTTTCGCCAGCGGCGGGTTCTCGATGTACTCCTGGTATCGCCAGATGTCGAGGTCCTCCCAGACCGTGCCGAGGAACTGCTTCTCGACGCGCTCGCGCACCTCGTCGGGCGGGATGTCGGAGGTCTCACCGTTCAGCTTGGGCCACCAGACCGAGTAGAACATCGTCGACAGCCCGTCCTCCACGGGGGTCACCGCGAAGATCAGACGATGATTCGACTGTCCCTCGAACACGCTGATCGCGCCTCCGAGCCCGAACATATGGCTGTGGATGTGCAGCGCCATCTTGTTCGGGTCGTCGCTGCGGGCATCCGGCCAGCCGGTGAGGAACTGCCACTGCTCGTCGACGATCTTCCACTCCAGGTTCACCGGTGTCACCGTCGCGCCGTGCACGTAATGGAAGTGCGAGCTGTCCGGACCGTTCTCGGCCACGATCTGCGGGTGCACCGGCTCGTTCTCGGCACGGCGTGAAAACTCCGGGTACGGGCGGTAATACGCCGACGGGTCGGTCTCGAACTGCGGGAACGAGGTGAAGATGTCGGGCATCTCCCACTGCGGCTCCTTGCCCTGAGGCTGATGCCAGACGAAGACGCAGCCGTGCTGCTCGTTGACGGGGTACACGCGAAGCTTGAGTGCGCGGTTGGGTCGGTCGGGTTGGTACGGGATATAGCGGTTGGTCCCGTCGGGACCCCATCGCCAGCCATGAAACGGGCACTCGACGCAGTCGCCGACCACCTTGCCGCCGTGTCCGATGTGCGCGCCGAGGTGTCTGCAGTGCGCCTGCATCACATGGAGTTGGCCGGAGTCGTCGCGATATGCGACGAGATCCTCGCCGAAGTATCGGAGGGGACGGACCTCGCCCCGCGGAAATTCGGCCGACCAGCCCACCATGAACCAGCCGGTGACCTTCCAGGTGAACGGGACCTTCACAGCGCCTCCTCTGCCGGCAAAGCGTAGCCAACGGAAGATATTACAGTAGAGGTTTCGACAGTTCGCGGCATCGAAGTGCGTGGGCGTCGTACGCCGTGTGTAACGGCATGGCGAGATTTCGGTCCTGGTCGCGCCGCGTGGTTACACGCGGCCCGAAACAAGCTGTCGGCTAGGGGCTTTGAACCCATACCGCGTTGGCTGGGCATCAGGAGTTCTAGCCGATGCCCGCACTTGCATTTCCGTCGACCTACGGTAGCGTAGGTTACGCAGCCGTAGGTATTGGAGAGCCTTGATGACGACAACCCAAAGTGCACTTCTCACCGAGCTGGAACCAGTGGTGGAGAGCAACCTGAACCGCCACCTGTCCTTGGCGAAGCCATGGAATCCGCATGACTACGTGCCGTGGAGCCGCGGTCGTGACTTCGCATTTCTGGGTGGAGAGGACTGGGTCCCGGAGGATTCGCCTCTCGACGACGTCGCCAAGGCGGCCATGGTCGTCAATCTGCTCACCGAGGACAACCTGCCGTCCTATCACCGCGAGATCGCGGTGCGCTTCGGGCCCGACGGGCCGTGGGGCCAGTGGGTAGGCCAGTGGACCGCCGAGGAGGCGCGGCACAGCATCGCTATCCGCGACTACCTCATCGTCACCCGCGGCGTCGATCCGGTGGCGCTCGAGGAAGGCCGCATGATCCACATGAAGGCCGGTTACGACTCGGGTGACAAGTCGATGCTGGAGGCCTTGGCCTACGTGTCGTTCCAGGAACTCGCGACGCGGATCAGCCATCGCAACACTGGCAAGGCGTCGGGCTGCCCTCTGGCAGAACAACTCCTGACCCGAGTGGCCACCGACGAGAACCTGCACATGGTCTTCTACCGAAACCTGGTCGACGCTGCCTTCGACATCGCGCCCAACGAGACGATGAAGGCGATCGCGCACGAGGTCATCCACTTCCAGATGCCCGGCAGCACCATGCCCGGATTCGCGGACAACGCTTTGGTGATCGCCAAGGCGGGCATCTATGACCTGCGTTCACATCTGGACGACGTCGTCCGGCCCGTCTTGCGGTTCTGGCGCGTGTTCGAACGCGACGATGTCGACGGCGAAGGGGCGCGTGCGCGCGATGAGATGGCGGCCTTCCTTGACCTCGTCGAGGACAAGGCGAGTCACTACGAGCGGCGACGCCAGGAGCGACTCGCGGGCGCAGGAGCGCCTGCCGGCGGCTGACCTCCTGCGCCAGTCGGCAGCATTCTGGGTCACCGACGCTGCTCACGCCTGATACTGTAATCGTTACAGTATCTCCCGTCGGAGCGAACACGAGGTGCCGACACGTGACCAAGCCCAGCCCTTCCCGATTCGATGCGATCGTCATCGGCGCCGGATTCTCCGGCTTGTACGCACTGCACCGGTTGCGTCAACTCGGCGTGCGGACGCGCGTGCTCGAGGCTGCCGAGGACGTCGGCGGGACGTGGCTGTTCAACCGGTATCCCGGTGCTCGATGCGACATCGAGAGCATCGAGTATTCCTACAGCTTCTCCGACGAGATCCAGCAGGAATGGGTGTGGTCTGAAACCATGCCTGCCCAGCCGGAAATCGAGGCCTACCTCCACTTCGTGGCCGACAAACTCGATCTGCGCCGCGATATCCGCTTCAACACCAAGGTCGTTGCGATGACCTTCGACGAGGCCGCGGGCGAATGGATGGTCGAAACCGAGGCCGGTGAATCGTTGGTCGCCTCGTTCGTGGTCGCCGCGTCGGGCATCCTGTCGGTGCCGCTGGACCCCGACTTTCCCGGAATGGACGCGTTCACCGGGGCGTCGTTGTTCACCGGCCACTGGCCGAAGGACGGCTTCGACGTCTCAGGTAAGCGCGTCGGTGTCATCGGCACCGGCTCGACGGGCGTTCAGTTGATCCCCGTGGTCGCCAAGCAGGCCGAACACCTGACGGTGTTTCAGCGCTCACCGGCCTACACGCTGCCGTGGGAAGTGCGTCCGTTCGACGACGGGGAGCTCGACGAGCTGAAGGCCAACTACGCCGAAATCCGCGCCGCACAAAGGGAACACGCGGTCGGGGCAGCTCGGTTGAGCGCCTTCTCGGTGTTGTTCGACATGATGGCCAAGCCGCCGTTGAAGTCGGCCTCGCGACAGGACCAGCTGCGTGCCATCGAGGAGGGCGGCGTGATGGGCGCGCTCAGTTGGGGCGACGTCTTCTTCGACATCGAAGCCAACCGAATGGCCGCGAAGCTCTACGGCGAGGCGGTCGCCCGCATCGTCAAGGATCCCGAGACCGCGGCCTCGCTGACGCCGAGCCACCCCTTCGGCTGCAAGCGACCGATCATCGACCAGGGCTACTACGAGACGTTCAACCGCGACAACGTGACGCTGGTCGACCTGCGCAAGGGGCCGATCGTCGAGATCACGCCGACGGGTATCCGTACCGAGCAGGGGCACCACGACCTCGATGTCATCGTCTACGCCACCGGGTTCGACGCGATGACGGGAGCGCTCACCCGGATCAATGTCCGGGGCCGCGACAGGTTGTCGTTGGCGGACTTCTGGACGTCTGACGGGCCGTACACCTATCTCGGGATCGCCGTCGCGGGTTTCCCGAACCTGTTCATCGTGCAGGCGCCCGGAAGCCCCTCGGCAGCAACTAATTTCGTCGCAGCACTCGAGCAGCACGTCGAGTGGATCGGCGACTGCATCGGATATCTGCGCGACAACGGCTACCGCACCATCGAGGCGTTGCCGGATGCGCAGCGTGAATGGATCGAGCACACCACAGCGCTCGTGGCGCCGACGGTCCTGGTCGATCCGTCGTGCAACTCCTGGTACAACGGCGGCAACGTCCCCGGGAAGAAGCGGATGTACATGGGCTACACGGCGGGCATCCCGGAGTACCGCAGGCGGTGTGACGAGATCGCGGACGCCGGCTACTCGGGTTTCAAGCTCGCATGAGGGCGTCCGAGCGGGCCCGGCTCATCGGCCGCGATTTCGCCGGCGTGGTGCCCAGGGCACACGCCGCGGTGTCGACCTCGGCGGACTGGAAGCCGTTGTCGCAGCGCGGAGCCCGTCAACTCGGCGAGGTGGTGCTGGACGAACTCGCGCTGTCCGGAATGACCTTGACCGCGCCGCCGCCCAAACTGGAACGCACGATCGACGCCTGTGCCGCCGCGGCGCAGGCGCTGTCCGGCCGCACCGTGGCGGAGGCCAACGCGGATCCGGAACCGTTGCAGGTCAAGTCCATTCGACGACGCCGAATCGGACGGCTGATCTACGAACAGATGACGTTCGATCACGATCCGCGGCTTGCGCAGGCGCTGGTGTCAGAGGGGTTCGGAGGTCCCGCGACCGCTGTCGTTCATCTTTGTCGGACCGGAGACGACAAGCGTCCCTGGCTCGTCTGGGTGCATGGTGCGGGTCAGGGGCAGCCGATCGACATGTTGTTCTCGCGGGCGCGTCGACTCCAGGAGAAGTTGGGTTTCAACATCGCGCTGCCGGTGCAGCCCGGCCACGGTGCCCGCCGTGACGCGTGGCCGACCTATCCCGACATGGATCCGCTGAACAATGTCGCGGGCATGATGCGGGTGGTGTCCGAGGTCCGCGCGCTGGTCCGGTGGTTGGAGCCCCAATCCAATGCGATCGCGGTGTCCGGTGTGTCCATGGGGAGTCCAGTGGCGGCGCTGGTCGCACATCTCGAGAAAGTCGACGGGGTAGCGGTTTACACGCCGATCTCCGGGCTCAACGGGATGATCGCTCAGCACCTCGGCCGGTGGGGGCCGTCGGTGCGCGACACGATCGAGCTACTGCAGTCCGACAACGTGGCCGCGGTGGCCTCCGTCGTCGATCACTTGGATGTCGAGCCGACTCCGCCCCCGTCGCGCAGGCTCATCGTGGGCGCCTGGCACGACCGGATGGCGATGCGCGAACCCGCTCAGCGGTTGCACGCGCGGTGGGGTGGCGAGTTGTACTGGCACCCGGGAAGCCACGTCGGGCATCTGTTCGCAGGTGGGGTTCAGCAGGCCTCGGAGCGATTTCTCCGCGGAGTCAGCGAGTCGAGCCATACTCGCGAATGAACCGGTCGCGGACGTAGGCCAACTCGCGATCGAGATCGTAGCCATCGCCAATCAGAGTCCACAGGTACGCGGCGCCGAAGATCGCCGCGCTGAGGTCGCTTGTCGCACGGTCGATGTCGACGTCATCACGAACCGATCCGTCGTCGACTCCGCGTTGCAAACCGGCCTCGACTTTGTCGACTCCGCGCTGGAGCCAACGCTGAACGCGTTCGCGCAACGGCGAAGTACTCTTGACGCCCTCGAACGTGGCAACAAACATTGCGCGCAAGAAGGCCTGGTCTTCGGAGAACAGTCGTCGAACCCGGTCGAAGTGGCCGACCGCCTCCTGCAGGCCCGTGGCATTGGGATCGGCGTCCGGACTGAGCTGCTTGACGTAGTCGTGCAGAAAGAAGGCGTCGAGAATCGCGTCCTTACTGCCGTACCTAGCGTGGACCATGGCCCTGCTGTAACCCGCCCGGCGGCCAATCTCCGCGGCTGTCGTTGCCTCCCAGCCCTTTTCGACGATCAACTCGGCGGCTGCCTCGACCAGCCGGCGACTGGAGATCTCGACCCGTTCCGGCTGTGTCAGGCCACGAGTGGGTGACGGCACGCATTGCATATTAGACGATCGACAACTATGTTAGTTGCGTCTCGTCAAGTAAGTGGCAGAGGAACTCGATGAAGAGTGCGGGTGCGACCGACGTTCCGTTGGGGATCGACGCCGTGACACCGCAGTGGTTGACCGATGTGCTCGGTTCCGACGTGACGGGTGTCCGTGCCGAACAGATCGCGATGGACAGCGGCTTCTCGTCGCTGCTTTACCGCCTGACCCTGACCGGAGACAGCGTCCCGCCGACGTTGATCGCGAAACTCCCCGCGCTCTCCGAAGCCCGTGGTGCGATGGATCTGATGGGTGGTTACCGCAGGGAGGTCGCCTTCTACCGAGACATCGCCGGTCGGGCGCCGATGAAAACCCCGGACGTGCACGTCGCCCGGATCGCCGACAATGGTGTCGACTTCGTGCTGTTGCTCGAGGATCTCGCCAGCTGGGACAACGCGGACCATTTGGCAGGCCTGTCTATGGACCGAGCGCGAACGTGTCTCGAGTCATTGGCGGGATTGCACGCGTGGTCCTCGCACCGGGCCAATAGACATGTGCTGCAGCAGTTTCCGAGTATGGACAATCCGATGATCCGCGAAGCCATGGTGCCGGCCTTTGGCTACGGATGGCAGTCGTACCTCGAGAAGAGCGATACAGCTCTGCCGTCAGAGCTCGCCGAGTTCTTCGAGCACTTTTCGGATCGCGCTCCGTCGGCGCTTTCCGCGTTGACCCAACACGACATGCTGGTACATGGTGACATCCGGGCCGACAATTTGTTCTTCGACGGTGACGCACTCAAAGTGGTGGACTTCCAATTCGCGGCCCGCGGGTCCGGTGTCGCCGACGTGGCCTACCTGCTCACCCAGGGATTGCCGATCGAGGAGCGTACCGGTCAGGACGAGGCCCTGCTCCGTGAGTATTTAGGCCATCTGGCCGACAGCGGAGTCGATTACGGATTCGACGCCGCGTGGCGCGACTACCGGACCGCTGCGGTGTACCTGACATTGATGCCCGTCGTCGCACTACTGACCTGGGATATCGTGCCGGAACGGTCGCGCCGGCTCTGCCTCACACTCACCGATCGTGCGGTCGCCGCCATCGACGAGATCGACGCACTGGAGGTGTTCAAGTGACTCGTACGGCGCGCGAAGTGGTGGAGCTGTACAACCTCGTCGTCTGGAACGAACGCAGGTTCGACCTTGCTGAGGAACTCATGGGGGACAGCGTGATTCGTCATAATGTCGGCGAATCGACGACGCTGACTCACGAGCAGGCGGTTGCGCGCATCGTGGACCACTGGGCCATGTTCGAGACGATTCGTTTCGACCTCAACCTGGTGGTGGCGGGCGACGACGGCGAGCACGTCGCCATCGTCTACCAGTCGCCGATGGAACTGAAGGACGGCACCAGGACCGATGTCGGCAGTATGGAGATCTTCCGGGTAGTCGACGGTCGGATCGTCGAAGTGTGGAATTGCGGCTACAAGCAAGGAGTTTGGCAGTGACTGAACGCGTCTTGGATGAGCTCGGCTACTACCTGCTGGCCGGCGCTGGAGGTGAGGGTCCGGCAGGCCTGATGGACGAGGCGCGGCGGGGTGAGGAACTGGGTTTCGGCACTGGGTTCATCTCCGAGCGGTGGAACGTCAAGGAAGCCTGCTCATTGACCGGCGCCGCGTTGGCCGTCACCAACCGGATGCAGATCGCCACTGCCGCGACGAATCACAACACCCGGCACCCGCTGATCACCGGCTCCTACGCGACCACCATGCACCGACTGTCGAAAGGCCGCTTCACCCTGGGGATTGGCCGCGGTATCGCAGCGATGTACGGCGCCTTCGGGGTGCCGGCTGTCACGACCGCGCAGATGGAGGACTTCGCTCAGGTCATGCGGCGGCTCTGGCACGGTGAGCTCATCTTCAACCACGACGGACCAATCGGGAAGTATCAGTTGTTGTTCCTGGATCCGGACTTCAACGAGGACATCCGGCTGGCGATCGTGGCGTTCGGCCCCAAGACGTTGGCGCTGGGCGGGCGCGAGTTCGACGACGTCATTCTGCACACCTACTTCACGCCCGACACCCTGCAGCGCGCGGTGAAGACCGTCAAAGACGCTGCGGAGCAGGCGGGCCGCAACCCCGACGACGTGAGGGTGTGGTCGTGCTTTGCGACGGTCGGTGACCATCTGCCCGAAGAGCTCCGACTGAAGAAGACGGTGGCGAGGCTGGCCACCTATCTGCAGGGATACGGCGAACTGCTCATCAACACCAACGGTTGGGATCTTTCAGTGCTGCAACGCTTCAGGGACGACGAGGTGGTGCAGTCCATCGGCGGCGGCATCGACCACAAGGCGACTGCCGAGCAGATCGAACACATCGCCACGCTCATCCCCGACGAGTGGCTCGAGCCCTCTGCGACGGGATCGGCGCAGCAGTGTGTGGAGCGGATCCGCAAGGAATTCGACTACGGCGCCGATGCGGTGATCATGCACGGCGCCACTCCCGACGAACTCGAACCGATCGTCGCCGAATACCGTGCAACCGTGTGATTTCGGTGTAGCTGGTCGCGGTGAGCGCAACCAGCTACACCGAAATCGCAAAGAGCTAGGGCGTGATGACGGTGCGGCTCACCGGTTCTGCCGCGGCCTGCCTGCTGTAGAGCCCACGCTGCAGCGCCGAGAGCAACGCATTGCGCGTCTCCTCCGGGCTGATGAGGTCGTCGAACCCGAGGTGGCCGGCCGAGCGGAAGGACGCCTCGACTTCTGCCTTGCGCAGCTTGGCTTCCATATCCTCGGCGGCGTGGGAGGCCTTGCTCAGGGCGGCCGCGCTCATCGCGCCCATCGTCGCACCCGGGTAGGCGAACGTGGCGCTCTGGTTGTCGAAGCCAAGCAGCGACATCACCATCGACCCGAATCCGTAGGCCTTGCGCAGGGTTACATGCAGCTTCAGCGTGGTGGCCGCGGTCTGGGCGGCGAACATCCGGGCACCGCTGCGCAGCACGCCGCTCTTCTCGGATCGGCTGCCCGGCAACATTCCCGGGTTGTCCGCGAGGAACACGATGGGCAGGTGGAAAGAGTCGGCGACATTGATGAAATGCGCTGCCTTGTCGGCGGCGTCGGCGTCGATCGATCCGGCGATCACCTTCGGCTGATTGGCGATGACGGCGACGGGATGACCGCCGAGATGGGCCAGCGCACAGATCATCGCCTGCCCGAATTTCGGCTGCACCTCGAACCAACCGCGGTCGTCGAACACCACGTCGAGCACGGCACGCATGTCGTAGACGCGCCGGTTGCCACGCGGGACGATGTCGAGCAGTTCCGGCGTCGAGCGCGGTTCGCTCACCTCGTCCTCGGGCAGTGACGCCGGATACGACCACGCGCTCGACGGGAAGTACGACAGATAGCGACGGATGTCGTCGAGGACCGCCTGATCGTCCTCAGCGAGGTTGTGGATCACCCCGCTGGCGAGTGCCACCGACGGGCCTCCCAGATCTTCTTTCGAAATGTCCTCGCCCGTCGACTCTTTCACGACCGGCGGGCCGGCGGTGAAGATCGCGCCCTGGTTGCTCATGATGGTCCAGTCGCACACCGGCGCCACCAGTGCACCATGGCCCGCCGACGGGCCGAGCAGCCCTCCGACCATCGGCACCTTGCCGGAACATTGCGCCTGAGCGAGCAAATCGGTTGGGGTGCGGCCATAGTGCTCGCCGCTGGGCCGGAAGCCCGCGCCCTCCAGAAGCATCACCAACGGGATCCGGTCCCGCAGCGCCAACTCCGCAAGCCGATAGCGCTTCGCGTTACCGCCGGGGCCGATGCTGCCCGCCAGCGTGGTGAAGTCCTCCGCGCCGACCATCACAGGCGAGCCGTTGACGAGGCCCGAACCGGCCACAATCCCGTCAGCTGCGATCTCACCGCCCACCAGCGTGCCGAACTCCCGGAAGCTGCCCTTGTCGAGGAGGTGGTCCAGCCGCGCACGGGCATCCAGCTTGCCCTTGCCGTGATGCTTGGCCAGCCGCTCCGGGCCACCCATCGCGCGCGACCGCTCACGCCGAAGATCGAGGTCTTCGAGCGTCTCCTTCCAACCCTGCTCGTTCGTCATGCGCTCTTCCTGTCGTTGAAAGGCGATCGTCGCACCGGCATGTTCACGTTGACCATACTGAATTGCTTACTGTAGCGTCTGCGGGCATGGGTAGCGGCGCCGGCCTCAAGGTCGACGGCGGTGTGTTCAGCCAGCTCCATGCCGTGGTCGACGCGGCGGTGACCCTGGAACGGCGGGGCTATGACGGCTGCTGGACCGCCGAGGTCAACCATGACCCGTTCCTGCCGCTGACGCTCGCCGCCGAGCACACCGAGACGATCGAACTGGGCACCAGCATCGCTGTCGCGTTCGCCCGGAACCCGATGACCGTCGCCAACGTCGGCTGGGATCTGCAGGAGTACTCCGCGGGTCGGCTGAACCTCGGTCTCGGCTCGCAGATCCAGCCGCACATCGAGAAGCGCTTTTCCATGCCGTGGAGCCGGCCGGTGCCGCGGATGCGGGAGTTCGTGCTGGCGTTACACGAAATCTGGGCGTGCTGGCACAACGGCTGGAAGTTGCGGTTCGAGGGCGACTTCTACACACACAAGATCATGACGCCGATGTTCGTGCCGGAGCCGCACCAGTACGGCGTCCCGAAGGTGTTCATCGCCGCAGTCGGTGAGGCGATGACGGAGATGACGGGCGAAGTCGCCGACGGGGTTCTCGCGCACGCCTTTACGACCAAGCGGTATTTCGAGGAGGTGACCATTCCGGCGCTGATGCGGGGGATGGCCAAGTCGGGCCGGGTGCGCGACGACTTCCAGGTGTCGGCTCCGCTGTTCGTCGTCACCGGTTCCGACGAGTCCGAGTTGGGCGCCGCCGCCCTGGGCACCCGCAAGCAGATAGCTTTCTACGGTTCGACACCCGCGTACAAGAAGGTGCTCGATCTGCACGGCTGGGGAGCGTTGCACGACGAGTTGCACGGCCTGTCGCTGAAGGGCGACTGGGACGGTATGGGTGCCCTGATCGACGACGAGATTCTCGAAGCCTTCGCGGTCGTTGCGCCAATCGACAAGCTGGCGGTCAAGATTCGCGACCGTTGCGACGGTCTGATCGACCGCGTCATGGTGGGCTTTCCCCGTACGACTTCGGAATCAACAATCTCGGCGGTATTGACAGAGCTGCGCGCGCCGACTGCACAGTGAGGAACCGGCTATGGCCACCCGGATCATGGATGAAGCCGCGAAGGTGTTCGCGACCCCGCGGGCGTACACCGACGAGACCAAGCTGCACGCCGCACTGACGCATCTGCGCGCGAACGCTCCTGTGTCATGGGTAGACGTACCGGACTACCGGCCGTTCTGGGCGATCACCAAGCACGCCGACATCATGGCGATCGAACGGGCGAACACGTTGTTCACCAACTCGCCGCGTCCCGTGCTGACCACCGCTGCCGGCGATGATCAGCAGGCTGCAATCGGGGTCAAAACCCTGATTCATCAAGATGATCCGGAGCACCGCGCCATCCGGGCCATCGGAGCCGACTGGTTCCGGCCGAAAGCCATGCGTGCGCTGAAGGTGCGTATCGACGAGCTCGCCAAGCGCTACGTCGACCAGATGGTTGCGGCGGGACCGGAATGCGACTTCGTCCAAGAAGTCGCGGCGAATTATCCGCTCTACGTGATCATGTCGATGCTCGGCATTCCCGAATCCGACTTTCCGCAGATGTTGAAGTACACACAGGAGCTGTTCGGAACCGACGACGAGGAGATGCAGCGTAGTTCGTCCATCGAGGAATCCATGGGTGTGCTGCTCGAGATGTTCGCCTACTTCAACGAATTGACCGCGGCGCGTCGCGCGACGCCTACCGAGGATCTGGCCTCAGCGATCGCGAACGCCACGATCGACGGTGAACCGCTGTCCGACATCGATACCGTGTCCTACTACCTGATCATCGCGACCGCCGGTCACGACACCACCAGCGCCGTGATCTCAGGCGGACTTCACGCGCTGATCGACCATCCAGATCAGTTGCAGCGCCTACGCGACAACATGGATCTCATGCCGTTGGCCACCGAGGAAATGATTCGCTGGGTCACGCCGGTCAAGGAGTTCATGCGCACCGCGCAGCAAGACACCGAGGTGCGCGGTGTCCCTATCGCGGCAGAGGAGTCGGTACTGCTGTCGTATGTCTCGTCGAATCGCGATGAAGACGTTTTCGACGAACCGTTCGCATTCGACGTGGGACGTGAGCCGAACAAGCACAACGCATTCGGCTACGGCGTGCACTTCTGTCTGGGCGCGGCGCTGGCCCGGATGGAGGTCAACAGTTTCTTCTCCGAGCTGGTACCCCGGCTGGACTCGATAGAACTGACCGGCGATCCTGCGTATACCGCAACGGTCTTCGTCGGCGGTCCCAAACACCTGCCGATCCGCTACTCGCTCAAATGATCTGAGCGCTCACTTCTGCGGCGCGGTCGCCCGGTTCAGCTGGTCCTGCAACGTGGTCGCGCCCAGGCTCGAGTCCTTCTTGTGGTGCGACAGTGCCTGGATGGAGACATCGTGGCCTTCCGCCGCCTTGCGCAGGGCGCCGACCGTCGCCTGCTCCTTGGAAATGTGACTGAACGGGTCGAAGTTGTACCAGCGCATGGCGTTCTCGTAGGTCATCTTGTTGATCTCGACGTCGGTGGCGTGATGCTCCTTGAGGACCTCGTCGAGTTGCTCCGGGGCGCCGGGCCACATCGAGTCGCTGTGCGGGTAGTCGGCTTCCCAGCAGATGTTGTCGATACCGATCTGGTTGCGCAGTGCCACGCCGACCGGATCGGAGATGAAGCAGGTCAAGAAATGGTCGCGGAACACCTCGGAAGGTTTCTGCTTGCCGAAGTCCTGGCCCGTCCAGGTGGAGTGCATCTCATAGGTGCGATCGGCGCGGTCCAGGAAGTAGGGGATCCACCCGGTGCCACCCTCGCTCAGGGCGATCTTGAGGCCGGGATATTTCTTGATCGGCTTGGACCACAAGAGGTCCGCGGCGGCCTGCACGATGTTCATGGGCTGCAGCGTGATCATCACGTCCATCGGGGCGTCAGCTGCGGTGATGGCAAGCTTCCCCGAGGAACCGATGTGCACGTTCATCACGGTGTCGGTGTCGACGAGGGCCTCCCACATCGGCGTCCAGTAGTCGTCGTGGAACGACGGATAACCCATCGCGGCGGGGTTTTCACTGAATGTGAGTGCGTGGACACCGCGTTCGGCGTTGCGGCGGATCTCTTTGGCGCAGGCTTCGGCGTCCCAGATGACCGGCAAAGTCATTGGGATGAACCGGGCTGGATAGGCGCCGCACCACTCTTCGACGTGCCAGTCGTTGTAGGCCTGTACCAGCGCCACGCTGAACTCGGGATCCTCGGTGGCGAACAATCGGCCGGCGAAACCACAGAAGGTGGGGAAGCAGATGGAACCGAGGATGCCGCCGGCGTTCATGTCCTTGACCCGCTCGTCGACCTGCCAGCAGCCGGGCCGGATCTCGTCGAGACCCTGCGGCTCCAGTCCGTACTCCTCCTTCGGCCGGCCGGCCACCGCGTTGAGCGCGACGTTTGGGATGACCACATCGCGAAACTGCCAGGTGTCTGACCCATCGGGGTTGTGCACCAGCCGTGGCGCCTCGTCGAGGTATTTCTTGGCCAGATGATTTTTGAACATGTCCGGGGGTTCGACGATGTGATCGTCAACGCTGATCAAAATCATGTCGTCCTTGTTCACGGCGGCGCTCCTTTGTAGTTGCTTACCGTATGACCGACAGTTTAGCTGTCGCAGTTGACGCGATACGGTGTCTCCCAGCGCTAACCTACGGCAGATGTGAGGTGATTCAGAGTGTCAAAGTCCCGAATTACCCCTTCCGCGGCGTTCGCTGCGATCCCGGTGGACGACCTCGGTCAGGGCGACCGGATCAACATCGGAGTCGCGTCGATCCTCGGGCATCGGCCGGAGGTGGCGGGTGCGCTCGGATCGCTGAAGGCGGCGCTTACCTCGACCGGGACGCTGCCCCCGCGGCTCGTCGAATTGGTGCGGTTGCGGATCGCGTTCCACAACCAGTGCCGCAGCTGTATGTCGGTGCGCTATCAGAGCGCGATCGACGACGGTCTCACCGAGGACCTGGTGTGCTCGCTCGAACAGCCGGCCGACGCCGACGACCTCACCGACGCCGAGCGCAGCGCGCTTCGCTACGCAGACCTGTTCGCCACCAACCATCTGGCGATCGACGAGACTGTCTACGACGATCTGCGCAGGCACTTCACCGAAGATGAACTCGTCGAACTCGGCGTGCACTGCGCCTATATGGTGGGTATGGGCCGGCTGGCGGCGACGTGGAGCGTCACCGATGATGTGCCCGACGCTTTCCGTGCGGCATCGGATTCGCCTCTGGCGCCGTGGGATTCCGAAGGTGTCGTCGCATCCGGCTAGTTGCCGCAGGTCAGCGGCGTGCGAACCTATCTAGGCGTACGGCCCGCAAAGTAGGATTGCCGCTGGCATGATGTGCCTTTGCTACGGCAGAGAGGCGCGAGATGAACTCAGAGACGGCAGACGCTGATCTGGTCGGCGGAGTTCCGCGTCGCCGCATCGTGATCGCCTCGATGGTCGGTACCACCATCGAGTTCTACGACTTCTATATCTATGCCACCGCCGCGGTTTCGGTGTTCCCGCACCTGTTCTTTCCCAAGGGTGATCCGACGACGGCACTGCTGGCCTCGCTGGCCACATTCGGTCTCGCGTTCGTGGCACGCCCGGTGGGCTCGGTGCTGTTCGGCCATTTCGGCGACCGCGTGGGCCGCAAGGCCACCCTTGTCGCCTCCCTGCTGGTGATGGGGATAGCGACCTTTGTCATCGGGTTGCTACCGACGTACTCGCAGGTGGGCGTCATCGCTCCGGCACTGCTGGCAGTCATGCGCTTCTCGCAGGGTTTGGCCCTCGGCGGTGAATGGAGCGGCGCGGCGCTACTCGCCACCGAGACCGCAGAACCCGGGCGGCGGGGATGGGCGGCGATGTGGCCACAGCTCGGAGCCCCGTTCGGATTTCTCTTGGCCAACGGGCTTTTCGTAGGGCTGCTGCTGTGGCTCGGGCACAGCAATCTGAACGCAGATCCCGACGGGGCATTCCTCACCTGGGGCTGGCGAGTTCCATTCCTGCTGAGCGCGGTGATGGTGGCCATCGGTCTGTACGTGCGGTTGCGGCTGATCGAGACGCCGGTGTTCACCCGCGCCGTCGCGCGCGGTGAAAAAGTGAAAACGCCGCTGACCGAAGTGTTTCGGACCAGCTGGCGTCAGCTGATCATCGGCACATTCGTGATGTTGGCGACGTACACCATCTTCTACATCGTGACGACATGGGCGCTGAGCTTCGGCACCGGCAAGCGACCGCCCGACGGTAAGGGACTCGGGTTCGCCTACGTCGACTTCCTGCAACTGCAACTGATCGCGGTGCTGTTCTTCGCGGCGACGCTACCCCTTTCGGGTCTGGTCTCCGATCGCTTCGGCCGCAGGCGCTCGCTGCTGGTCGTCACGATCGGCATCATGGCGTACGGCGCGCTGTTCGCCCCGATGCTCGGGTCGGGTAACACCTCCGAGGGCACGATGCTGCTCTTCTTGATCATCGGAATGACGTTGATGGGCTTTACTTTCGGGCCGATGAGCGCGGTTCTGCCCGAGTTGTTCCCGACGAATGTGCGCTATACGGGTTCGGGGATCTCGTACAACGTCGCCAGTATCCTCGGCGCCGCGGTGGCGCCGTTCATCGCCACCTGGCTGGCGACGTCCTACGGCGTCGGCTGGGTGGGCCTGTATCTGTTCGTCGCGGCGTGTCTGAGCTTCATCGCGATCTTCGTCATGCATGAGACCAAGGACACCTCGCTGGATTCGGTGGCCCAGCCAGATCCCGGAACGGTCATCACGCCCTGATGTCGGCTGTCGGTGCGTCGAGCTCGCGCGCGTCGGCGCCTCTGAGCCTGCGGTGCATCGCCCTCGCGATTCTGCCTGCTTGTGTCTTCGCGCGATCAGCCGCCGGGCCGTCGTACATCTCGTCGACCGTCGTTTCCCATAGCCCGAGCCAGCGCGCGAAGTGCTTGGCGTGCAAGGGATGCCGACGGTCAAGTTGGCGGTGAACCACCAGGGCGTTACCGCGATAGAGACCGGCGCGAAACAGCACGGTTTCCCAGAAGTCGCACATCACCGGAAGGTGTGATTCGAGTCCTTGCGCGCGCAGCTCGCTGAACGGCTCGGCGAGGACATCGTCGGCAAAGACCTGGCCGTAGAAGCGCCGCAACAGCACCTCGACGTCATCGCGGTTGGCCAAGTCGCCCATGCTGCCCCCTTGGTTTCTACAAGAGCATTTGTATAAACTCTAACCCATGTCGAGCGCGCCGACAGTGAGCTCCGTGTCACAGCCGTCCGGCCGTCGCGAAGACGTCCTGGCGGCTCTGAGGGATGCAACCGATGTCATGAGCATTGCGAACCTAGCGGAACAGCTTGAGGTGCATCCGAATACCGTGCGCTTCCACCTCGACGCCCTGGTCGCCGACGGCAGGGCCGAGCGGGTCGAACCGGGTCGCAAGGGCCAAGGCCGGCCGCCGCAGTTGTACCGTGCGGTCGCAGGGATGGATCCCGGCGGGACACGGCGCTACCGAATGCTGGCCGAGATCCTCACCTCGGCGCTGGCGGGCGACCCCAACGCCAGCGCCAAGGCACTCGAGGCGGGCCGCGCGTGGGCTGGCAGGCTGAGCCATCCGCCCCGCACCAAGCTTGGTGTCCGGGCGTCGGTCAATCGGCTGGTCGGCCTGCTCGACGACCTCGGGTTTGCCCCGCAGCGGCGGGAGAGCGACGGCGAAGTCCAAGTCGGACTCCGTCATTGCCCGTTTCTCGAACTGGCCGACGAAGCTCGTGGGGTGATCTGCCCGATTCACCTCGGTCTCATGCAGGGTGCGATGGCGACGTGGCGCGCGCCCGTCGCCGTCGACCGCCTGGAACCCTTCGTCGAGCCGGGCCTGTGTCTGGCTCACCTCACCCTCGATGAGGAGGCGTCATGAACGCGGGTCCGGCAGTCGCAACCGCGTTGACGTTCGTCTGGCTCGGCATGGTCCTGGCCATCTCCTTTCTCGAGGCACCGCTGAAGTTCCGGGCTCCCGGCGTGACGCTGCAGATCGGGCTCGGCATCGGCCGGTTGGTCTTCCGTGCGCTCAACAGTGCCGAAGTGCTGATCGCCGTCGGTATCACTGTCGCGCTGGCGCTGAACCACCCGCGTACCGGCATCGTCGTGGCGTTCGCCATCGCCTTCGGCGCGCTGATTGCCCAACTTGCCGGTGTGCGACCGCGATTGACACGCCGCTCCGACGCGGTGCTTGCTGGTGAGAATGCCCCACGCTCTCATGCCCACTATGTCTACGTGGCATTGGAGGCGGTGAAGGTCATCGCGCTGATCGTGTGCGGAATTCTGCTGCTGGCCAGCTGAACCGGGTCCCTACACTGCATTCATGGACGGTGAACCGATGGAGGTCCTCTCGGCAGACGAGAGCTGGAACCTGTTGTCGAGCCGGACGTTGGGCCGTCTGGTCACATGTGTGGACGGCTACCCAGAGGTCTTTCCCGTCAACTTCGTCGTCCAGCGCAGAACCGTCCTGTTCCGCACCGCGGAATTCGCCACCAAACTTTTCACCGTCGTGATGAATGCCCACGTGGTTTTCGAGGCCGACGACCACACCGTGTCGGAGGGCTGGAGCGTCATTGTCAAGGGCATCGCGCAGGTGCTCAATACCAGCGACGAGATCGAAGAAGCGGAGCGCGCGCAACTGCTGCCGTGGACGGCCGGGATGAAGCCTCGATACGTGCGGGTGGAGCCGACCGAAATCAGCGGTCGCCGCTTCCGATTCGGATCTGCGGCCGTCACCGACTGACTGCCCTTCAACTAGGGGCCTTTGGCCCCTAGGGCTGCGGACCGGAACCGCCGACAGTGGACTCATGGAGCAATTGAGCACGCTCGACGCGGGATTTCTCCACGCCGAGGACTCCGACCGCCACGTCAGCCTGGCGATCGGTGCCGTGGCCGTGCTGGCCGGACCGATGCCCAGCTTCGATTCCTTGACCGCGACCATCGGTGAGCGCGTTCGGTCGGTTCCCCGCTTCACCCAAGTGCTGCACACCCAGCCCCTGGACCTCGGGGCTCCGCACTGGGTCGAGGACACCGAGCTCGACATCTCCCATCACATCCGGCTGGCGGCGCTGCCCCGGCCCGGAGACGACGCGGCCCTGTCCCGCTGGGTGGCCGAGGTCATGGAGCGGCGCCTCGACCGTGAGCGGCCGCTGTGGGAATGCTGGATTGTCGACGGCCTGGCGCACAACCGGTGGGCGATCCTGATCAAGGTTCACCACTGCATCGCCGACGGAATCGCCGCCACGCACATGCTTTCCCGAATCTGCGACGACGGCGCCGGTGGCACCTTCGCGACCGAAATCCGCGCCGCGCACGAGTCGACAGACGGTCTGCGGCTGCCCGTGCTCACCCTCAACCCGGTCGACTGGGTCGCCGGGGCGTGGCGTACCTCGGTCGGCGTGACGAGTGCCGTGGCGCAGGTCCTGTACGGGGCGGCCGAGATCGCGGCCGGTCTGCTGCGGCCCGCGGCGACGTCGTCACTGACCGGCCCGCTGACCAGCATGCGGCGCTACGCTTCGGTCGAGGTCTCGATGGAACACGTGACGAAGATCTGCAATCGGTTCGACGTGACCATCAATGACGTTGCGCTGGCGGCGATTACGGACAGTTACCGCACGATGCTCCTCCGTCGTGGCGAGCGGCCCCTGCCCGACTCGCTCCGAACCCTCGTTCCGGTGTCGATGCGCTCTGCCGATGCAGCCGACAAGACGGACAACCGTGTCTCGGTCATGCTGCCGTGCCTGCCCGTCGAGGAGGCCGATCCCGTCGCGCAGCTGCAAACGGTGCACAAACGACTCACGCGGGCCAAGGCCAGTGGCCAGCGCCAAGCCGGGAACATCTTCTTCTCCGCCGCGAAGGCAATTCCTTTCGCGCTCACGGCGTGGACGGTTCGGACGTTGACCCGGCTGCCTCAGCGCGGCATCGTGACGCTGGCGACGAACGTACCTGGACCGCGAAAGCGCTTGCGGGTCATGGGCCGAGAGGTCATCCGGCTGCTGCCGATTCCGCCGCTGGCGCTGAATCTGCGCACGGGCATCGCGATCATGAGCTACGCGGACCACCTTGCGTTCGGCATCATCGGCGACTACGACGCCGCCCCTGATGTCGAGGAACTGGCGATCGGCATCGAGCGTGCGGTCGAACGTTTGATGTCCGTCAGTGCCGGCTACTGGCGTTCCACACCCGTGGGGACGCTCTCACTCGTACAAGGGGGCTGAACACGATGCCGAACACCGGAGAACTCGACGTCCTCAACCGCAGGCAGTGCCTGGACCTCCTTCAGGACGTTCGGGTGGGGCGCCTCATCTTCACTGAAGACGCGCTGCCGGCGGTTCAGCCGGTCAACTTCCGAATGTGGCGCGACGACGTAGTGATTCGGGTCGCCGGCGGGGCCAAGCTGGCCGCCGCGAGCGACAACCTCGTCGTCGCCTTCGAGGCCGACGAGTTGGACCCTGACCTGCGCAGCGGATGGAGCGTGACCGTCGTCGGGCACGCGCAGCCGATCACGGGCGTCGAGGATCTGGTCGAGATCGCGGGCACCTTCGTGCAGCCGTGGGTCCAGGGTCGACGCGACCACTTCATCCGCATCCGGACCGAGAAGATCACCGGACGCCGCTTCCGCGAACGGGGTTTACCGCAGTATCACGCTGCCGCGAGCGGCTAGCTCGCCCCTATCGAACGGATCCGGCATGGTGGGACCTTGGACAGATCAGTCGGCGCGCTGGTAAAGGGGCGCGAACGGTGTCGATGGTGTCGGCCTCCGCGGGGCTCTTGTCGTCGCGGTAGCGCAGGACCCGCGCGAAACGCAGTGCCATTCCGCCGGGATAGCGCGATGACGTCTGCACGCCGTCCAGCGCGATTTCGACGACCTGTTCGGGGCGCACCTTGACGACATAACCGTCGGTCGGGCCGTCGGCGAGTTCGAGGAAGCGGGCGGTCTGCCAGGCCAGCATCGCGTCCGTCATACCCTTGAAAGTCTTTCCGAGCATGACGAATTCGCCAGTCTGGGCGTCCCGCGCCCCGAGATGGATGTTTGATAGCTTGCCGGTTCGCCGGCCCGACCCCCATTCGACTCCGAGGACCACCAGATCCAGCGTGTGAACCGGTTTGACCTTCAGCCACCCGGCGCCGCGACGGCCGGCCTCGTACGGCGTCGACAGCGATTTCGCCATGACGCCTTCGTGGCCGGCGGCCAGCGTGACCTCGAGGAAATTCTGCGCCTGCTCGGCATCGTCGGTGATCAACCGGTCGACGCGCTGGGCCTTCGGCACGATTGCGTCCAGCGCCGCGATGCGTTCACTGGTCGGCAGGTCCAGGAGGTCGGTGCCGTCGAGGTGCAGCAGATCGAAAACGAACACCGACAGGGGTTGCGCCGTGCGGGCCGCCGCGATGTCGACCGAGCGCCCGAACCGTGACGCGGTCACCTGAAACCGATGGGGACGACCGTCGGGACGCAGCGCAATCGCTTCGGCATCGGCGATCAGATCGGTGACCGACAGCGCCAATGTCGCATCCACCACCTCGGGCAGCCGTGCGGTGACATCGTCGAGGCTGCGGGTGTAGATCCGGACCTCGTCGCCCGTGCGGTGAATCTGCACCCGCGCGCCGTCCAGCTTCGCCTCGAAAACCGCTGCGCCACCAATACGTTCAAGTGCCTCGGCGACCCCGGTGGCGGTTTGGGCGAGCATCGGACCGACGGGCTGGCCGACCTCGAGCCTGAACTCCTGCAGCGCAACCTCGCCCCCCGTCAGCGCGGCGGCCGCGACGGCGGGAAGATCGCCGCCGAGCATGGCCGCGCGGCGCACCGCGGCGACGGGAACATCGGCGGCCTTCGCGACCGCGTCGGCCATCACTCCCACCAGGGCCCCCTGGCGGAGTTCGCCGCCGAGCAGGCGTCGCAGGAATGTCTGTTCGGCATCGGTGGCCTGACCGAACAGTCCCGCGACCAACTCGGCACGCCGAGCCTGGGAGCCCTTGCCTGCGACCGTCCCGATCTCGCTGAACCGGGCATCGACATCAAGGACGGTCAGCGACGCCTCGGCCGCCGCGGGCGGCAACGATCGAAGCGCCGCCCAGCCGACGCCGATCTGGCGCTGCGGCAGCTCGCCGGACAGCCACGACACGACCACCGCGACCAGCGCGGCATCGCCCTCGTCACCAGCGCGGCGCAGCAGGTCGGCGATCCTGGCGATCTTTTTCAAACGGGCCGAAGAGGCGCCGACCTCGGCGGAGGCGGTGACGACGTCACGAAGCTGCACGACCCCAGCCTGGCACGGGTGTCAGACATCTCCGAGTAGGCCGGTGAGCACCGCGGCTTCCGCGCGGAGGCTGGCGGCGCGTTCGGTGTGCCCTCCGCTGCTCACCTGCTCGGCCGCGGCCAGCCGCTCGTCGACCTCGGCCCGCACCAGGTCGCGAATCTCGTCGTCGGACAACTCCCGGCGCGCCACCTCGGCAGCACCGAGCCCCACCACCCCGCCGGCGATGGCCTCACTCCCCGGCGCGTCGATGTCCACCGCGTCGGGGGTTTCGGCGTTGTCGATGGCACTCAGGGCCGAGCGCAGCGCGGACACCCGGGGGGCGTCGCGCTCTTTGCGGGCGGCGAGTAGCGCATCGCGCAGGGTTTCTCTCCAAAGCTGTGCAGCGGTCACGGCACGCCAAACTAGGCGGCCGAGGCCGCGACCGCAGCTCATTATTTGACTGCGAAGGAGACGGTGTGCCAGCCGGTGGCGCCGTCGGGAATCGGGTCGGCCAGGTCGGCCGTCTGGACAGCACCGGTGTTGTCGGTGGCGCGCACGGAGATCGTGTGCATGCCCGGCGCTGTGGCCTGCCACGGAAAGCTCCACAGCCGCCATGTGTCGTCGGCGTAGCTCGCGCCGAGCTCGGCCTGATTCCAGTCGCCCTCATCGATGCGCACCTCGACGGCGCGCACACCGCGGTCCTGAGCCCACGCGACACCGCCGAACCTCACCGCCCCCTGTGCCACGTCCTGGCCGCTGCGCGGCACGTCGATGCGTGACTGCGTTTTGATCGGTCCGCGTGCGGACCAGCCCAGCGGCGTCCAGTACCCCTGTGCGCGATCGAACCGGGTGACTTCGAGGTCGACGACCCACTTGGTGGCCGACACATAGCCGTAGAGGCCGGGTACGACGAGGCGCGCGGGATAGCCGTGTTCGGTGGGCAGCGGTTGACCGTTCATGCCGACGGCAAGCAGCGAATCGCGGTCGTCGGTAAGCGCTTCCACGGGGCTGCCTGCGGTGAACCCGTCGATCGACATCGACAGCACCATGTCCGCGTCGGAGTGAATACCGGCCTCCGCCAACAGGTCCCGCAATCGATAGCCGGTCCATGCCGCGTTCCCGATGAGATCGCCTCCGACGGGGTTGGACACGCACGTCAGCGTCACCAGCTTCTCGACGACCTCGAACCGTTCGAGATCCTCGAAGCGGTAGGTGATTTCGCGGTCGACCATGCCATGGATCCTCAACTGCCAGTCGGCCCGACTCAGCTGCGGCACCGACAGCGCGGTATCGATCCGGTAGAAGTCCTCGTTGGCGGTGACGAAGGAGGGCAGCGCGACACCTTCCGGTTGGACTGTCGGCGGGACCGCCGGTGCGGCGAGGTCGATCTTGGGCAGTGCGAAGGCGTTGCGGTCGCCCGCGACCGACGTCGTCAGCCGCGACAACACAGCACCCCCGACCCCGGTGAGCGCTCCCGCACCGAGGAATCCGAGTGTGACGAGTGACAGCCGTCGGCCGCGATCGGGGGAGTCCGTCGCGGGATCGCCTTCCGGTTCGTCGACGAACCGGCCCGACGTCAGCAGCCGAAGCACGGCGACACCGCAGAGGGTGCCGATGATCGTCGGGACGACGTCGGCCCAGCCCGCGCCCGCACGCGACAGCACGGCCGCACAACCCGCGGCCCCGGCGGCGACGATCGCGGCGCTGCCTACGGGTACGCGGCGCGTCTCGTACTGCGCCGTCACCGCCGCGATCGCCGCGATGACGGCGACCACCGCGATCGACAGGAACAGTTTGTCGGCCGTGCCGAACGTCTGGATGGCCCATTCCTTGACCGGGCCCGGCGTGAGATCGATGACGGCCGATCCGACGGCATTGCGTGCGTCGGCTCCAGGCCCGAAGAACACGACGAGCAGTTGGGTCAGGCCGAGGGCGACCGCCGCCGCCGCCACCCCCGCCATCGCCTTGGCGCCGCGCTCCGTCATGAGGCCAAGCTACCCACGCACCGACCCGAAAGCCTTAACGAAAAGTGACGTCAGCTAAGTTGCTTTACAGTCTGACCTCATTTTGGAAAGGGAACTAAATGGAGATCTCGGGCAAGAAGGCCATCATCGTCGGCGGGGCTTCAGGCTTCGGTAAGGCCACCGCTGAATTGCTGGCCAAGCGCGGCGCGAGCGTGGCAGTGCTGGACCGCCCGCAATCGAAGGGCAAGGTAGTCGCTGACGAGATCGGCGGCACCTTCTATGAGGTCGACGTCACCGACTTCGAGGGCACCGAGAAGGTCCTGCAGCAGGCCATCGACCAGTTGGGCGGCCTGCACATCATCGTCACGACCGCCGGCGGTGGCGCCGCCGAACGCACCGTGAAGAAGGACGGGCCGCACAGCCTCGAGTCCTTCCGCAAGTGTGTCGACCTGAACCTCATCGGCACCTTCAACATCAGCCGGCTGGCCGGCTGGCAGATGAGCAAGCAGGACCTCGTCGACGATGAGCAGGAGGAGCGCGGCGTCATCATCAACACCGCCTCGATCGCCGCCTTCGAAGGCCAGATCGGCCAGGTCGCCTACACCGCGTCCAAGGCCGCTATCGCCGGAATGTGCCTCACCATGGCCCGCGACATGGGCAGCCTGGGCATCCGCGCCCTCGCGATCGCCCCGAGCCTGTTCGCCACCGGCCTCACCGAGGGCATTCCCGACGAATTCGCCAAGGCGCTCACCAAGGATGCGGCGTTCCCGAAGCGGCTTGGCCGGCCCGAGGAGTACGCGAAGCTGGTGGCCGCGATCGTCGAGAACCCGATGCTCAACGGGCAGTGCCTGCGCCTGGACGCTGGACAGCGCTTCGCCCCCAAGTAGGACGGCGATCTCGGCGCGCCCACAGCCACTGAGCGACTGTTGGCGCGCCGAAATCGCATAGTGTGGCGTGGGTGGCGACTGTTGCTGATCACGTCATCGAGGCCCTGCGGATCAGCGGCGTACGCCGCGTCTACGGCCTGCCCGGCGACAGCCTCAACGGCTTCACCGACGCGATCCGCCGCGCAGGCGAGATCAGTTGGGAGCACGTGCGGCACGAGGAGACCGCGGGATTCGCGGCCGCGGCGGACGCTGCGCTCACCGGCGGCCTAGCCGTGTGCGCGGGCAGCTGCGGCCCCGGCAACCTGCATCTGATCAACGGTTTGTTCGACGCGCACCGCAGCCGCGTTCCCGTGCTCGCGATCGCTGCGCACATCCCACGCACCGAAATCGGATCGGAATACTTCCAGGAGACGCACCCGCAGGAGCTGTTCCGCGAGTGCAGCGTCTACTGCGAACTCGTGAGCACCCCCGAGATGGCGCCGCGCATCCTCGAGATGGCGATGCGCGCGGCCGTCGAGGAGAACGGGGTCGCCGTCGTCGTCGTCCCGGGTGAGATCTTCCTGCAGCGCGCTGACTCCTCCGAGTGGAATGCACGGCCGGTCGTTGCGACACGGTCGGTGGTGCGCCCCGACGACGAGACGCTGCAGCGGGCGGCCACCATCCTCAACGACGCCGAGGCGGCGACGATTCTGGGCGGCGCCGGCGTGGCCAATTCACACGACGCCCTGATCGCCGCGGCGGCGACGCTGAACGCGCCGATCGTGCATGCGCTGCGCGGCAAGGAGTTCATCGAGTACGACAACCCGTACGACGTCGGCATGACGGGACTGCTCGGCTTCGCGTCGGGCTACAAGGCGATCAAGGAATGCGACGCGCTGCTGATGCTGGGCACCGACTTCCCGTATCAGCAGTTTTATCCCGACAACGCGAAGGTCGTCCAGGTCGACATCCGCGGCCGCAACCTCGGCCGTCGCACCCCGATCGAGCTTGGGCTGGTGGGGTCGGTCAAAGACACCCTCGCCGCGCTGCAACCGATGCTCAGACAGAAGACTCAGCGCGAGCACCTGGACCGTTCGCTGCGCCATTACGTCAAGACCCGTAAGCGGATGGACGACCTTGCGGTCAACGATCGCGATCGCACCCCCATTCGACCTGAATACGTTGCCGGACTTGCCAATCGGCTGGCAGCCGACGACGTCGTGTTCACCGCGGACGTGGGGTCGCCGGTGGTGTGGGCTGCTCGTTACCTCACGATGAACGGCCGTCGCCGGCTCATCGGCTCGTTCAACCACGGCACCATGGCGTGCGCGCTGCCACTGGCAATCGGTGCGCAAACCGCTTACCGCGACCGTCAAGTCGTGGCGTTGGCCGGCGACGGCGGGCTGGCGATGATGTTCGGTGAGTTGCTCACGCTGATCCAGAATCGGCTGCCGGTCAAGGTGATCGTGTTCAACAACTCGTCGTTGAATTTCGTCGAACTGGAGATGAAGGCCGCGGGCATCGTCAACTTCGGAACCGATCTGGTGAACCCTGACTTTGCCGCCATTGCTCAGGCGATGGGAATCTTCGGCAGGCGCGTCGAAGAGCCGTCCGGTCTGGAGGCGGCCTTGGTCGAGGCATTTGAATTCGACGGACCCGCCATCATCGATGTGGTGACTGCGCGGCAGGAGCTGTCTATTCCACCTGCGATCACAGTTGAGCAGGCAAAAGGCTTCTCGCTTTACGCGATCCGGACGATTCTCGCCGGGCGGGCCGACGAATTGCTCGACTTGGCGACGACCAATGTGGCGCGACGTATTCTCGACTGAACACCCGCTTGCCGCCCAAATTTTGATCTTGACCGCTAATGTTTGCCCATGCGCATTGGTGTGACCGCGTTGGCGGCTGTCGTCTTGCTCGTGGCCGGCTGCGGCGGAGGCGGCAATTCGGCGCCGCCGTCGCAGACTCAGAAGGTCGCGGAGGGTGCGCACGACATCAGTAACGTCAAGATCGAAGGTGACGCCTCGGCTCCGGCGAACAAGATCGCCATGCAGGCAATCGCGGATCTGGAGCAGTACTGGGCCGAGCAGTTCCCGAAGCTCTACGACAAGGAGTTCGAGCAGATCTCCGGCGGCTACTACGCCGTCACCGCGGACAGCCCCGCTCCGCCTTGTACGACGTCACCCGAGGAGGTTGCGGGCAACGCCTTCTACTGCTCGACCGAGGACGTCGTGGCGTGGGACGCCCAACAGCTGCTCCCTGAATTGCAGGACAAGTTCGGGCCTTTCACCATCGCGGTCGTGATGGCACACGAATGGGGTCATGCGGTTCAGACGCGGTCGAACTTCACGGGCCGCACCGTCACACAGGAGTTGCAGGCCGACTGCTTCGCGGGTGCTTGGTCACGACACGCGCAGGAAGACAAGGTGTTCGAGGTCAACGCCGCCGATCTGGACAGCGCCCTTGCCGGTGTTCTCGACCTGCGAGACACACCTGGCACGTCGAAGATCGATCCCAACGCGCACGGCAGCGGGTTCGATCGGGTCAGCGCTTTCCAGGACGGCTACGACAACGGGCTGGACAGGTGCAAGGACTACCGCGACGACGAACCGATGGTGCTCGCACTGCCGTTCAACGACGAAGAGGACGCGTCGCGCGGCGGCGACTCTCCGTACGACTCGATCGTCAACGGGGTGCCGTACGACATCGAGGATTACTTCACACAGCTTTATCCGGAGATCGCCAACGGTCAGCAGTGGCGTCCGCTGGCGGGCATCGAGCCGTTCGACCCCGCCAACCCGCCGATGTGCGGCGACCAGTCGGCCGAGGGATACGCGCTGTTCTATTGCGTTCCAGAGGATTACGTCGGCTGGGACAACGTCGATGCGATGCCGGAGGTCTATCGGCAGGGCGGCGACTATGCGGTGGTCACGCTGCTCGCCACCCAGTGGGGTCTGGCGGCGTTGACCAGGCTCGGTGACGAGTCCGACGAGAAGACGTCGACGTTGCGCGGGGACTGTCTGGCAGGTGGCTATACGGCGAGCGTGATCCTCTACAACCGTCCCGAGACCAGTACGTACCGCATCTCACCCGGTGACCTCGACGAAGGCATCAAGGCGCTGCTGGTGTTTCGGGGTGACGGTGATGTCGAACGCCAGGGTGCTGGCTGGGCCAGGGTGGAGGCGTTCCGTAAGGGCGTGATCGACGGCGCCGAATCGTGCCTGACCTATCAGGCATAGCGAACAGCTTCACAGAATCCGCCCTACAGCGGACAAACGCGCAACATTCTTGTCCATTAGCGGATATTCGCGCTCCTCAGGGCGTTGAGTTAGTGGTGCAGTATCGAACCGGCGTCGGTCAGATCTGTTACCAGATCGTCAATTTCGGCACCGGGTCGATGTTTTACTCGACAAGGAGGACCGCGTCATGACAGATCCCACAGCTACCCTCGACGTACAACAGGTCGCTGCCAAACATCGCGCGATGTGGGCGTCCGGCGACTATCCCAAACTCGCCGTCGAACTCGTCGCTCCGCTCGGCCCCGTTTTGGTGGAAGCTACCGGCATCGGCCCGGGGGATCGAGTATTGGACGTGGCCGCCGGTACGGGGAACGCGTCAATACCGGCCGCCGAAACGGGCGCGACGGTCGTGGCCAGCGACCTGGTCCCAGATCTGTTGGAGCACGGCAGTCGACAGGCCGCCCAGCGAGGCGTCGAGCTGGAATGGCGTGAGGCCAACGCCCATGAATTGCCTTTCGGGGACGACGAATTCGATGTGGTGATGTCGTGTATCGGCGTGATGTTCGCGCCGTTTCATCAGCTCGCCGCGCGGGAGCTGGTCCGCGTGTGCAAGCCCGGTGGCCGGATCGGGCTGATCAGTTGGACACCTGAAGGCCATATCGGGCAGCTGTGGGCCACGATGAAGCCCTACGCTCCACCCCCACCGACCGGTGCTCAACCGCCACCGCTGTGGGGAGATGAGGACCACGTCCGCGCGCTGCTGGGCGACGGGGTGACCGATGTCGTCATGGAGCGACGGATGCTGACGGTCGACACATTCGCCGACGGTGCCGAGTTCCGCGACTACTTCAAGAATCTCTACGGGCCGACCATCGCGGTGTACCGCAACATCGAGGGCGATGCGGCTCGCGTCGCCGAACTCGACGCGGCGATCGCGGATGTCGGCGACAGCGTTCTGACCGGCTCGTCGACGATGGAATGGGAGTACCTGCTGCTGACGGCGCGTAAGACCTGACAGCATGTCTTCATGCCCGATGACGCGCAGCAGCTGCCGACACTGAGCGACGACGACCAGGCTGCGCTGCAGCGCTGGGCGCAACAGCAGGGCCTCGGCTCGACGGTGAGCGATGTGCAGCCACTCACCGGCGGCACGCAGAACATCGTGGTGCGGGTGCACATCGACGGACGCCCCATGGTGCTGCGCCGCCCGCCCCTTCATCCTCGGCCCACGAGCGACAAGACGATGCTGCGCGAGATCGCGGCGCTGCGCACGCTCGCCGGTACCGACGTCCCCCATCCGTCGTTCATCGCCGGCTGCGAAGACCTCGACGTGCTCGGGGTCGTCTTCTACCTGATGGAGGAGATCGACGGATTCAACCCCGGCAGCGAGGTGGCCGAGGCGTACGTCCGCGACCAGTCGTTCCGACACGATGTCGGCCTCTCGTATGCGGCGAGCTTGGCGCGGTTGGGGAACGCCGCCTGGGAGGGTAAGCCGCTCGCCGAGCTGAAACGGCCGGGGTCCTTTGTGGAGCGCCAGGTTCCGCAGTTTCTGCGGCTGTTGGAAAGCTATCGGCACGAGCGCTACGAGCCCGAATCGCTTGCAGTCACCGACCTTGCCGACTGGCTTCTTGCCAACGTCCCGCCGGAGAGCGAGCCGGGAATCATGCACGGCGACCCGCATATGAGCAACGTCCTGCTGCGGCGCGACAAACCGGAGCTGGCAGCGTTCGTGGACTGGGAGATGTGCACCGTCGGTGACCCGCTGCTCGATCTCGGCTGGATGCTGATCACCTGGCCGCTGGACACCAGCACGATCACCGCGGGCGGTGCTCTTGGCGCACTCGGGGGGCTGGCCACCCGGCGCGAACTTCTCGAGGCCTATTGGAACGCCGGCGGACGTGAGACGCCGAGACTCGATTGGTACATGGCGATGGCGTGTTTCAAGCTCGGCGTCGTCATCGAGGGCACCTGGTCGCGCTATCTGTTGGGCAAGGCGAGCCGTGACGCAGGCGAGGCACTGCATGCCAACGCCCAGAATCTGATCGATATCGGTACCCGGGTCGTCAAGGGCGACAACCCGTTTGACCTGAACTAGCCGAAGGCGTCAAACCCGAGTTTGACGGCCAGCGCCAGTCCCGCCGCACCGATCGCCAGCCGTATCGGCTTGGCAGGTGCGTGACGCACGACGACGGGACCCAGCCGTGATCCCACGAGGCAGCCCAGCCCGAGTGGAACGACCGCCGACCACTGCACCGGTGCGACGAAGACGAAGATGACCGCCGCGACGACGTTGGCGATGCCGAGGATGACGTTCTTGCCCGCATTGGCGTGCGCGAGCGTCGCCCCGCCCGCCCGGAGCAATATCGCGAGCAGGAGAACACCCGCGGCCGCACCGAAATAGCCGCCATAGATACAAATTACGAAGATCGCAGCTGATTCGAGTACCAACGTCACCGTGTGTCTTCGATGACTTGCCACCGTCGCATCCTTGCGCTGCCGGGCCGGGATGAGGATGGCGACCGAGGCGAATGCGAGGAGAAGGGGAACCACCTTCTCGAAACCTTCGGCTGGGAGCGACAACAGCAGAACGGCGCCGATTAGTCCGCCCAGCGCCGCGACCGGGGCGATGCGTTTGAGCCACGGTCCCTGCCCCTCGAGTTCAGGACGCGAGCCCCACACCGACCCGATGCCGTTGAACACCACGGCCACTGTGTTGGTCACGTTGGCCGTCACCGGTGGCAGACCCACGAGCAACAGTGCGGGATACGTGGCGACCGAGGCCAAACCCGCGATGCTGCCGGTGAGGCCGCCGAGCACTCCTGCTGCGGCGAGAAAGGCCGCATCCCACCACGTCATTGCGGGCTCACGTTACTTCTCGGACCGTTCCGAGCTGCCCGCTGGGGCGGGGATTCGCGCCCGACCCGCCTTGCCGCCTGAAATGTGTTTGCACCCGCCTTCGGGGGCGTCTAGAGTCGCCAACGTGCCGAGGCGACTCGTAGTAGCAACCCGCAGCGGGGTCTGATCCTGACCGACCCCTCGCTGTGGGTCGTCGCTACCTCGTCGGTCACTTCCTCTGAACTGAGAAGACCGGCACATGTCATCCGAACCCGCAATCAACGCAGGGCCCTTACCGGGCGCAGCCCCGTTCGCCACTCACGTGGACGGACCTCTGCCCCGCGGTCTTCGCCAGGAGGCCGATGCAATGTCGTTCGAAACGTTCCTCGATCAGTACGCACCCAGCACCGGACCGCTGCGGCTAGGCCAGTGGTCCTGCACCGACGGTGAGCGTCCCGCGACGCGCTTGGGTCCCCAGGCGCGCAACTATCAGGCCACGCTGGCCGTCGGCGACCGCATCAGCACGTCGTCGGCGAAGGCGTCCGGACCACTTGCCGCGCTGACGGAGATGCTGTACGAGCGTGGCATCGCCGTCGAGATGACGGCCTTCCACCAACTGCCGGCCGGCGACAACACCGCGACGTTCATCTGTGGTTCCGACGGTGGGCACTCCGAGTGGGCGATGGGACTTGCCGACGACCCGACGCAGTCGGCGTTGCGGGCCATGATCGCATGCGCCAACCGGCTGCTCGCCTGCGCCTAACGGCTGATACTGCGCAGCGCCCACGCGCCGAGGGCGACCGCGAGCACAGGGACGGTGACCGGTGCACCCGCCGTCGATCGCGTGAAGTTGCCGCGCTTCATCGCGACAACACCGGCGGCGCCGTCACCCACATCGCACGCCAGACCGGCGGTCACGAAAGCCCGCCGCTGCGCACCCGACGACAGCAGCGTGCCGACGCCGATGACGATGTCGCGGATACCGAATAGCCGCCAGGCGTAGTGCGATTGGCCGCCGTCGGCCTCCATCCCGAACGCCCGCGCGGTGACTCGGGGACTGGTCCACGCCAGCATCCCCGCCACAATGCGTCCAGCCGCCAACGCGGCGACCGTGCGATCGACCAAAGGGTTGTCCGCCATGGTCAGTGCAGCGGACGCAGCACGATGTGCATACCGTCCTTGGGCACCGGCATGCCGCCGTAATCCCATTCGGTCGTGTAGCCCTTGTGCGGGAGCTCCAGCCGGTACTTGCGCAGCAGCCGGTGCAGGATCGTCTTCACCTCGAACTGGCCGAACGTCATGCCGATGCACTTGTGCGCGCCGCCGCCGAAGGGGCTGAACGCGTACCGGTGCGACTTGTGCTCGTTGCGGGGTTCGGTGAAGCGCAGCGGGTCGAACTTCATCGGCTCGGGGTAGAACTCCTCGAGCCGGTGGTTCATCCCCGGATAGGCGATGACGTTCGTGCCCTTGGGCAGGTAGTAGCCCAGCAGTTCGGTGTCGCGCACCGTTTGACGCATCGCCCACTGCACCGGGGTCACCAGGCGGATGGACTCGTTCATCACCAGATCGAGGGATTCCAGCTTCTCGAGCGAGTCGATGTCGAGCGGTCCGTCGCCGAGACGGTCGGACTCGTCGCGGCAACGGTCTTGCCACTCAGGGTGTTTCGCCAAGTGGTAGATCATCGTGGTGGCCGTCGATGTCGACGTATCGTGCGCGGCCATCATCAGGAAGATCATGTGGTTGACGATGTCGTCGTCGGAGAACTTGTTGCCGTCCTCGTCCTCGGTCTGACACAGCACGGTCAGCAGATCCGATCCGTCCTTGCCGCGACGTTCCCGGACCCGCTCCTGGAAGTAGTCCTCGAGAAGCTTGCGTGCCTGCAGGCCGCGCCACCAGGTGAACGGCGGCACACCGGTGCGGATGATCGCGTTGCCGGCACGGGTGGTCGTGGTGAACGCGTTGTTGACCTTGGTGACGAGTTCGTGGTCGGTGCCTGGCTCGTGACCCATGAACACCATCGAGGCGATGTCGAGCGTGAGCTCCTTCATCGCCGGATACATCAGGAAACGCGAGTCGTTGGTCACCCAGTCATTCGCGATGACCTGTGAGACCACCTTGTCGACCTGCTCCTGGTAGCCGACCAACCGGCTCCGGACGAACGCCTCCTGCATGATCCGCCGGTGGAACATGTGCTCCTCGAAGTCGAGAAGCATCAGGCCGCGGTGGAAGAAGGGACCGATCACCGGGACCCAGCCCTGCTGATTGAAGTCCTTGTTTCGGTTGGAGTAGATGGCCTGCGCGGCATCGGGGCCGAGCGCCGTGACGGCGGGCAGGACGGGCGAGTCGGCGTAGTAGAGAGGGCCGTATTTGCGGTAGATGTGCAGCAGATAGTCGGGGCCGCCGCGGAACATCTCGATCATGTGGCCGACGATCGGCAGGCCGGCATCGCCCGCCACCGATTTGAGGCCGCTTCCCGGGGGCGGCGACGTCATCTCCTTCTGTGGAAAGTCGGTCTTGAGCAGCTGCTTCTCGACCATGCCCAGCCCCGGGAAGTTGGTGATCGACGGAGTCAACCGCCGCTTCGCCTTGTCGAGCAGGTAATCCTTGGTGCTGATGGTGGGCATCTACGCTCCCTCACGCCAAATGACTGTGGCCGTTGTCACTCCTATCTCCATCCTGAATGGCAGACTTGACGCATGTCAAGTTTGGATCCGACGTGTCGTGGTGCGAAGGTCTAAACCCATGACTGCCGAGTCCGCATCTTCCGAGGTCCGTCGCAGCAGGGGTGATCGGCAGCGCGACGCGATCGTGACCGCGGTTCGTGAGCTTCTGCAAGAACGGTCGTTCGCCGATCTGTCGGTCAGCACCATCAGCGAACGCGCCGGCGTCGCCAGGTCGGGTTTCTACTTCTACTTCGATTCGAAGTACGCGGTGCTGGCGACCATCGTCAAGGACGCGGCCGAGCTGCTCGACGACCTGACTCACCATTTCGCGCCGCGTGAGCCCGGCGAGACGCCCGCGGACTTTGCGAAGCGGATGGTCGGTAGCGCAGTCACCGTGTACGCGAACGACGATCCCGTGATGTCGGCATGCGCAGTCGCCCGCAACACCGACGCGGAGATCCGCGAGATCATGGACGACTTTTACGACAGCGTCGTGGCCAAGTTGATCACCCTGCTCGAGAACGACCCCGATGCGCGACCGATCTCCGATGACCTGCCCGCTCTCGTGCGGACGCTGGCTGCAGTGACGTCCTTTACGTTGACGCATGACACCGCATTCGTGGGCCGCGGTGAGGATGTCGCCCGCGCCGTCGAGATCGTTGAGCGGCTGTGGGTGTCCGCGTTCTGGGGCAGCGGTCAGCCCGACTAGGCACCGGTAAGGTCACGGCCATGACTGCGGTGTCTCGGGGGAGCGATTTCGCCGGTAAGCGTTGTCTGCTCACCGGAGCCGCCAGCGGCATCGGCCGCGCGACGGCGCTTAAGCTGGCCGCCGAAGGCGCCCACCTCTATCTCACCGACCGCGACGCCGAAGGTCTGGAGCAGACCGTGGCCGACGCCCGTGCGCTGGGCGGCATCGTCGGCGCCTACCGAGCTTTTGACATCTCCGACTACGACGCCGTCGACAAATTCGCCGCCGACGTCCACTCTGAGCATCTGGCGATGGATGTAGTGATGAACATCGCGGGTGTGTCGGCGTGGGGCACCGTCTCCACGCTTTCGCACCAGCACTGGAAGTCGATGATCGACATCAACCTGATGGGTCCGATCCACATCATCGAGTCGTTCGTGCCTCCGATGGTCGCCGCGGGCCGGGGTGGCCATCTGGTGAACGTGTCGTCGGCCGCTGGTCTGGTCGCGTTGCCGTGGCACGCCGCCTACAGCGCGAGCAAGTACGGCCTGCGTGGCCTCTCCGAGGTGTTGCGATTCGACCTGGCACGGCACCGCATCGGCGTATCGGTCGTGGTACCGGGCGCGGTGAAAACGCCACTGGTGCAGACGATTCACATCGCGGGCGTGGACCGCGAGGATCCCAGCGTCCAACGGTGGACCGAGCGCTTCAGTGGCCACGCGGTGTCACCGGAACATGTCGCGGACCGAATCCTGCGCGGCGTTCGGCGCAACCGGTTCCTCATCTACACGTCTCCGGACATCCGGGCCCTCTACATGTTCAAGCGCACCATGTGGTGGCCGTACAGCGTCGCCATGCGTCAGGTCAACGTGCTCTTCACCCGTGCGCTGCGGCCCGCGAAATCCCGTTAGCGCTTACCCCACTCCCACGCCGGGGCCGTGAGCATGGTCAGGCCCTCGACACATGTCTCGCCGAGATCCTTGCGCAACTCGAGCTGGATCGCGTCGCCGCCGGAGTCGGCATTCCCAACTGCGCCTAGGTGATCCAGCAGCGCCGTCGAATGCGTGACGACGATGACCTGCGTCGCGTCGGCCGCTGCGCGGATCAGCGACGCGAGCGGGCGGACCAGGTCGGGGTGCAGGGACGTCTCCGGCTCGTTGAGGACCATGAGTGACGGTGGTTGGGGGCTCAGCAGCGCGGCGGCCCACAGCAGGAAACGCAGTGTGCCGTCGGATAATTCAGCGGCGCGCAGTGGACGCAGCATGCCCTGCTGCTGCAGTTGAAGGTCAAACAGCCCGTCGTGCACGGCGACGGACACGGCGGCGCCGTCGAACGCTTCGGCGACGGCGCGATGCAGATCGTCGAAGCCCGCTTCGATGATCGTCTGGATAGCGGCCGCCAGATCGCTGCCGTCATCGGCGAGCACCGGTGTCCTGGTACCCACCTGGCGTAGCCGCGACGGCGCCGTCGCATCCACCCGGAAGCCGTCGTAGAACCGCCAATTGCGCAGCCGGTCGCGGACCGCGGCGAGCTCCGGATGTGCGCCGGGATGGGCGTACTCGGCGAGGACGCTGCGGTATGCCGGAAGCGCGTGGGTGAGCTTGTCGAAGCCGCGGCCCGATTCCGAACTCGCCTCGGCGTATTCACGGGTGCGGCGCACCAGCGTCGAACCGGACCGCATCACGGGTCCGACGAACACTGCCTCGCGCTTGATCTCGGGGTCGCGGGCGAACAACGACCGATGACCCGCCATCTGAGGCAGCCCGAGGTCGACCAGATAGCCGAAGTCATCGGACGCGAATCCCAGCTCGAGCGAGACGGGTCGGGTTCGCGCCGTGCCCTCGACCCGTCCGGTGCGCTTGGCGCCGGTGAGTTGTTCCGGACCCGCCCACAACACCGACTCCAGGCCACCCTCTGCCGCCAATGAGGCGATCACCTCGCCGCGGCCGCAGTCCGCGAGCAGTCGAAGCGACCGATACAGCGACGATTTGCCCGTGCCGTTGGCGCCGGTGACGACCGTCAGCCCGGCCAGGGGCAGCACCACATCACGCAACGACCGGTACCCGCGGATCGCGATCGTTTTCAGCATGGGTGCAGCGTATTGCCGGGGTGTGACGGGTCAGTACCCGCCGGCGGGCGCCGCGAGTTCCAGTCGCACACCCAGCAGTCGTATCTGGCGGTCCAGTTCGAACTGGTGCAGCAGTTCCAGCGCGGTGGTGACAATCGTCTGTTCGTCGTTACCCGCCGACGGCAGCTTGCGAATCTTGGTGCGGGTGAAGAACGTCTTGGTGCGCACCGTCACCGAAACCCGTGTGACGACCCGGTCCTGGTCGATGATTTCGGCGAGTGTCGTCCTCGCGAGTTTCACCACCGCCGCATCGATCTCAGCACGGTCGGTCAGGTCCTCGGGGAAGGTGATCACATGGCTGCGTGAGCGCGGAACCCATGGTTGCGCACTCACCTCGGTGTCGCCGCCACCCTTGGCCAGCAACAGAATCCAAAGCCCGGTCGTCGGACCGAAGGTCGACGTCAACAGTTGCGCGTCGGTGGCGGCCAGGTCTGCAACTGTGGTGATACCCATACCCGCAAGCTTTTTCGCCGTCTTGGGACCGACCCCCCAGAGCGCGTCGACCTCTCGGTCGCCCATCACCGCCATCCAGTTGTCCTCCGTCAGCGAGAAGATCCCCGCCGGCTTGCCGAAACCGGTCGCGACCTTGGCGCGCTGCTTGTTGTCGCTGATGCCGACCGAACACGACAACCCCGTGCCCGCGGCCACGACCTCACGAATCTGCTCGGCGAGTTGGAACGGATCGGTCGACTCATCGGCCCCGATGTACGCCTCGTCCCAACCCCACACCTCGACAGGATGGCCGAAGTCGCGCAGCAGGCCCATCACCTCTTCGGAGGCCTCGTCATAGGCGTCGGTGTCCAGCGGCAGGAACGTCGCGTCGGGGCACTTGCGCGCCGCAGTGCGAAGCGGCATCCCGGCGTGCACGCCGAACGCCCGCGCCGGATACGACGCGCAGGTGACGACCTTCCTGGGCTCGTTCGGATCACCGTTGCCGCCGACGATGACCGGCAGTCCGGCGAGCTCAGGGTTCCGTCGGACCTCGACCGCGGCCTGGAACTGATCGAGGTCGACGTGCAGAACCCAGCGGGGACTCATCGGGGTCAGGTGCCGCAGACCTTGCGCGCCAAGGTCTCCCACGCGTCACCAAGACGCCTCAGCGTCTGACCACCCTCGGTGAGCTGGTGGTGCACGTAGTCGGCGTCCAGCAGCGCGAGCAGGGCAGTGGCCTGAGCGTCGAGGTCCCCGGTGGTGTCCGCCTCTTCAAGCAGCACCGTGATGTGCCGTTGATGGAGCGTGGCCGGGGCGCTGAAGCGCATCTGCGGGTCCCTGTTGGCGTCCGACAGCAGCGCCTGATGGGCTTTGACGAACTTCAGCCTGGCGCGCCCGAACGCGATCAGCCGTTCCAGCGGCGGCGCACCGGGGCCAAGTGGAGGCGGCCCGAACAGAAAGGCCTGCTGCTGGACCTTCTCGTCCTCGTCGAGCAGGACGATCATCAGACCCGCGCGGCTGCCAAAGCGGCGGAACAGTGTGCCCTTGCCCACACCTGCGGCGGTGGCGATGTCGTCGGTGGTGACCGCGTCGGCACCGCGTTCGGAGATGAGCCGGCGCGCGGCGTCCAGCAATAACGTGCGATTACGAGCGGCGTCGCCCCGCTCCTGCGGCGCCTCGTCGGAGATCGGCAACGCGTGCGGGGGCATGTCACCACTTTAATTCAGAGGGATGAATTCGGACCAAGGTCCGGTTTCAGGATGCGAGGATTCATACCGCGATCGAAAGGGTTTGAACATGTCGGACATCAAGGTGCTCGTACTGGTCGGCAGCCTGCGTGCGGCGTCTGTCAATCGGCAGCTCGCCGAACTCGCCATCGAATCGGCTCCAGACGGTGTGCGGCTGGAGACTTTCGACCGGCTGGGGGAGTTGCCCTTCTACAACGAGGACATCGACAACGCCGATGTCGCCGAACCGGTAGTCGCGTTACGGCAGGCCGCCGCCGACGCTGACGCCGCCCTGGTCGTCACACCCGAGTACAACGGCAGCATTCCGGGCGTGCTGAAGAACGCGATCGACTGGCTGTCGCGGCCGTTCGGTGACAGCGCGCTCAAAGGCAAGCCGCTGGCGGTCGTGGGTGCCGCCCTCGGCCAGTACGGCGGGGTGTGGGCCCACGACGAAACGCGCAAGTCGTTCGGCATTGCGGGACCGCGCGTCATCGAGGACCTGACTCTGTCAGTGCGATCCACGGCATTCGACGGCAAGCATCCCCGTGAGAACACCGAGGTTGCCGAACAATTGCGCGACATCGTGGGCAAGCTGGCCGCCGAAGTCGGCTGACATCACAGCGGTGGGCTCGCGTCGCGGTAGGCCGCGCGTCTGCCTTGTTCCGCGTAGCGCGGGCTCAACGCTGCAAGATGGAGATTGCCGCCGTAGTGCTGGATGACGCGCCAGTCCATGATGCGCCGCCATAACGGCGGGATCATCGCGATCAGCATCATCGTGGCGTAGCCCGACGGGAGCTGCGGCGCCTCCTCGGCGTGGCGCAACGTCTGATAGCGGCGCACCGGATGGGCGTGATGGTCGGAGTGCCGCTGCAGGTGGAACAGGCACACGTTGGCGACGATCGTGTTGCTGTTCCAGCTGTGCCACGCCCGTACGCGTTCGTAGCGCCCGTCGGCGAGCTTTTGTCGCCTCAGCCCATAGTGCTCGAGATAGTTGACGGTCTCGAGCATGCAGAAGCCGACGATGGCCTGGCCGATAAGCCATGGCAGCACAACGACTCCGAACCAGACGACCAGAATCACGAACAACGCCAGAGTGAGCAGCCAGGCGTTGAGCACGTCGTTGCGCAAGCTCCAGTGAGTCGTCCCGATTCGCGCGAATCGTGCTCGCTCGAGTCGCCATGCGGATCGCACGCCGCCGGTCAGCGACCGGCCGATGAACGCGTACAGCGATTCGCCGAGTCGTGAGCTTGCGGGATCCTCGGGCGTGGCGACCCTCGCGTGGTGACCGCGGTTGTGCTCGACGAAGAAATGCCCGTAGCCGGACTGGGCGAGTGCGAGCTTGCTCAGCCTGCGTTCCAGTCCCGCCCGCCGGTGGCCGAGTTCGTGTGCGGTACTGATCGCGATCCCGCCGACAATGCCCACGGTGAACATCAGTCCGAGCTTGTCCACCGGTGACATGTGGACCCAGCCGCCGCCGGCCCATATCCAGCATGCGAACAGTAGCGAAAGATATTGCCCGGGAAGGAAGAGCATGGTGACCCATCGATAGAAGCGGTCGATCTCCAGCCAGGCCAACGCGCTGTCGGGCGGGTTCTCGGCATCGGCGCCGACCAGATGGTCGAGCGCCGGCACGACGAAGAACGTGAGGATCGGGCCGAACCACCAGAACAGATCCACCCCCGTCACCTGCACCAGAAACCATGATTCGGCGACAAGCGACGGCACGATCGGCGCTAGTAGCCAGAGGTAACGCTTGCGGTCCCGCCAACCCTTGTTCGTGGCGACTTCGTGTCCGGGCTCAGTACGCCCGCGATCCTTAGCTCTCGATGTCGAGTCCATGACTCCTTTTCATTGCTAGGTCTGCTTTCGCAAACTATAAAATAGAGCTAATATATTCAACTCGTAACGGAAATCCGTGCGGACGCGGCATCAAGAGTCAACGGACTCAGGGATGAAGGAGAGCGCTCGTGATAACGGCGCAATGCCCCGAATGTGGCTATCGCTACCACGAAAGCACAGCTAATCCGCGTGAAGGCTTTCCGCCGGGCACTCCATGGGATGCAGTTCCGGACGACTGGAACTGCCCGGACTGCTGTGTTCGCGACAAAGTCGACTTCGTGATCCTTACCGACAGCGCGGGCAACGCAGCCGAAATTGACGTCTGCAGAAAATTATGAAAAATTCGCTAGAACTGCAGACGACTGACAAGTTGCCGGTCCAGCGCGCGTCCGGTGCGCAGCATCGGCGCGCTGAGCCGACGGTCTCACGCAGGCGCTTTCTCGGAGCCTCGGCCGGGATCGTCGCGGGTGCCGCCCTCGGTGCCGGCTTCCTCGAATTTCGGAGCCCGCCGGCAGCGAAGAGCTCGCGAAGTCATTACCCCGCGATCGTGGTCGGCAGTGGTTACGGCGGCGGGGTGTCCGCGCTGCGGCTTGGGCAGGCCGGGATCCAAACCTTGATTTTGGAGAAGGGCAGACACTGGGACACGCCGGACGAAGACGGCAGACGCTTCACCCGCATGCTGCCCGCCGACACGCGCGCGGCCTGGTTCTCCGACGTTCCGCCGAGCCTGGTGCCGTCGTACATGGGTGTCTCAGTCGAGGACGTGGCCAAGAACAACCCGTCGGCGCAGCCCGTCCAAGCCGGCATCTGTGACAAGTCAGTGCACGGCGCGCACAGCGTGTTTCGCGGCGTCGCGGTCGGTGGAGGATCGATGATCAACGCGGCGATCGCCGCCGTCCCCACCGCGGATCAGGTCCGTGCCGCCTTCCCCGACATCACCGCCGACGAGTTCCTCGGCACCTATGTCGGGCGCGCCGCGGAGATGCTTCGCATCAACCGCCGCGACATGGATTGGTTCGAACAGACGCCCTACTTTCAATACGCCCGGGTGGGCCGTCAGTACGCGCAGGCCGCGGGTTACGACGTCGACTACAACGCCAGCGCGTATTCATTCGAGTACATGAAACAGGAAGAGGCGGGGCAGGTTCCGCGCTCCGCACTCGACTTCGAACAGCAGTACGGCAACAACTTCGGGCGGTTCGGCAGCGTCGACCAAACATACATCGCCGCGGCCCTGGCGACCGGCTACGTGAAACTACGCGCCCTGACCGAAGTCACCGGCATCCGCCGCGAACCCTCCGGTGAGTACGTGGTATCTCTCCGCGAGATCGACCGGTGGGGGACCGAGGTCGCCCGCGACGAACTAGGTTGCGATCGACTGTTTTTGAGCGCCGGTGTGCTCGGTACGTCGCACATTCTGCTGCGGGCGCGGGACACCGGAGCGCTTCCGGATCTCAGCGACGAGATCGGCCGTGGCTACGACAACAATGGGGACGTCATGGTGTCGCACATGACCAGCGATCCGACGGGCACCGAGCAGTCGCTGATGGGAATGATCAACATCGACGGCCGCAACGACCCGGACAACCCGGTGTATGCCAGCGTGTTCTCGATCCCGCTTCCGGTCGAGACTCACGCGCTCGGCTACTACGCGATGGTCAAGACCGACGACCGTGCGGACATCATGTACGACAACGCCACCGATTCGATCACCATCGACTGGCTGGAAGGGCACACCGAGCATCAGGTGGCCAGGGCCCGGACCGCGTTCGACCGGATCGTCGCTGCCAACGGCGTCGAGTACCGCGATGACATCTTCGACGGGAAGGTCTTCGCACCCCACACGGTGCATCCGCTCGGCGGGGTGGTGCGGGGTCGGGCCACCGACGCCTTCGGGCGCGTCAGGGGCTACGACAACCTCTATGTGAACGATGCGTCGCTGATCCCGGGCTACATCGGTTGCAATCCGTTCATGTCGATCACCGCGCTCCCCGAGCGCAACATCGAGGGAATCCTTCGCGGCCGTCGTTACGCCGACGATGCCGGACGCCTTCCGTGACCGTTCAGGCGCATTTGCTGTTACGTCACTGTGACAGTTGACGGCGGCTGACCTGTCGGTGGTCGGTGGTAGATCTAGGGCGCAGGCGCGACACACCCAAGATGTGATGTGCGACACGCCGGAGAAGATCGCCGCCGAGTGCTTACGACCAGGGAATTTCAAAAATGTTATTCAGAACATCTGGTATCTCTTCGGATTGTCGGACACTAGGTGTAGTGTTTCGAACACCGACAGACCCCCACAGTTTCCAAATCTCCACGGGTCGGCCGGAGGCCAGAAATCCGCCGGTGTCGGCTCTCAGACCCCACGGACCGCGGCCTCTGACCGCAGGAATTTTGAGGGCCTCCGGGCCGCTGGAATTCAGTGGGATGTAGTACCCGAAGTAGTAGCCAGTCCCAGCACAGTGTCTGTTGTAGAGGAGCCGTACCGAATGTCGCACTCATCGATCACCGTGTACACCAAGCCCGCATGCGTGCAGTGCAACGCCACGTACAAGGCGCTGGACAAGCAAGGCATCGCCTACGAGACGGTCGACATCAGCCTCGACAGCGAGGCGCGTGACTACGTCATGGCGCTCGGCTACCTGCAGGCCCCGGTCGTGGTTGCCGGCAACGATCACTGGTCGGGCTTCCGTCCCGATCGCATCAAGGCGCTCGGCGCGGTCGCCGTCACGGCCTAGGAGTAACCAGACAGCAGAGAGGAGAAAACGAATGAGCAACCTCGTTTACTTCTCGAGCGTCTCGGAGAACACCCACCGCTTCGTCCAGAAGCTGGGTTTGCCCGCTACCCGGATCCCGTTGCACGGCCGTATCGAGGTCGACGAGCCTTACGTGCTCGTTCTGCCCACTTACGGTGGCGGCAAGGCAACACCCGATATCAACAGTGGGGGCTACGTCCCCAAGCAGGTCATCGCCTTTTTGAACAACGAGCACAACCGGTTGTTGATCCGCGGGGTCATCGCCGCGGGCAACAACAACTTCGGTGAAGAATTCGCCTACGCCGGCAACGTGGTGTCCGCCAAGTGCCGCGTGCCTTACCTCTACCGCTTCGAATTGATGGGAACCCCCGACGACGTTGAAGCCGTCCGCGTGGGTCTTGCTGACTTCTGGAAGGAACAGACGTGCCACCAACCGTCACAGCTGCAGAGCCTGTAACCGTCACCCCGGCCGCCCTTGGCGGCGCCGGCGAGACGGATTACCACGCGCTCAACGCGATGCTGAATCTGTACGACGCAGACGGCAAGATCCAGTTCGAGAAGGACCGCGAGGCAGCGCACCAGTATTTCCTGGAGCACGTCAACCAGAACACCGTGTTCTTCCACGATCAGGACGAGAAGCTCGACTACCTGATCAAGGAGAACTACTACGAGCGTGAGGTGCTCGACCAGTACTCGCGCAACTTCGTCAAGTCACTGATCAGTCGCGCCTATGCGAAGAAGTTCCGGTTCCCGACGTTCCTCGGCGCATTCAAGTACTACACCAGCTACACGCTGAAAACCTTTGACGGCAAGCGCTATCTGGAGCGCTTCGAGGACCGTGTCGTCATGGTGGCGCTGACGCTCGCCTCGGGTGACACCATCCTTGCCGAGAAACTCGTCGACGAGATCATCGACGGCCGATTCCAGCCGGCCACGCCGACATTCCTGAACTCCGGCAAGAAGCAACGCGGCGAGCCGGTGAGCTGCTTCCTGCTGCGCATCGAGGACAACATGGAGTCCATCGGGCGGTCCATCAACTCTGCGTTGCAGCTGTCGAAGCGCGGTGGCGGTGTCGCGTTGCTGCTGACCAACATTCGTGAGCACGGCGCACCCATCAAGAACATCGAGAACCAGAGCTCGGGTGTCATCCCCATCATGAAGCTGCTGGAGGACTCGTTCTCCTACGCCAACCAGCTGGGTGCGCGTCAGGGCGCGGGCGCGGTGTACCTGCATGCGCACCATCCCGACATCTACCGTTTCCTCGACACCAAGCGTGAGAATGCCGACGAGAAGATCCGCATCAAGACGCTTTCGTTGGGTGTGGTGATCCCGGACATCACGTTCGAGCTCGCGAAGAAGAACGAGGACATGTACCTGTTCTCGCCGTACGACGTCGAGCGCGTGTACGGGCTGCCGTTCGCCGACATCTCGGTCACCGAGAAGTACTACGAGATGGTCGACGACGCACGGATCCGCAAGACGAAGATCAAGGCGCGTGAGTTCTTCCAGACGCTGGCCGAGCTGCAGTTCGAGTCGGGCTACCCGTACATCATGTACGAGGACACGGTGAACCGGGCCAACCCGATCGACGGCAAGATCACCCACAGCAACCTGTGCTCGGAGATCCTGCAGGTGTCGACGCCGTCGGTGTTCAACGACGATCTGTCCTACGCCCAAGTGGGCAAGGACATTTCGTGCAACCTCGGCTCGATGAACATCGCCAAGACCATGGACTCGCCGGACTTCGCGCAGAGCATCGAGGTGGCCATCCGGGCGTTGACCGCGGTCTCCGACCAGACACACATCTGGTCGGTGCCGTCGATCGAGCAGGGCAACAACGACTCTCACGCGATCGGCCTGGGGCAGATGAACCTCCACGGGTACCTGGCGCGGGAGCGGATTCACTACGGCTCCGAAGAGGGTGTGGACTTCACCAACATCTACTTCTACACGGTGCTGTACCACGCGCTGCGGGCGTCGAACCGCATCGCGATCGAACGCGGCTCGCACTTCAAGGGTTTCGAGAAGTCGAAGTACGCGTCGGGTGAGTTCTTCGACAAGTACACCGAGCAGGTGTGGGAGCCGAAGACCGATCGGGTGAAGCAGCTGTTCGAGAAGGCCGGCATTCGAATCCCGACGCAGGAGGACTGGACGCGGCTCAAGGAGTCGGTGCAGAAGGACGGCATCTACAACCAGAACCTGCAGGCCGTTCCCCCGACCGGCTCGATCAGCTACATCAACAACTCGACCAGCTCGATCCACCCGGTGGCGAGCAAGATCGAGATCCGCAAGGAAGGCAAGATCGGCCGCGTCTACTACCCGGCGCCGTACCTGACGAACGACAACCTCGAGTACTACCAGGACGCGTACGAGATCGGCTACGAGAAGATCATCGACACGTATGCCGCGGCGACGCAGCATGTCGACCAGGGGCTGAGCCTGACGCTGTTCTTCAAGGACACCGCGACCACCCGTGACGTCAACAAGGCGCAGATCTACGCCTGGCGCAAGGGAATCAAGACGCTGTACTACATCCGGCTGCGTCAGATGGCGCTGGAGGGCACCGAGGTCGAGGGCTGCGTCAGCTGCATGCTGTAGCTCGGGTTGATGCAATTGCTCAAGCCATCGACTGGGGCCTAGCACAGGCATAGGCTCGACTTATGGCTGATCAAAAGCAGAGCTATGACCCCAAGAAGGGCGGCAAGTTCGAGCCGACCACCAAGGCTCAGCCTGCCCCCGGCCCAAAAGTGGGCGACCACGACAAGAACAAGAAGAAGTAGCTCACTTCCTTCTGCTCGCCGAGTGTCCACTTAATGGACGCTCGGGGTCTAAATCCGTCGGTTAACTGGCCACTCGGCGCCTACGACTGCGCTCAGCTCACTTCTCGCGGAGCTGCGCTGCTCGTTGCTCTTTCAGGCGTCGCTGCTCGGTCAACACCGCTTGGTAGTTTTCGCGCTCGGCGATCAGCCACGGCGGATTCTCTTCGATCAGCGCATTGATCTGTTCAGTGGTCAGCGCATCCACGACGCCGCCCCGTGCAAGACCGGCGATCGACACGCTGAGCTTGGCCGCGACGAGGTTCTTCGGGTGCGGCCCGTTCTTTCGAAGATCCTGAAGCCACTGCGGCGGATCCGCCTGCAGGGCGGCGAGCTCGGCACGGGTGATCGGGTTGTCCTGGAACGTCGCGGGCGTTGCGGGCAGGTACACGTCCAGCTTCTTCGCCGCCGTCGCGGGCTTCATGGACTGCGCGTTCGGCCTGCTCATGGCCTGAGTTTATCGATGAGGCCCAACGGTAGCCTGATGCCGTGGCTTCGCCCTCGCTGCCCTCGCTCACCTTCGGATACGTTCCCGGTGGGACGCCCGCGAAGTGGGCTCGGATCTGGGCGCAGCGGCACCCCGACGTACCGCTGCGGCTGCGAACGGTCGCCGCGGCGAACGCCGCCGCCGAAGTGCGGGCCGGCACCATCGACGTCGTGGTGCTGCGGCTGCCGGCAGACACCGCGGGTCTAGCGGTCATCCCGCTGTACGAAGAGACCACGGTCGCTGTGGTTCCAGCCGATCACGTCCTCAGTGCCGCCGACGAGCTCGTCGCCGCGGACCTCGAGGGCGAGCCGGTACTGATGCCACTCGACCACGTCGTCGAATGGGTGGACATTCCTGGTGTCCCGGTCGAGCATCGGCCTGAAACGACCGAGGGTGCAATAGAACTCGTTGCCGCGGGGATGGGCGTGCTCATCGTGCCGCAGTCGCTGGCGCGGCTGTATCACCGAAAGGACCTCACGTATCGGCCGATCGCCGACGCGCCCACGTGCCAGGTGGCGTTGGCCGTCCCGGAAGGGCCGCAATCCGCGCTGATCGAGGACTTCATCGGGATCGTGCGAGGGCGCAAACCTGGGTCGTCGCGCGCGCAGGCAGAGTCGGCACCGAAACGCACGGCGCGGGAGAAGACGCTGGCGAAGCAGGCGGCCCGCGCCGCGGCGGGCAAGGTCGCGCGTCGGCCAGGCCAGGCAAAGCGCGGTCGACGCTAGGCGCCGAGTGCACGCGTCGTGTACGCGAACGTCGAGAAGCGCCACGAACAAGCGTGCGGTCGGCGCTACTTCTTGATGGTGTGCTGTGGCCCTTGGGCCTTCTTGTACAGCGCCTTGAGCATGCGGTCGCGGAATGCGGCGTTGTCGATGAGCTTCACCCCGGCATTGGCAAGCCGCGGTTGGCCCAGCAGCTTGTGGAAGTAACGGCCACGCCGGTACTCGCGACCCCACGCGGCTTCCATGCGCTGCGCGTAGTTGGTGAAATCGTCGGGGCCGCCGTTCTGCAATGCCGCGATCGCGCATTCGCCCGCGGCGAGCCCGGATTCGAGCGCCTTGGAGATGCCCGCGCCGGACGCCGGCTTGCCCGCACCCAGCGAGTCGCCGGTGAACAACACACCGGGGCGCCACGGCGGCCACGCGGTGAAGCCCATCGGCAGTCGCCACGCCCGCACACTCTTGTTCTTCTTCAGCTCCTCGATCGGCGGCAGGTCCCAATCGGCGGGCAGCGTGCGCAGGAACTCACCGAGGAATTGGGTGGCGTTGATCGACTGCCAGTTCTTGTAGCTGTTGACGTAACCGAGGCCGATGTTGAACACGCCGTTGCCCATCGGGAACACCCAGCCGTAGCCGGGTAGCTGGTCGCCCTGGAATGCCAGCTTCAAATAGATGTCGAGGCTGTCGGAGTCGGGCCGATTGGCGTGCATCTCCGACCGGATCGCGATGGCCTGATAGCCGTTGTACTCCGAGTCGATCTTCAGGGCGCGCTTGATGGGGGAGTAGGCGCCATCGGCCGCAATGACGGCGTCGCCGTACACCTTCTCGCCGCTCTTGAGGATCACACCCACCACGCGGCCGCTGGGATCGAGTTCAGGGCCGGCCACCTCGGCGCCCTGGCGGACCTCGGCGCCTGCGGACTCGGCGTGCTTGAGCAGCGTGGTGTCGAGGTGTTCGCGGCTGACGGTGTGCCCGTGGTCGGGCATGCCGGGACGCTTGGGGAATGACAGCTCCCACTCGCTCGGGCTGAACACCGTCACGCGGTTTACCCGGTGGTAGGTGGCAACCTCGTCGGCCAGACCCATCTTTTGCAGGTAGCTCACGGCGCGGGCGGTGAGCCCGTCACCGCAGGGCTTGGCGCGCGGGAATTCGGCCTTGTCCAGGACCACCACCTTGGCGCCGGTCTGCGCGGCCTGCCATGCGGCTGCTGAGCCAGAAGGCCCACCACCTGCGATGACCAGGTCGTATCGCTGCGTCATGAATCTCGTCTCGTCGATCGGCTATCGCAGAGATAGTACCCAAGCTGACGCCATGCATCTCATCGACAGATATGCCCTAATACATCGGTAATTATCGTGGCGGCGGGATGGTCTGAGCAGGTCAGCGCTGTCCGGGCGGTACAGTGACTGGGTGCGACGAGGGTCCAGATCACATTCCAGCGCTGAGCCGGGTGTCAAAGTGGACGCCCGTAGCGAGCGTTGGCGCGAGCACAGGAAGAAGGTGCGGGCGGAAATAGTCGACGCCGCGTTCCGCGCGATCGACCGCCTCGGACCGAACGTCAGCGTGCGCGAAATCGCCGAAGAGGCGGGCACCGCAAAGCCCAAGATCTACCGCCACTTCGCGGACAAAGCCGACATGTTCTCCGAGATCGGTCAGCGGATGCGCGACATGTTGTGGGCGGCGATCATCCCGTCGGTCAACGTGCAGACCGACTCAGCCCGCCAGATCGTCGGTCGTGGCGTCGAGCACTATGTGGAACTGGTCGATCAGCATCCGAACGTGGTGCGGTTCCTGCTGCAGGGACGGTTCGCCGACCAGTCGGCTACGGCGATGACGACCGTCAACAAGGGCAGCGAAATCACCCTCGCCATCGCCGGCATGATCAGCACCCAGCTCGAGGACCTTGCGCCCGAACCGGAGGCGTTCGAGTTGGCGGCGTTCGCGATCTTCGGTACCGCGGCGTCGGCGACCGACTGGTGGCTTGGCGTAGACGACGACAAGCCGCGGCGGATGCCGACCGACAAGTTCATCGCGCACATGACCACGATCATGGTCGGCGCCATCAACGGCACTGCCGAGCTACTCGGCATCGAGATCGACGCCGACCAGCCGATTCGCACCGCCGTCCGTCGACAGCAACCCGTCGCCTGATTTGAGGCAGACGCCTCATGTCGTGAGGCCATGTCGCCGAACATCATTGGCGCATGACGAAACAACTGACACCCCGAGATGCCGTGGCGGCCGTGCTGGCCGACCCGGTCTTGCCCCCTGGAGACGACGAGCGCTTCGTCGGATTCGGGATCATGGGCCTGCCCTTCGCCAATGGGCACTACCTGGCCATGCGACAGATCCCGGCGACGACGTTCGCACCGCCGTACGTGTCGGTGTGGCACCGTGATCCGTCCTGCAAATGGACGTTCTACGCCACCACACCCGGACAGCAAAGCTGCGCGCGGTATTTCAGCTCGGCAACGCCAAATGACGCCGTGCAGTGCGATATCGACGTCACCTGGACGGGCCCGCAATCGGTGCAGGTCGACGTTCCCGACGTCCTGCGCTGGACTCTCGCCCTGCACTCCACCCGGGCCACTCGATTGATGGGCAAGATCAGCGGCCGGCTGTCGGATGCGGCGTGGACCAACCCGGTGTTGCTGCATCGGCTCGGCCGGGTGGCGAGGCGAACCCTTGACGTCGGCGATGTGCGGCTGACCGGCCGCGCGCCCAACGGCCAGTGTTACTCGATGGCACCGAAACAGGTCTGGCTCGTCGCCGACTCGCACGCAGTGATGATGGGCCGCGACCTGAGGCCCAGCGGCCCCCTGCTCCGCCAGGCCCGCCTCGGCGACTTCCGGATGCCGCAGCGCGGCATCGGCATGGTCGGATCGGGACACTTCGAGACTTTTGATCCGCACCGGCACCGCAGCGCCGAACGGGAGGCGGCCTACGCCTGACGCTGGTGCAACTTCCCGCCTTCGTCGTGCGTTGACACCCTGGGCCGCAATGCGGACACTGGCTAAAGTATCCGGTACCGGCGTTCCCAGGAATGGGCCCACGACGATGGGCCCACGCGTCAGCCGGGGATCAGGGGAAGTTGCAGACATGACGATGGCCCAGGACACAGCCGAGGCGACGATAGCCAAACCGGTGCACACCCGCGCTCTCATCATCGGCTCGGGGTTCTCCGGCCTGGGCATGGCTATCGCGCTGCAGCAGCAGAACGTGGACTTCGTGATCCTGGAGAAGGCGGACGACATCGGCGGCACGTGGCGCGACAACACCTATCCCGGCTGCGCGTGTGACATTCCGTCGCACATGTACTCGTTCTCGTTCGAGCCCAAGCCCGACTGGTCGCACATGTGGTCGTTTCAGCCGGAAATCCAGGACTACCTGCAGGGTGTGACGAACAAGTACGGGCTGCGGCGCTACATCCAGTTCAACTCGCACGTCAATCGAGCGCACTGGGACGACGAGGAAATGCGTTGGCACGCCTTCACGAAGGACGGCCGCGAGTTCGTCGCGCAGTTCCTCATCTCCGGCGCCGGGGGACTGCACATCCCGCTGATCCCGGAGTTCCAGGGACTCGACGAGTTCGAGGGTGTGGTCTTCCATTCGGCGGAGTGGGATCACAGCGTCGACCTGACCAACAAGCGCGTCGCGGTGATCGGCACTGGGGCGAGCGCCATTCAGATCGTCCCGGAGATCGTGAAAGATGTTGCGGAGCTTCAGCTTTATCAACGTACGCCGGCGTGGGTGATGCCGCGGCCCAACAATCCGATCCCGCCGTGGGTGCGAAACATGTTCACCTATGTGCCGGGCACGCGTGCGGCGATGCGCGCGGGCATCTACTGGATCCATGAGGGCGTCGGCTTCGCGATGACCAAGCAGCCGCGGCTGCTCAAGATCGGTGAGCTGATGGGCAAGGCCAACATTCGTCGCTCCATCAAGGACCCCGCGCTGCGCAAGAAGCTGACCCCGAACTATCGGGCCGGCTGCAAGCGCATCCTGAACTCCGACACCTACTACAAAGGCATCGCGAACCCGAAGACCGAAGTCATCACCGATGGCATCGCACGGTTCACGAAGACCGGTATCGTCGCGGGCGACGGCACCGAACGTGAGGTCGATATCGTGGTGAGCGCCACCGGTTTTCACGTCACCGACTCCTATACCTATGTCGACATCAAGGGCCCCCGCGGCGAAGACCTCGTCGACCGATGGAATCGCGAGGGCATCGCCGCACTGCGAGGCATCACGATCGCCGACATGCCGAACCTGTTCTTCCTGCTCGGTCCGAACACGGCGCTCGGGCACAACTCGGTGGTGTTCATGATCGAGTCCCAGATCCGCTACGCCGCGCACGCGATCGCCGCCCTCGATAAGAAGGGCGCCCAGGCGCTGGCACCGACCCGGGCCGCTCAAGACGCCTACAACGACGAGTTGCAGCACGATCTGGCGGGCACGGTCTGGAGCACCGGCGGGTGCCGCAGCTGGTACATGGACGAGCACGGCGTGAACCGCACGCTGTGGAGTGGGATGACGTGGCAGTACTGGCTGGCCACCCGTCGCTTCGACGCGTCGGAGTACGAATTCCTGGACGCGAACAGCCGCGTATTCGTGTAGCTGCGCGACACGCCAAAACAAGATGTTGTGTTGCGGTCGAAAGTCGGACCCCAGTTGTAGTGTTGAGGGTGCTATAGCAGCTCTATAGCCAAGTCCTAGAAGACCAGGTGAAATGGGGTTCTTGTGAGCGATGGCGTGAAACTGATTGACCGTGTCTCGGCCATCAACTGGAACCGCGTGCAGGACGAGAAAGACGCCGAGGTCTGGGACCGGCTGACCGGAAACTTCTGGTTGCCGGAGAAGGTGCCGGTGTCCAACGACATCCCCTCTTGGGGGACGCTGAACGACCACGAGAAACAGCTCACGATGCGCGTATTCACCGGGCTGACGTTGCTGGACACCATCCAGGGCACGGTCGGCGCCGTCAGCCTGATCCCCGATGCGCTGACCCCGCACGAGGAAGCGGTCTACACCAATATCGCGTTCATGGAGTCGGTCCACGCGCGCAGCTACTCCAACATCTTCTCGACGTTGTGCTCGACCTCCGAGATCGACGACGCGTTCCGCTGGTCGGAGGAGAACCCCAACCTGCAGCGCAAGGCCGAGATCGTCATGCAGTACTACAAGGGCGACGAGCCGCTGAAGCGCAAGGTGGCCTCCACACTGCTGGAGAGCTTCCTGTTCTATTCGGGCTTCTACCTGCCCATGTACTGGTCCAGCCGGGCCAAGCTGACCAACACCGCCGACATGATCCGGCTGATCATTCGCGACGAGGCCGTGCACGGCTACTACATCGGCTACAAGTACCAGCGCGGTCTTGCCAATACCGACGCGGCCACCCAGGCCGAACTCAAGGACTACACGTACGAGCTGCTCTTCGAGCTCTACGACAACGAGGTCGAGTACACCCAAGATCTCTACGACGAGGTCGGGCTGACCGAAGACGTCAAGAAGTTCCTGCGGTACAACGCGAATAAGGCGCTGATGAACCTCGGCTACGAAGCGCTGTTCCCGCGCGATGAAACCGACGTCAACCCGGCGATTCTGTCCGCGCTGTCACCGAACGCCGACGAGAACCACGACTTCTTCTCCGGTTCGGGCTCCAGCTACGTCATCGGCAAGGCCGTCAACACCGAAGACGAGGACTGGGACTTCTAAAGCCTGCCCGCGGCGTAGGCCGCGGCTTGATCAATCAGCCCGGAACCGATGTATGACGGCTGTAGGTGTGAATCCCAATTGAAACCGCGCCCGCAGATGGGGTCGCCGTCCGCGCACTGGTCTATCGTCCTGTCGGCATAGGCCGGGGCCGGACCGAGCCGCTTGCCGCCATTGCCGAACATCACGACCGCTGCAACGTGCTGCCTTTCACTCGACGACAGTCGGTTCGCCCTCGTCATGAGGTCGGCCGCCGTCGCACCGAGCGAGTAGCCGCCGAGCACCATGCGGGTATTGGGACAGGTTTTCGCCATCGATTGAACGCGCATGCGGATATCGGTGGCGCCGGCCGCGGCGTCTGTGTCGGCGACGTAGTTGACCCCGTACACCCCGACCGACAAAGGCGTCTTGGAGCGCAGCGCATTCACGAAAACGTCGCCGACCGCGCCGACGCCGGGTGGTTCCTGGCGGCCGCGAGCGAAGACCACCTCGACATCGGGGCACTGCGCGGATGCCACCGGGATCAGCGGCGACGTCGGGACGGGCATGGTTGCCGGGGCAACCACGAGTGTTATGGCGAGCGCGGCAGCGGCCGCGAGGTTGAGAACGCGTGCGGTTATAGGCCTGGACTTCATGAATGATTTTCGCGCGACCGGTGGCGTACGTTACGTCGTCCTCGGAACGAAACTGCGGCCAGGACCGCAAGGGCGACAAATCGCGATCTGTCTGGGGCCCTGCGAAGCCGGGACAGTGACGGCAGGTATCTAGCCGCGCAGCGACTCCGTATCGATCACGAACCGGTAGCGCACATCGCTGGCCAGCACCCGCTGGTACGCCTCGTTGATGTAATCCGGTGTGATGACCTCGATTTCGGGCCGCACGTCATGCTCGGCGCAGAAGTTCAGCATCTCCTGCGTCTCGGCGATACCGCCGATCAACGATCCGGCCAGGCTGCGCCGACCGAAGACCAACGACGGAGCGGTCACACTCATGGGACGTTCGGGCATTCCGAGCTCGACCAACGTGCCGTCGAGCCTCAGCAACTTCAGATACGCGTCCAGATCGAGGTTCGCCGAGACAGTGTTCAAGATGAGGTCGAACGAGCCGGCAAGCGTCTCGAACGTCGCCGGATCGGAGGTGGCGTAGTACTCGTCGGCACCTAGACGCAGTCCGTCCTCCATCTTCTTCAGCGACTGGCTCAGCACCGTCACCTTCGCGCCCATCGCATGCGCGAGCTTGACACCCATGTGGCCCAGGCCGCCGAGGCCGATCACGGCCACGCTCTTGCCGGGGCCCGCATTCCAGTGGCGCAGCGGCGAATACAGCGTGATGCCCGCGCACAGCAGGGGCGCGGCAGCGTCCAGCGGCAAGCTGTCGGGGATGTGCAGCGCGTAGTTCTCGTCGACGACGATCGCGCCGCTGTACCCGCCCTGCGTCGGCTCACCGTCACGGCCGATCGCGTTGTAGGTGCCGATCATCCCGGGGTTGGTGCAGTACTGCTCCTGGCCGGCCTGGCACTGGGCGCATTCCCGGCAGCTGTCGACGAAGCAGCCGACGCCGACCCGATCGCCCACCTTGAACTTGGTCACATCCGGACCGACCTCGGTCACGACCCCGGCGATCTCATGGCCGGGCACCACCGGGTAGTTCGGCTCGCCCCACTCGGCTTTCACGGTGTGGATGTCGGAGTGACAGATGCCGGCGAAATGGATGTCGAATGCCACGTCGTGCGGCCCGACATCGCGGCGCGTGATGGTGGTCTCGGTCAGCGGCGCGGTGGCCGACGTGGCGGCGTATGCGGAAACAAGGGTCATGAAAACGGCCTTCCACCTTGGGTAATCTCAAGAGAAATTCGCCGCGACAGTGCGGCCTACCCTCAGGCAAACGACCGAATCGACCTCGATCTTCCCGCCGAAACTGTGAGTTAGTTCCTAAAGTCCTGGCGCGCGGAAGGCCCCGTTGAACGCCAGTTGCTCATAGCGAGCCACCTCGGCGGCCGTGTACGGATCGTGGTCGACGATGGACTGCGCCTCCTCGGCGCTGAGGTCGCCCGTGATCAGGATTGCCCCGGACTCGTCCTCCAGGCGCCCCGCCAGCACGATGCGGCCTGCGGCGACCTCGCCCTTCAGCCACTCCAGGTGGGCGGGCCTGGTCTCGTTGACGACGTCGGGTGGTTGCAGATAGGTGGACCTCAAGATGTGGAACATCTGCGCCACGCTAATTGATCGGGGCGTTGATCCACGGGAGGTCCGCGAGGATTCCGCGGGCGGCGACGATGCCTTCGCCGGTCTGCCAAACCTCGTTGTTGACCGCGAAGATCCGGTTGTCGCGATTGGCCGACAGCTCGCGCCACGCATCGCTCTCCATCACGCGGGGTGCGCGGTCTTTGGCGGCGGGGGAGTCGAACGAAAGGTAGACGATGTCGCCGTCGGCAGCCGAGAAGTCAGGCGAGTTGTCCAGATCGGTGTCGGTGATGCCGATCTCGATGAACGGTTTGTCTTTGAACCGTTGTGCCGCAGGACGATCGACGCCGACGGCGCCCAGCACACTGCCCGGGAAGTTGTCCGTGCCGTACACCCGCGCCGTCGTCTCGGTGAACTGGACGACCGACGCCTGGAAATGGGTGGCGTCGTTCTCGGTGCCGGTCTTGTCGGCTGCCCGCTCGAAGCCGTCGATCATCCCGTTGACCGCGTCGAGGCGACCGGTCGCTTCGCCGACCGTCCGCATGTTGTCCTGCCACGCACCGCCGGGCGGACCGCTGAACACCGTGGGGGCGATCGCCGACAGCTCACCGAAATCGTCGGGCGTCAGCGCCTGCGAGCCGAGGATCAGGTCGGGGTTTGCGGCCTTGATCGCATCGATATCGGGCGCGCTGCGGGTGCCCGCCCCGGGCACGTCGTGGATGACTTGGCCCAGATACGACGGTTGGCTGTTGGAGCCGTCGGGAAACGCGGCTGCCACGATGCGCGTCTGCAGACCCAGCGCGCACAACGTGTCGAGCTGGTCGCCGGAGAGCACCACGATGCGCTGCGGATCCGCCCGCACCTCGGTTTCACCCGCCGCATGGCGGACCCGGCGGTCCGGGGGCCCAGGGTCGACGGGGGTGGGCTCGGGTGCGCAAGATTCGTCTGGCCTGCGCTGATTGCCGAGTACACCCGCGCTGGCGATCTTCGTGGTGCTCGTGACGACGGACTGCTGGCCGGGGGTGGGGGCGGCGTCTCCGCCCAGCGATCCGCAACCGCTGGCAAGGGTGATCGTGAACGCGGCCGCGATCGCCGCCGACCCCAACGATCGAGCAGCCACGAGGCCGGCGCGGGGTCCGCTGATCAGCACGCCGCCGACGGTAACATCCGAGCAGCTCGTGGCAGGTCAGCCCGTGTCGTGAGTCATTTACGACAGTTTGTAGGACCACCACGACTTCCGGGTACACCGGGAGCTAGGATTCATCAGTGAAGACCGCCGGGATTTCCCGACTGGATGTTTGGAGGATCTGTTGGTAGCCGAAGCGCCCCCAATAGGAGAACTCGAGGCTCGTCGTCCGTTCCCGGCTCGGATGGGCCCCAAGGGCAACCTGGTCTACAAGCTGATCACCACCACCGATCACAAGCTGATCGGCATCATGTACTGCGTCGCCTGCTTCATCTTCTTCTTCATCGGCGGGCTGATGGCGCTGTTCATGCGCACCGAGCTGGCGATGCCCGGGCTGCAGTTCCTGTCCAACGAGCAGTACAACCAGTTGTTCACCATGCACGGCACTGTGATGCTGCTGTTCTACGCCACCCCGATCGTGTTCGGGTTCGCGAACCTGGTGCTGCCGCTGCAGATCGGCGCACCCGACGTGGCGTTCCCGCGCCTGAACGCTTTCTCGTTCTGGCTGTTCCTGTTCGGCGCGCTGATCGCGATCGCCGGCTTCATCACCCCCGGCGGCGCCGCCGATTTCGGGTGGACCGCCTACTCGCCGCTGACCGACGCGATCCACTCGCCAGGCGCGGGCGGGGACCTGTGGATCATGGGCCTGGCCGTCGGTGGTCTCGGAACCATCCTCGGTGGCGTCAACATGATCACCACCGTGGTCTGCATGCGCGCGCCGGGCATGACCATGTTCCGGATGCCGATCTTCACCTGGAACATCCTGGTGACGTCGATCCTCGTGCTGATCGCGTTCCCGATCCTGACCGCCGCGCTGTTCGGTCTCGCCGCCGACCGCCATCTCGGTGCCCACGTCTACGACCCGGCCAATGGCGGAGTGTTGTTGTGGCAGCACCTGTTCTGGTTCTTCGGGCATCCCGAGGTGTACATCATCGCGCTACCGTTCTTCGGCATCGTGACCGAGATCTTCCCGGTCTTCAGCCGCAAACCGGTGTTCGGTTACACCACCCTGATCTACGCGACGTTGTCGATCGCGGCGCTGTCCGTGGCGGTGTGGGCGCACCACATGTACGCGACGGGTGCCGTACTTCTTCCGTTCTTCAGCTTCATGACGTTCCTCATCGCCGTGCCGACCGGTATCAAGTTCTTCAACTGGATAGGCACGATGTGGAAAGGCCAGTTGACATTCGAAACACCGATGCTGTTCTCGGTGGGCTTCCTCGTCACCTTCCTCCTTGGTGGTCTGTCGGGCGTGCTGCTGGCCAGCCCGCCGCTGGACTTCCACGTCACCGACTCCTACTTCGTCGTCGCGCACTTCCACTACGTGCTCTTCGGCACGATCGTGTTCGCGACCTACGCGGGCATCTACTTCTGGTTCCCGAAGATGACGGGCCGACTGCTCGACGAGCGGTTGGGCAAGCTGCACTTCTGGCTGACCTTCATCGGGTTCCACGTGACGTTCCTGGTCCAGCACTGGGTGGGTGACGAGGGCATGCCGCGCCGCTACGCCGACTACCTACCGTCGGACGGCTTCACCACGCTCAACATCGTCTCCACGATCGGTTCGTTCATCCTCGGCATCTCGACGATTCCGTTCGTGTGGAACGTGTTCAAGAGCTGGCGCTACGGCGAGCCGGTCACGGTCGATGATCCGTGGGGTTACGGAAACTCGCTGGAGTGGGCCACCAGCTGCCCGCCGCCGCGCCACAACTTCACCGAGCTTCCCCGGATCCGTTCGGAGCGGCCCGCTTTCGAGCTGCACTACCCCCACATGGTGGATAGGATGCGCGCCGAGGCGCACGTGGGTCGCGCTCACGGGCCGGACGACGGCGACGTGACGCGGCTGGACCACGAAAACGTTCGCACCTGACGGTATTGCAGGGCTATCGAGGGTGAGCATGCCGAAGGTCTCGGTGTTGATCACCATCACCGGACCCGATCAACCAGGCGTGACTTCGGCGCTTTTCGAGGTGCTGTCGCGGCACAAGGTCGAGCTTCTCAACGTCGAACAGGTCGTCATTCGCTCTCGACTGACGCTGGGCGTGCTGGTGGCGGGTCCTGACGAAGTCGCCGGTGGCGCCGCGCTGCACGACGAGGTGCGCTCAGCGGTCCAGGGCTTCGGGTTGGATGTCACGATCGAGCGCAGCGATGGCCTACCCGTGCTGCGGGAACCATCCACCCACACCATCGTCGTGCTCGGTCGTCCGATCAGCGCCGAGGCCTTCGGCGTCGTCGCCCGTGAAGTCGCGGCGTTGGGCGTCAACATCGACTTCATCCGCGGCGTCTCCGACTACCCGGTGACCGGTTTGGAGCTGCGGGTGTCGGTGCCGGCGGGCAGCGCGTACGAGCAATTGCAGGCCGCGATGGCGCGGGTCGCGGTCAACGAGGGTGTCGACATCGCGCTCGAGGACTACAGCCTTTCGCGACGGGCCAAGCGGCTCATCGTCTTTGATGTCGACTCGACGTTGATCCAGGGTGAGGTCATCGAGATGCTGGCCGACCGGGTCGGCGCGCACGCGGCGGTCGCCGAAATCACCGAGGCGGCCATGCGAGGCGAGTTGGACTTCACCGAGTCGTTGAACCGTCGGGTCGCCACGTTGGCCGGCCTACCCGCCAACGTGCTGGCGGAGGTCGGCGAGCAGATCGAGCTGACGCCGGGTGCGCGGACGACGCTGCGGACGTTGCGGCGCTTGGGCTTTCACTGCGGAATCGTGTCCGGTGGTTTCCGTCAGGTCATCGAACCGCTGGCGCACGAGCTCGAGATGGATTTCGTCGCGGCCAACGAGCTCGAGATCGTCGACGGGAAGCTGACCGGTCGGGTCGTGGGGCAGATCATCGACCGGCCAGGAAAAGCCAAGGCGCTGCGCGACTTCGCCCACCAGGCCGGGGTGCCGATGGAGCAGACGGTGGCCGTCGGTGACGGCGCCAATGACATCGACATGCTCACCGCCGCCGGCATGGGGGTGGCGTTCAACGCCAAACCGGCGCTGCGCGAAGTCGCCGACGCGTCGATCAGCCACCCATACCTGGACACCGTGCTGTTCATCCTGGGCATCACCCGCGGGGAGATCGAGGCCGCCGACGCACGCGACGGCCTCATCCGACGCGTCGACATCCCCGACTGACTCGTTGGCGAGCGCGAGCGACCGCAAAATGCCGACATTTGGCGGCGTGTCGTGTACAAACACGGTCACTCGGGGGATCTAGACGACGACGGTCGTCGGCTCCGGTGTTGCCGACCCCGTGATGCTGTGCCACGCACGGGCCAGCAGTTCGATGGCCTCGGCGAGCTGCTCCTCGGGCAACGCGTACGGGATGCGCACGAATCGTTCCAGCGTCCCGTCGACCCCGAAGCGCGGCCCCGCGGGCAGGTCGAGGCCCAGCCGCGAGGCGGCCGCCGACAGCGCGGTGCTCATCGGCGCGGGCAGACGCACCCATAGCGACATGCCGCCGACGCCGGTGCCGGGTTCCCAGTCGGGGAGGTGACGACTCAGCAACGACTGCAGCAGGGCGCGACGGGTCCGCAGGATCTCGCGGCGCTCAGGCAGGATCTCGTCGCGGGAGCCGAGAAGCCTTGCCGCGGCGAATTGTTCGAGCACCGGGGTACCCATGTCGATCGACGGCCGCAATGCAGCGATCGTCGCGATGGTGGCGCGCTCGGCGCGGATCCAGCCGACGCGCAATCCTCCCCAGAACGACTTCGACATCGAACCGACGGTCATGACCAGGTCGCGTCGCGTCGTCATGAATGCCGCCAGGGGAGTCGGCATCGGCTCGTCCAGCCACATGTCGAGGATCGTCTCGTCGATGACCGTGCGGGTGCGTGTCTCGGCGATGATGCGGGCCAGCCGTTTCCGGTCCTGCACGGGCATGGTGAGCCCAGTGGGGTTCTGGTTGTCCGGGATGAAGTACGCCAGGTTCGGGGCGAGCTGATGGACCGCCGCCTGCACGGCGTCGAGTTCCCAGCCGGACTCCGTCATCGCGACCGGGACCGGTCGCGCCCCTGCGGTCGTGATGGCGGACAGTGCGCCGTGATAGGTGGGCTGCTCGACCAGCACGCGGTCACCCGGCTGCACGTACGTCGTCAGGATCAACGAGATCGCGTGCAGCGCCCCCGTTGTCACCAGCACCTCTTCGGGGTCGGTGGGAAGGCCACGCTCGCAATATCTTTCAGCGATCGCGTGACGCAGCGCGCTCACCCCGACGAGTTCATGTCCCGGTTCGTGCAGGTATGGCGTGACGTCGCGGGTGGCGTCGACGAACGCCTCCATGACGGCGGCGGCGGGGGCGGACAGGGCGGCCGCGGCAAGACTCAGCGCGGTCGGCATGCCTTCGTTCCTGACCGCGGGCGCGACGGGAAGTGCCGTCGTGCTCCTGGCTCCTCGACGAGCGTTGAGATAGCCGTCCTCGCGAAGTTGCGTGAAGGCGGCGGTGACCGTCGTGCGCGAGACCCGCAGCACATCGGCGAGCGTGCGCTCGCTGGGCAGTCGTGCGCCGACCGGTACCCGACCGTCGATGATCAGCAATCGGATCGCGTCGGCCAGTCCCTGGTAGGCAGGTCCACTTTGACTGGACGTACGCCAATTGCCCAATTCGCGGGCCAAGAGGTCCACATTGAGCGCTCTGGCGGCCATTTCGACGGTCATTTGCAAGCCAGTATGCGCTAACTGGCTATTGATGAGCAAGCCAGTCGACCGGATTATCGAGTTGTGAGAACGAATTGGATATCAAAACTGGGCCGCGAACTGGCGAGGATGTTCAGCTGGCAGGCGCCGGCCGGATGCGTTGACTTCCTGGACCGCGATGCCGAGCGCATGGCGCGCGAAGTGGAGCTCATCCGCATGCGCTTCCCGCATCACTCGTGACGGGCTTGCTGACGCGAGGGTCGCTTCGCGGTACGGCGCTGCTGGTCGGCCTCGCCGGTTACGGCTTCTCCATGGCGATGATGGTGCGCTCCGGGCTCGGACTCGACCCCTGGGACGTGTTCCATCAAGGGTTGGCCCTGCACACGGGCATGACGATCGGCATCGCGTCGGCGGTGGTCGGCGTTGTCGTGCTGCTGGCGTGGATACCGCTGCGGAACCGGCCCGGCATCGGCACCATCGCCAACGTCATCGTCATCGCGATCACGGTCGACCTCGGTCTGCTGCTGATGCAGGCGCCGACGTCGATGCCGGCGCGCATCGCGATGATGGTCGGCGCTGTCGTGCTCAACGCGTTCAGCACGGTGCTCTATGTCGGGGCCGGGCTCGGTCCGGGCCCCCGCGATGGCCTGATGACTGGACTGGTCGTGCGAACTGGCCTGTCCGTGCGATTGGTTCGCACGTCGATCGAGGCGTCCGTGCTGGCGATCGGATGGCTGCTCGGCGGCACGGTCGGTGTCGGCACCGTGCTCTACGCGTTCGGCATCGGTCCGCTTGTTCAGTTCTTCGTGCGCATCACGCCGAAGCCGGTTCTCGCCGTGAGCGGGTGGGCCAACGTCGCACAGGCGAGCGAATTGGGCGCGCATGCAGTCCGCAGCGGTGCGTCAGCGCGCCGAATTCGCCACACTACGATGGGCAGGTGCCAGTCGTCGAAGGAGATACAGCCGACCCCGACCTGCTGATCGACTTCGCCAAGGTGTCTCTGCGCCGCGGCGGCCAGGTTCTGGTGGGGCCCATCACGTGGTCGGTCGAACTCGACGAACGCTGGGTGGTCATCGGCCCCAACGGCGCGGGCAAGACGTCACTCCTACGAATCGCCGCCGCGATGGAGCATCCGTCCTCGGGTACAGCGCTGGTTCTCGGTGAGCGCCTCGGCAGGACCGACATGGCGGAGTTGCGGTCCCGCGTCGGGTTGAGCAGTTCCGCGCTTTCGCAGCGGGTGCCCGACGATGAGGTGGTCCGAGACCTGGTCGTGTCGGCCGGTTACTCGGTGATGGGCCGGTGGCGGGAGCGCTACGACGATATCGACTACGAGCAGGCGATCGACATGCTGGAGAGCGTCGGCGCCGAGCATCTCGCCGAGCGCGCCTACGGCACGCTGTCCGAGGGGGAGCGCAAGCGCGTGCTGATCGCGCGGTCGATGATGACCGATCCCGAATTGCTTCTGCTCGACGAGCCCGCGGCGGGCCTCGATCTCGGCGGTCGCGAAGACCTGCTTGCGCGATTGGAGGACCTGGCTCTCGACCCGGACTCTCCGGCGCTGGTGCTCGTCACCCACCACGTCGAGGAGATCCCGCGCGGCTTCTCCCACGGTCTGATCCTGTCGGAGGGCAAGGTCGTCGACTCCGGCCTGCTTCCCGACGTCCTGACCGCCGAGAATCTGTCCACGGCGTTCGGCCAGTCGATCCTTCTCGAAAAGGCCGACGGACGCTACTTCGCGCGTCGGGCAAGAAGCCGCGCGGCGCACAGGAGGCGAGCATGACTTTTCGGAGGGTAGGAACGAAGTGACTGGGGATCAAACGCAAGATCCACTGGTCCCGAGACCGGCCGCGACGGTCATGCTGGTCCGCGACACCGCGGCCGGGATCAAGGTTTTTCTGATGCGGCGGCACTCGGCGATGGACTTCGTCGCCGGCGTGATGGTGTTCCCGGGCGGCGGCGTCGACGACCGCGACCGCAACGCCGACATCGCCTGGTACGGGCCCGAACCCGCCTGGTGGGCGGAACGATTCGCCGTCGCGCCCGATCTGGCTGAAGCGCTGGTGTGCGCCGCGGCCCGGGAGACCTTCGAAGAGTCCGGTGTGTTGTTCGCCGGGCCCGCCGACGATCCCGACGGCATCGTCAGTGACGCGTCGATCTACGGCGATGCCCGTACGGCGCTGGCGAATCACTCGCTGTCCTTCGCCGATTTCCTGCGTAGCGAGAAGCTGGTTTTGCGCGCGGATCTGCTTCGGCCGTGGGCGAATTGGGTGACGCCCAAGGAGGAGCGCACCCGCCGCTACGACACCTACTTCTTCGTGGGTGCGCTACCGCAGGGCCAGCGCGCCGACGGTGAGAACACCGAAACCGATAAGGCGTTCTGGAGCACCCCGCAGGCCGGTCTCGACGAGTTCGCCGAGGGCAAGTCGTTTCTGCTCCCGCCCACGTGGACCCAGCTCGATTCACTCAACGGGCGCACAGTCGCCGAAGTGCTTGCCGTGGAGCGCAAGATCGTGCCGGTCGAGCCGCATCTGGCGGCCGATACGGACACCGGCAACTGGGAGATCGAGTTCTTCAACAGCGACCGGTACAACGCCGCACGCAACCGTCGTGCGCCCGACGGCTACAGCCGGGACGCACCGTCGGCATGAGCGAGTTCGTATCCGTCCACACCAGCGAGCAGCACCCGGGTATCGCGACGCTGCTGCTGTCCCGTCCGCCGACCAACGCGCTCACCCGGCAGGTGTACCGCGAGCTCGAAGCGGCCGCGGCGGATATCGGCGGTCGCGAGGACGTCCGCGCCGTCATCATCTTCGGTGGTCACGAGATCTTCTCCGCCGGCGACGACGTACCCGAGCGGTCGCTGCTCAACGGCGCCGAATCCGCAGAGGCGGCCCGGGTGTGCCGGGGCGCGGTCGACGCGCTCGCCGCGATCCCCAGGCCGACGGTCGCCGCGATCACGGGGTACGCGCTGGGCGGCGGACTGAACCTGTCGCTGGCCGCGGACTGGCGGGTGGCCGGCGACAACGTCAGGTTCGGGGTGACCGAGATCCTCGCCGGACTGGCGCCCGCGGGTGGCACGTCGCGGCTGGTCAGCACGGTCGGCCTGTCCAAGGCCAAGGACATGGTGTTCAGCGGGCGGTTCATGGACGCCAAGGAGGCGCTGGCACTGGGCCTGATCGACGAGATGGTCGCGCCCGACGGCGTGTACGACGCGGCCCTGGCGTGGGCGCAGCGGTTCGTCGAACACCCAGCTCAGGTACTGGCTGCCGCCAAGACCGCCTTCGACCTTTAGGCTGCCCTGTTATGACGAGTTCTGACGCCGCTCCGGTTCCCAACCCGCACGCCACCGCGGAGCAGGTCGAGGCGGCGCGCCACGACTCCAAGCTCGCCCAGGTGCTGTACCACGATTGGGAGGCCGAGTCGTACGACGACAAGTGGTCGATCTCCTACGACAAGCGCTGCGTTGATTATGCCCGCGATCTGTTCGACGCGACGGTGCCCGAGGACGAGCTGCGCAACTTGCCCTACGACCGTGCGCTCGAGCTCGGCTGCGGTAGCGGTTTTTTCCTCCTCAACCTGATCCAGGCGGGGGTGGCGCGCCGCGGCTCGGTCACCGACTTGTCGCCGGGCATGGTGAAGGTGGCCCTGCGCAACGGCGAGAACCTCGGCCTCGAAATCGACGGTCGGGTTGCCGACGCAGAAGGCATTCCGTACGACGATGACACCTTCGACCTTGTCGTCGGCCACGCGGTGTTGCATCACATCCCGGACGTCGAGTTGTCGCTGCGTGAGGTCGTGCGGGTGCTCAAGCCCGGCGGCCGGTTCATCTTCGCGGGCGAGCCGAGCAACGCCGGTGAGAACTACGCGCGGCCGTTGTCGACGTTGACGTGGCGCGCGGTGACGAACCTGACGAAACTGCCGGGGCTGTCGAGTTGGCGCCGCCCGCAGGAGGAGCTCGATGAGTCTTCACGAGCGGCCGCGTTGGAAGCGATCGTCGACTTGCACACTTTTTCTCCCGGCGACTTGGAGCGCATGGCACACAGCGCGGGGGCCGTCGAGGTATCGACTGCCACAACGGAATTCACCGCTGCGATGCTCGGCTGGCCGTTGCGCACGCTCGAGGCCGCAGTGCCGCCCGGCCGGCTGGGTTGGGGCTACGCGAAATTCGCCTTCAACAGCTGGATCGCGTTGAGTTGGGTTGACAACAACCTGTGGCGGCAGTTGGTCCCCAAGGGCTGGTTCTACAACGTGATGGTCACCGGGGTCAAGCCGTCGTAGATTTTCGGCTCGACGACGTCGAGTACCTGTGCAGCGCCGTCGGCAAGCAGGCGCTGCGCGAAGTCGCTGACCTGCGGCTCACCGATGCCACATTGGTCGCCGATATCGCCACGGCGCGTAAACGTTTCGGTGAGTGGTCCGCTGTTCTGGTGCAAACGACGCTCTTGCGGCGCAGGGCCGCGGCGAAGTTCGACGATCCCGGAGACTGGCTGTTCACCGACGAGGCGCTGCAGCAGGCGACGGCGCAGCGCGTCGCCGCTCACCGCGCCCGACGCTTGTCGGGCGCGGTGGTGCACGACGCGACGTGTTCCATCGGCACCGAACTTGCCGCGCTGCGAAACTGCGCAACCGCTCTCGTCGGCAGCGATCTCGACCCGGTCCGGTTGGCGATGGCACGGAACAACGTGGTCGGCGTGGATGTGTGCCGGGCCGACGCGCTGCGGCCGATCACCACGTCGGCCGTCGTCCTGCTCGACCCGGCACGCCGCAGCGGCGGACGGCGCCGGTTCGATCCGCGGGACTACACCCCGGGACTCGATATGCTGCTCGACGTGTACCGCGGCCGGGATTTCGCCGTAAAGTGCGCGCCAGGAATCGATTTCGACGGGATCAAGCAGCTGGGTTTCTCCGGCGAAATCGAGGTGACGTCGGTCGGCGGCGGTGTGCGCGAAGCGTGCCTGTGGTCGACGGGACTGGCGGCGCCCGGCGTGACCCGCCGAGCCAGCATGCTCGACACGGGGGAGGAGATCACCGACGCCGACCCCGACGACTGCACAATCGCGCCGGCCGGTCGATGGATTGTCGATCCCGACGGCGCGGTGGTCCGCGCGGGCCTGGTGCGCCACTACGGCGCCAGACATGAGTTGTGGCAACTCGACGCTGATATCGCCTACCTGTCCGGTGATCGGTTGCCGACCGGGGTCCGTGGTTTCGAGGTGCTCGAGGAACTCGGCTACAGCGAACGCCGCCTGCGTCAGGCGCTTTCGGGCCGCGACGTGGGCGCAGTCGAAATCCTGGTCCGCGGTGTCGATGTCGATCCCGACGCGCTGCGACGGCGGCTCAGACTGCGCGGCGCGCAGGCGGTCTCGGTGGTGATCACCCGCCTCGGTGCTGGGGCCGCAAGTAGGGCAACGGCATTCATCTGCCGTCCTTCTCGCTGAATTTCTGCCGTTCGGCCGTCCGCGCAAAGTCCACGTACCCTGACAGTGATGCACCGGCGGTCGAGCCGGAGCCGGCTGCGAGGACGTCCAACGATGCGCATTCTCAAGGTGGCGGCCGCCGTCATGGCGGCGTGTGCCGTGACCGGCACCATCGGCACTCCGACAGCGATGGCTCAGTCGGCATGCGCCGAGTTGGGCGGTACCGTGGGCCCGGACCAAACCTGTGCGGTGCACGCCGAAAACGACACGTACCTCCTCGACTTCACCTTCCCGGCGCAGTACCCGGATCAGCAAGCGGTGGCCGACTACCTGACGCAGGCGCGCGTCGGCTTCGTCAACGTCTCGGAGATGCCCGGCTCACGCGGCCTGCCATATGTGCTCGACGCCAAGGGCACCGGCTACCGTTCGGGGTTGCCCCTGGTCGGCACCGAGAGTCTGGTGTTCGAGGTGTACCAGAACGTCGGCGGCGCGCGTCCGCAGACCTACTACGAGTCGTTCAACTGGAACCTCGCCACCAAGGCGCCCATCACGTTCGACTCGCTGTTCAAATCGGGCACCAAACCGCTCGACGTGATCTACCCCGCGGTGAACGACGACCTGTTCAGAACGCAGGGGGTGCTGAACGCGATACCGCAGAGCGTGGGACTCGATCCGGCCAATTACCAGACCTTCGCGCTGACCGATGACAAGGTGCTGTTCTTCTTCAGCCAGGGCCAGATGCTCGCGGAATCGGCGGGACCGGTCCAGGCATCGGTGCCGCGCGCGGCTCTCGCGCCGATGCTGGCGCTCTAACCCGGCGCGAATCCGTATACGCGGCCTTCGCTTGTCGCGGTGACGACGCGGCGGTCATGTCCGATGGAGACACCGACGGGCCAGCCGCCCGCGTTGGGCAGTGGATAGCGGTTGAGGGTGCGGCCGTCGGCCGGGTCGAACACGAGCAACGCCTGACCGGTTTCCCCGTCGCGTGCGATTGCGTAAGCCGTGTGTGCGCCGGACTGACTCGATGTCGTCAGCGGTGCGACGTCGTCGCGGGTCCACTCCACCTCGCCCCGGTCACCGGAATCCTTGATGCCCATCAGCTTCGCGCCGGGTCCACCGCCGGCCACGATCAGCCCGTCAGGTGACACCGACGGGGGCGTCTGCGCCAGATAGTCCAGTGGGACCGACCATTTCGGCTCACCATTGTCGGTGTTGATCGCCCACAGGTGTTCGTCGCGTCCGTTGACGTACACGGTCGATCCGTCCGCGGACAGCACCGGGCTGGCGAGCGGACCGCCGCCGACGGCGTCGCTGGTCCACTCGCGCGTGATCATCGGGTTCTGTCCTGGGCGGTAGCGCAACCCGACAAGAACGGGAGCGTCGGTGTCCGGCTCCCACAGGCTGAGCACGACGCTTCCGGTCTGCTCCGCGAAGGCCGGTGCGGCCGCCACCGGGCAGCGCGGACGGGCAGGGCGGCAGTCGGCGAGTCCGCGCTCGGGATCCTTGGGGTCGACACCGGCGACGAGATCCAGGGGAGATCCGTCGACCACGCCCTTCTGGGCGTCGAACACCAGCACCTGGCCCAGGTGCGTGACCACCAGCAGGTGGCCCGGAGCCAAGATCCGCGGCGTGGTCGGCATCCCGATGACGGGTTGACGCCACCGGATCCACTGCGTCGGCGGGAACGAGAGCATGGCACCGGGCTGACCGACGTAGAGGTTGTCGAAACCATCGAAAAGAGGACCGGAGAGCGGGCCCTCGGTACCCGGCCCCTGCGCCAAGCGGGTGCACCAGCGCTGCCGGGCACGATTGTCGGTCTCCCACACCATCAGCGAGCAGCCCGCCGGGGTTTGCGCGTTCACGGCCAGGTAGCTGCCGGATCCCAGCGCGACCGAGGCGGCGAGTTCGCCCTTGACCGAGCGCGTCCACTCCAGCCGCAACCCGTCGGCGCCCGCGGTCGATTCGTAGCTGCTGTTGCGGGCGTCGCCGTACTGGGCGGGCCAGCCCGACGCGGGATGGGACTCGACCCAACTGTCGGTGTTCCCGCACCCCGCCAATGCGGCCATGGTCAGCACTGTTGACGCCAGCACGATCGATCGCCGGAACACTGCGCCCTTTCGGTTTCGTTCAAGAAGGCCTTGGAAGTCCCAGTGAGGGTAACCGTTCGGCGCCGAACGGCTCGCGTAGGCTTTCCGGCCATGACGACGATGTGGGGCGCGCCGCTACACAAGCGGTGGCGGGGTTCGCGGCTGCGCGACCCGCGCCAGGCCAAGTTCCTCACCATGGCCTCGCTGAAATGGGTCATCGCCAATCGGGCCTACACGCCGTGGTACCTCGTGCGTTACTGGCGGCTGCTGAAGTTCAAGCTCGCCAATCCGCACATCATCACCCGCGGCATGGTGTTCCTCGGCAAGGGCGTGGAGATCCAGGCGACGCCGGAGTTGTCGACGATGGAGATCGGTCGCTGGGTGCACATCGGCGACAAGAACACGATCCGCTGCCACGAAGGCTCGCTGCGTTTCGGCGACAAGGTCGTCCTGGGCAGAGACAACGTGATCAACACCTATCTCGACATCGAACTCGGTGACTCCGTGCTGATGGCGGACTGGGTGTATGTCTGCGACTTCGACCATCGGATGGACAGCATCGAGCTGCCGATCAAGGACCAGGGCATCGTCAAAGGGCCGGTACGGATCGGACCCGACACCTGGGTCGCGACCAAGGTGACGATCCTGCGTAACACGATGATCGGACGTGGTTGCGTGCTGGGGTCACACGCCGTGGTCAAAGGCGAGATTCCGGACTTCTCGATCGCCGTCGGCGCGCCGGCGAAGATCGTCAAGAACCGCAAGCTGTCGTGGGAGACGTCGGCAGCCCAGCGCGCCGAGCTCGCCGCCGCTCTAGCCGACATCGAACGCAAGAAAGCCGCGCGCTAACGAACTCGCAGTCGTCGTTGCGGCGCATCGATCTGTCGACGGGCCCCGCCCTGATCGAAGACGACGGTGTGCTTGTACGAGCGCGTGGTGTGCCTTACGCCAGCGCGAGCCGGTTCGTCTCGCCGGTGTCGCCCGCCCGCTGGGACGAGCCCCGCGAGCTGACCGCGCGTGGGCCCGTCTGTCCGCAACTGCCGTCACGGCTGGTGTTCGTGACAGGTCCGGTCATCGAGGGTCTGCACCACAGCGAGGACTGCCAGGTTCTCAGCGTCACCGCTCCGAGCGATGCCGACGGGCTGCCGGTGATGGTTTGGTTCCACGGCGGCGCCTATGTCTCCGGAAGCGGTGAGTCCCCGAACTACGATCCCGACGACCTCGTCGGCGAGGGCCGCGTCGTGGTGGTCACCGTCAGCTACCGGCTCGGCATCTTCGGCTACTGCACCCCTCGTGGCGTGGCCGAAGACAATCTCGGTCTGCGCGATCAGCTACTGGCGCTGCGGTGGGTGCACGACAACATCGCCGCATTCGGTGGTGACCCGGCGCGCATCACGTTGTTCGGGCAGTCCGCAGGCGGCGACTCGGTGTACTCGCTGATGCTGTCGGAGGCCGCCGACGGCCTGTACTCGCGCGCGATCATCCAGAGCGCGCCGCTGGGTATGCGTGAGGGCCGAGACGAAATGACGGCGGCGATGCGGGCGGCCGCCGCGGAATCGCTGGGCGACACTGACCCTTTCGCCGCTGGCGTGGACGAACTGCATCGCGCGCAGGTTGCGGCCGTGGTGGCGGCGCAGCGGTTCGGCCTCGTCAGCGGAATGGCCTTTGGGCCGTTGCTGGGTGTCGATCCGCTTCCGGCGGCAGGTGAAGTATCCGCCCGGATCGCGCGCGTGGCGCGAACGGTCGACCTGCTCGTCGGCTGCATCAGGCTCGACGCCGCCCCGTTCGTCGAAATCAGTCCACGAGCGTCGCGGTTGCGCGCACTGGGACCGTTCGCGAAGCCCGCCGCGCGCGTGGCCTCGGCAACGATGACTCGTCAAATCTTCGACGGGCCTGCACGCCGGTTCGCCGATCGGTGGCGAAGCGAGGGGGGTCGCGCATCGGTGTACCGGCTCGACTGGTCGCCTCGAGACGCGCCGTTGGGCGCCTGCCACTGCATGGATCTGCCGTTGCTGCTGGGTACGGGGTCCGCGTGGGCGGGCGCGCCGATGTTGGGCCCCCACCCAAATCCGGTGGATCACGAACTTGCCGTGCGGATGCGCGGGCTGTGGAGTCGCTTCGCCTACCACGGTGTCGACGGCCTGGGCGCCGAGCGGCTGCGGCTAGGCGCCTGACGGGTGGCGTACTAACAGCATTTGCGCCGCACCGCCAACCTCGCAGTGCCACCATATTGACGTGAAGGACGCACTCCGGTGACGACACGGGTGTCCTGTCGCGCTTGTGGAGCCGAACCTCGGACAGGCGCACGGTTCTGCGATTCCTGCGGGTCCGCGTTGGTCGTTGACCAGCCGGCCGAGTACAAGCAGGTGACGGTGCTGTTCGCGGACGTCGTCCATTCGATGGACATTGCTGCCGCGGTGGGCGCGGAACGACTACGTGAAATCATGACGGACCTGATCCGCGAAGCGTCCGCGGTCGTGCAGCGGTATGGCGGCACCGTGAGTCAGTTCACCGGCGATGGACTGATGGCGGTATTCGGTGCGCCGATCGCACTGGAGGACCACGCATTTCGCGCCTGTCTTGCAGCACTTGACATCCAGCAGGGGGTACAGCATCTCGGCGTGATCGTGGAACGTCGCGACGGCATCGAGCTAAAGCTACGCATCGGGTTGAACTCAGGTGAGGTGATCGCCGGCGAAATGGGCTCCGGCCCAAACAGTTACACGACCATCGGCGAGCAGGTCGGTATGGCACAGCGGATGGAATCGGTGGCACCCGCGGGTGGAGTGATGCTCAGCGAGTCGACGGCAAGAATGGTCGGCGACGCTGTGACGCTCGGTGACCCGCAGAAGGTGCGGATCAAGGGTGCCGACGCGCCGGTCGTGGCGCGCCGCCTGCTAGCGACCGCGCCGACCACGCAACGCCCCGCGCGTCAACTGTCGACACTCGTCGGTCGCGGCTGGGAATTGACCAGTGTCAACGCGATGCTCGACCAGTCGATGAAGGGCAAAGGCCGCATCGTCGGCCTGGTGGGACCGCCGGGCATCGGTAAGAGTCGGATGGCGGGGGAGATCGCGTCGGTTGCGGAAGGCCGCTCTTGTCGCGTGTTTACGACTCGCTGCGAATCACACGCAAAGGAGATCCCGTTTCACGCGGCCGCCGGCTTGCTGCGCGATGTCTTCGCGATAAGCGGCCTCGACGCGGCCGCAGCGCGCGCGGTCGTGCGTGCGCGCATGCCGGCGGCGGACTCTGAAGATCTCGTCCTGCTCGACGACCTGCTCGGCATTCACGACGACGAAACCCCCTTGCCCGCTATCGAGGCGGATGCACGCGGTCGACGTCTCGCGGCTCTGCTGAATGCCGCGGCGGTCGATGGGAGCACGGCGGCCGTCTACGTCGTCGAGGACGCCCACTGGATCGACTCCGTCAGCGAGGCGATGATCGCGCAGTTCGCCGCCGTCGTCCCACAGACGCGTGCGATGCTGCTCCTCACATATCGCCCCGAGTACGTCGGCGTGCTCAATCAGTTGCCGGGTGCGCACCGCATAGCGCTTGCGCCACTGGATGATTCCGAGTCGGCGCAGCTGGCTGCCGAACTGTGCGGTTCAGACAGCACCGTGAGCTCGTTGATCACGCAGGTCGCTGCACGCGCCGCCGGCAACCCGTTCTTCGCGGAGGAAATGGTCCGCGATCTCGCCGAAAGAGGTGTGCTGAAAGGCGAACTCGGAGACTATGTCCTTCACGGCGACGTCGGCGAAGTTTCGGTTCCTGCGTCGCTGCAAGCCACCATCGCCGCGCGCATCGATCGTTTGCGGCCACCCGCGAAACGCACCTTGGCCGCTGCATCGGTCATCGGTTCGCAGTTCGACACCGTCCTGCTCGAACACCTGGTGGACGACATCGACGTGGCCGAGCTGACTGCGGCAGAACTCATCGACCAGGTGACGTTCACGGCCAACAGTGAGTACATGTTTCGGCATCCGTTGATACGCACAGTTGCCTACGAATCACAGTTGAAGGCCGATCGAGCCGAATTGCACAGGCAGGTCGCAGCGGTCATCGAAGCGCGCGATCCGGAGGCACCCGGCCCGAGCGCAGCGCTCATCGCGCAACATCTCGAGGCGGCGGGTGACCTGCGGGCGGCGTTCGACTGGCATATGCGGGCGGCGGCATGGGCGCAGTTTCGTGACTTCCGCGCGGCCCGCACCGCCTGGCAGCAGGCGCGCGAGGTTGCCGACCGGTTGCGTCCCGACGATCCCGAGAAACCATTCCTGCAGATCGGCCCGCGAACGGCACTATGCGCCAGTACTTTCCGGTTCAGCGGCAGTGTCGAGGACACCGGGTTCGAGAAACTGCGTGCCCTCTGCGCGTCGGTCGGCGACAACCTGTCGTTGGCGCTCGGTATGGGGGGATTGCTGACGGCCCTGGTATTCCACAACCGATTGCGTGATGCCGCGCAGGTCGCGTCGGATTGCAGCGCCATGCTGGACTCGATCAGTGAGCCGGCGTTGACGCTCACACTGTGCGTCGCGGCGAGCAACGCGAAATGGCAGGCCGGTGAGGTGGTCGAAGCGCTCGGATTGGCGCAGCGCGCCATCGACCTCGCCGAAGGCGATCCTACGAGGGACAGTGTGGTAATCGGCTCCCCGTTGACGATGGCGCTGGCGTTGCGCGGAGGGAACCGGCTTGCCCTCGGAATCGACGGCTGGCGCGACGATCTTCATCGTGCAGCGCAGATGGCCATTTCGATCGAGGTGACAACCCACGTCTCCGGCATTTTGCTCAAGTACGGCTACCCCGTGGTCAACGCGGCGTCTCTGCCAGGCGCGACGGCGGCGGCGGAGACCGCCGAAGCGCTGATGCTCGCCGAGCGATGTGGTGATGACTCTGCGCTCGATATGGCGCGACTGGCTCGTGGCATCGCCTTGGTACACGGTGATGCGGCTCAGCGATCGGACGGGCTGGAACTGCTGACGCTGTATCGAGAGGCTTCCCTCCGGCATGGTTATGCGACGGACGCGGTTCGGTTCGCGAGCACCGAGTTCGCCAAGGAGAGGGCCCGTATCGGCGACATCGACGGCGCGGTGCAGATGGCGCGCAGCGCGGTCGACTTCTGCTTCGATTCGGGAGACATGACCTCGAGGGGCCCGGCCGTTGCAACTCTCGTCGAGTTGCTTCTGCGCCGCGGAGGACAAGGTGATCTCGGGGAGGCGGGCAAGGCGATCGAGCGCCTGACCGCCGTCCCCGTCGACCCTGGTTTCGTCCTGCACGAATTGCCGTTGCTACGCATGCGCGCGTTGTTGGCCCGAGCGCACAGCGATGAGGCCGGCTACCGAGGCTTTGCCGACAGGTACCGGAATATGGCGAATGCCCTCGGCTTCGAAGGGCACATCGCTATTGCAGCGACGATGACCTAGCGATCGGGCAGGGCGTGTTCGACGATGGGGCGGCGCCGATGAGGTTGGCGCTCACCACGTTTGGCGGCGACGTAGACCTGGGCGGTCTCGTCTGCCACGGTGTGCCAGGTGAAGGCCGCATTGAGGCGTTCCCGTGCGGCGACCGCCATGCGTTGTGCCCGATCGGGGTGATCGAGCACGGTGCGTACCGCCGCGGCCAAGCCGGCGATATCGCGCGGGGCGAACGACGTTCCGGTCTGACCGTCGATCACCGCCTCGCCCAGGCCGCCGACGTCAGACGTCACCAACGGAATACCCGTCGCGGCCGCCTCGAGAGCAACGATGCCGAACGGTTCGTAGTGGCTGGGCAGCACGGCGGCGTCGGCGGTGTGCAACAGTCGCACGAGCTGCTCGTGATCGAGATGGCCGACGAACGTTGTGGCCTTGAGCGCCTTGTGCTTTCGAGCCTGCTGGACGAGCCACGTCTGCTGCGTGCCGGTGCCCGCCACCGTCAGCGTCGTACCGGGATGGGTGCGCCGGATGCGGGGCATCGCCGCGATCAGGTCGTGGATGCCCTTCTCGTATTCGAGGCGACCCACGAACACCAGGTGAGGCGGTCCGGTACGCGGACGCCGTTTTGCGAACGGCCAGCGCGCGGCATCGATTCCGTTGCGGATGACGCGGGTCTCGGCGAGACCCGGTCCGAACAGCTCGGTGATCTCGTCGCTCATCGATGCCGAACACGTGATCAGCAAGTCGGATTCGTGAACCAGCCACGACTCGACGGCGTGCACCTGTCGGCTGATCGCTCCGGAAACCCACCCCGAATGCCTACCCGCCTCGGTGGCGTGGATGGTGGATACGAGGGGGACGTCGAAGTATTCGGCCAGCGCGATCGCTGGATGCGCGACGAGCCAGTCATGGGCGTGCACCACGTCGGGTCGCCATGGCTTGGCGCGGGGACCCTTGATCGCCAATCCGGTCCGGACCATCGCATGGCCCATCGCCAGCGTCCAGGCCATCATGTCGGCGCCGAAGTCGAACTCGTGCGGATCTTGGGCCGCGGCGACAACCCTTACGCCCTCGGCGATCTCGTCGGTCGACGGGTGCGTGCTGGGGTCCGTACCGGACTGACGGCGGCTGAGTACCACGACCTCGTGGCCGGCCTCGGCGAGCGCCGTCGCGAGGTGATGCACGTGGCGTCCTAGTCCGCCGATGACCACCGGCGGGTATTCCCACGACACCATCAAAATCTTCACGGTCGTGGGAGTCTTCGTGCGTCGAGCGCACCGAACAGTCCGTCAGCCCGGTTCCATCCGTTGGCGAGTCGTTGCGCGTGCTCCTCGCGGCCCGACGCCATCGCGACGGCGATCTCGCGGGTGGCGTGGGCGTGCAGGTGTGCGCGATACCGCGCATAATCCGCGGCCGAGTCCTTGCTGACCATGAACGGCCAGTCGCTGGAGACCGTCAGCAGCGTTTCTCGCAGGATCTGGTCGGCGACGAAGTTACGGGCCGGCGGGGTGTCGGTGTCACCGAGCGCCTTGTCCACTGTCGTCAGTGCGGTGTCGACGACTTCGCTGTTCAACTGGACGAGGTCCGCCACCTGCTCGCCGGCCCACACCTGCCAGTCCTTGCCGGAACCCCAAGAGCTTGGCGGCAATTCGACAGGGGAACCTACGAAACCGTCCGCGATGGCGTCGGACAGGGTGCCGACCCGAACCCCGGCCTCGGGCAGCGCCCGCAACACCCGCTCCAGCCAGACGGGCCCCTCGTACCACCAATGCCCGAACAACTCGGTGTCGAAAGCCGCGATCACGTGTGCGGGCCTGCCGATCCGCTCGCTCTCGTTGATGAGGCGCTGGCGCACATGCGAGACGAAGTCGGCTACATGACCGTCGACTGCGCTGTCCGCACGGTCTGGGTCGTACGGCGCCTTCGCGTCGGAGTCGACGTTGCGGCCTGTGACGCGTGCCGGTTTCAGGCCCGTCGTGTGGTCGTAGGTGTGGAAGTCGCGGTACGCGGCGTGGCCCGGATAGCCGGACTTCGGTGACCACACCCGATAGCTGACCTGCAGGTCACGGCCGAACGCCACCACATTCGACGAGGCGACCGGCCGGCCCAACGCGGTGTCCCCGTGCAGCGACGGCCCGTCGACCATGAAATGGCCGATACCTGCTGCGGCGTAGTCGATTTCCATCCCTGGCGCGTAGGCGCATTCCGGCGCCCAAATCCCGTCGGGCGTATGGGCGAACCGCTGCTGGGCGTCGGCGAGGCCCTCCCTCAGGGCGAACTCGCGCAGTCGCGGATTCAACAGCGGCTGGAACGGATGCGAGAGCGGTCCGCCGAGCAGTTCGATGGCCTCGCAATCGATGAGCTCGCGCAACAGCGGGCTGCCGCCGTGCGCCCACAGTGTCGAGAAGTCGTCGAGTGCGCGTTCGGCCTCGGCCCGCTCGCGAACACCGAACTGCCGCAGCGGATCACCGAGCGTCGTCGCCTCGAGGGCGCGCAAGCCCCAGTTCGCCAGCCAGTGGTTCATCCCGGTCAGGCAGTAGGGGTCGTCGAGTTGTGCGGTGACGACCGGCGTCATGCCCAGGGTCACCAGGTGGCGACGGTCCTCGGCGGCGAGCCTGCGCAGGACACGCATCAGCGGGATGTAGGCCGCCGCCCACGATTGATAGAGCCACTCCTCGCCGACGGGCCAGCGTCCGTGATGGGCGAGCCAGGGCAGGTGGGTGTGGAGGACGAGCGTGAACTGCCCGGGCACCAGCTCCGAGCTGGTCATGGCCGCACCGCGATCGCAACCAGGTCGAGGCTGTCGTCGATATTGCGGTCGCCGTCCTCGGCGTCGACGAGGTCGAAGTCCGCCGTCGTCACCGAGCTGACGTCATCGAGCAGATCGGCGGACCACGGCGCATCCGCGAGCGCACGCGCGATCTGGGCGTCGATGATCGATCCACCGTGGCGGCCGTCGAGCTCGAGCAGCCTCGGCCCGTGGAACACGCCCAGCATCGACTCCACCGAAAAGCCCTCGCCGGAGATCAGTTCGGACAACTCGCTGGCATTGAGTTCCCGAGTGTGGAACGGGTTTATCGGGGTGTCGCGGCCGGGAGAGAAGGTGATCCGGTTCGGTGTCGACATCAACAGCACGCCGCCGGGGCGCAGCACACGCCGGCATTCCGCAACGAATTGCCCTTGATCCCAGAGATGTTCGATCACCTGAAAGTTGACCACCACATCCACCGCTGCGTCGGCAAGCGGGAGCTCAGCCAGGTTTCCCTGGCGGATGTCGACCCGCGGATAGCGGGCGCGGACGTGCGCGACAGCCGAGTCGTCGTAGTCCAGGCCGATGACAGTGTTCGCGACATCGGCGATCAGATCGGCGCCGTAGCCCTCGCCGCAGCCGGCTTCGAGAACGTCGCGATCCGCGCAAAGACTGGCCAGCCGTTCATAGACGACCTCATGGCGGCGGAACCAGTAGTTCTCCTCCGCGAGGCCCGGAACCGTGCGTTCGCCGGTCAAAGGCAGGTCCGGACCATCGGTGACGAATGCGCTCATTGGAAGGCAGGCTAACGTGAAACGGCTCACTGGCGAACTGTTCACCGCCTACGTGCTGCTAGAACACAAACTTCGACCAGCTATGGTGTTCCTGCGAACCACCAAAAGTTACCCGCGAGTAACATGATGGTGATTGCTTGAAACGTGGTATTGCGGGCCGGTCATCGGCCCCTTCGAGGAGGACGAACCAGACTCATGACGAACATCGTGGTCCTGATCAAGCAGGTCCCTGACACCTGGTCGGAGCGCAAGCTGTCCGACGGCGATTTCACCCTCGACCGTGAAGCGGCCGACGCCGTGCTCGACGAGATCAACGAGCGCGCCGTCGAGGAGGCGCTGCTGATCAAGGAGCGAGAAGGTGACGCGGGCGGAACTGTGACGGTGCTCACAGCCGGACCGGAGCGGGCGACCGAAGCGATTCGCAAGGCGCTGTCAATGGGCGCCGACAAGGCGGTGCACCTCGTCGACGAGGGCATGCACGGATCCGACATGGTCCAGACCGGGTGGGCCCTCGCCCGCGCGCTGGGCACGATCGAAGGCACGGAACTGGTCATCGCCGGTAATGAGGCCACCGACGGCGTCGGCGGCGCGGTGCCCGCGATCGTGGCCGAGTACCTGGGCCTGCCGCAGCTCACCCACCTGCGCAAGGTGGCCGTCGAGGGCGGCAAGGTCACCGGCGAGCGCGAAACCGACGACGGTGTCTTCACCGTCGAGGCGTCGCTGCCCGCTGTGGTCAGCGTGAACGAGAAGATCAACGAGCCGCGCTTCCCGTCCTTCAAGGGCATCATGGCCGCGAAGAAGAAGGAAGTCACGACGCTGACGCTGGCTGAGATCGGTGTCGAGGCCGATGAGGTGGGCGTCGCCAACGCCGGTACGAAGGTGAACTCGTCGACCCCGAAGCCGCCGAAGACCGCGGGCGAGAAGGTCACTGACGAAGGCGAAGGTGGCGCGAAGGTTGCCGAGTACCTCGTCGCTCAAAAGATCATCTGAGCAGAACATTCCGAATTTCCTCGCCGAATAGAACCCAGAAAGACATCGAAGACCAATGGCTGAAGTACTTGTGCTCGTCGAGCACGCTGAAGGTGCCCCGAAGAAGGTCACCGCCGAACTGATCACCGCCGCACGTAAATTGGGCGAGCCCGCCGCTGTTGTGGTCGGCAAGCCGGGCACGGCCGAAGGACTGACCGACGCTCTCAAGGCCGCCGGTGCGGCCAAGATCTATGTCGCCGAATCCGATGACGCCGACAACTACCTCATCACCCCGTACGTGGATGTGCTGGCCTCGCTCGTCGAGTCCGCCAGCCCGGCCGGTGTGGTGCTGGCCGCGTCCGCGGACGGCAAGGAGATCGGGGGCCGGCTGGCCGCGCGCATCGGCGCGGGTGTGCTGACCGACGTCGTGGAGGTCCAGGAGGGCGGCAAGGCCATCCACTCCATCTTCGGTGGCGCGTACACCGTCGAGGCCGAGTCCACCGGCGAACTGGCCGTCATCACCGTGCGCCCCGGTGCCATTGAGGCTGAACCCGCCGACGGCGCGGGCGAGGTCGTCAGCGTCGAGGTCCCGGCGCAGGCCGAGAACGCGACCAAGATCACCAAGCGCGAACCGGCCGTGGCCGGCGACCGCCCGGAGCTCACCGAGGCCACCGTCGTGGTGTCGGGCGGCCGTGGTGTCGGCAGCGCCGAGAACTTCAACGTGGTCGAGGAGTTGGCCGACTCGCTCGGCGCCGCGGTCGGCGCCTCGCGCGCCGCGGTCGACTCCGGCTACTACCCGGGCCAGTTCCAGGTGGGCCAGACCGGCAAGACCGTGTCCCCGCAGCTGTATATCGCATTGGGCATCTCGGGAGCGATCCAGCACCGCGCGGGTATGCAGACGTCCAAGACGATCATCGCGGTGAACAAGGACGAAGAGGCGCCGATCTTCGAGATCGCCGACCTCGGCATCGTCGGCGACCTGTTCAAGGTCGCGCCGCAGCTGACCGAGAAGGTCAAGGCTCGCAAGGGCTGATTCCGTAGCGCTCCGCGAAACCCCCGACGTGCTTTGCGCGTTCGGGGGTTTTTGCGTTCGCGTTCGACTACGGAATTTCAAGGGTTCGGCCGAAAGCGGGCGGTGCCAAGCTGGTCGTGTGACCGAATCCGCCAGCGAGTTGGCCAAAATCGTGCAGGAACGTCATTCGATCCGAATGTTCCTGCGCGACAGGCCGGTCCCGCGCGAGCTGCTCGACGAGGCGCTCGCGCTGGCGACACGGGCGCCCTCGAACTCCAACATTCAGCCCTGGCGGCTCTTCCTGGCGACGGGCCCGCGCCGAGACCGCCTCGTTGAAGCTCTGCTGGCGCAGGCGTCGACCGGATATCCCGCGACGGTGGGCCTGCCGGAGAGCTTCGCTCGCCTGCGCCGGGAGATCGGTGCCCTGGTGTACGGATCCATGGGCATCGAGCGAAACGACGGCGAGGGTCGCCGCATTGCGCAGCTGCGCAACTGGGAGTTCTTCCGCGCCCCGGTGGCGGGCGTGGTCTGCATGCACCGCGATCTGGGGCACGCCGACAGCCTCGCCGTCGGGATGTTCCTGCAGACACTGGTGCTCGCCCTCACCGAACGTGGCGTCGGAACGTGCCTGCAGGTGTCGGTCGCCCATTTTCCCGACGTACTGCGCGAGCAACTGGACATCCCGGACGATCTGCAGATCCTGTGCGGCCTCGCGGTGGGTTACGCCGACCCGGGGTTTCCCGCCAACCGGTTGCGGACGCCGCGCAACCCCGTCGGGGAGAGCGTCGTGTTTCTGGACAGCTGAGCTATTTCGGGTTGCCTCGTAAAAGTGTGTTCTTGCACACAGATGCTCCCAACTCGTCACCTAGCGCTCACGGACGCGTCACGCGCCCGATGCCGTCCGGAGATGCAACCACGCGACCGTTCAGCCATGAGCAGAGCGTCTGTACTCATCGCCCCCGACGACACCGACACCCGCGCATCCGCCTCCGCAATGCCGCGCTACACCTTGTTGCTGTCCACCGACCCCGCGCTCATCGAATCCGCCCAGCGCCTCCGTCACGACGTGTTCACCTCCGAGCCCGGATTTGCGCTCATCGGAGACAGCCCGGAATTTCAGGCAGGCCTGGACACCGACGGCTTCGACGAGCACTGCGACCATCTGCTGGTTCGCGAGGACAACTCCGGCGAAATCGTCGGCTGTTACCGCATGCTCCCGCCGCCCGGCGCCATCGCCGCCGGAGGCCTTTACACCGCAACCGAATTCGACGTCCGGGGCCTCGATGCGCTGCGGCCCTCACTGGTCGAGATGGGCCGCGCCGTGGTTCGCGAGGATCACCGCAACGGCGGCGTCGTGCTGCTGATGTGGGCAGGCATCCTGGCCTACCTGGACCGCTGTGGCTACGACTACGTGGCCGGCTGCGTATCGGTACCGGTCGCCGGGGCTGAGTACACCGCGCCGGGCAGCCAGATCCGCGGCGTGCGCGATTTCGTCCGCCGCCGCCACGCCGCTCCCGCCGAATACACGGTGTATCCGTACCGGCCGGTGACGGTCGACGGTAAGGGCCTGGACGACATCGATGCGCCCGCGCGGGTGTCCATACCGGCGCTGATGCGCGGCTATCTGCGGCTCGGCGCGCAGGTTTGCGGCGATCCGGCCCACGACCCGGACTTCGGCGTCGGCGACTTCCCGGCCTTGCTGGACAAACGCCGGGCGGATATCCGGTATCTCCGACGCCTGAGATCGGTGGGTGCGGCGAGCGCGATGGCAGACGGGATGACGTCATGAGCGCCGACAGCCCCTGGCTGCCGCGCGCCACGTGCGACGCCAGCTGCGTAGCCGCGACAGAGGCGCCTGCAGGCCAGCGTGTGATCGTCGCGTGGCGCGTCGCGATACGTGCCACGTTCGCGTTCCTGCTTCTGGCCGCCGTCCCGCTGCTCGCCATTCCCGTGCCGGGTCGCTCCCATGTGCAGCGAAGCTATTGCCGGCTGATGCTGCGCTGTCTGGGCGTGCGAATCACGGTGTCCGGCGGGCCGATTCGAAACCTGCAGGGCGTGCTGGTGGTCAGCGGCCATGTGTCGTGGGTCGACATCTTCGCGATCGGCTCCGTGCTACCCGGCCGGTTCGTCGCCAAGTCCGAGATGACCAACTGGCCCGGCCTCGGGTTCCTGGCGCGGCTGATGAAGGTGATCCCGATCGACCGGGATAACCTGCGGCGCCTGCCCGACGTCGTGTCCACGATCGCCGTCCGGTTACAGGCTGGACAGACGGTCGTCGCCTTTCCCGAGGGCACGACGTGGTGCGGCGTGGCGTACGGCCGGTTCCGCCCTGCGATGTTCCAGGCCGCCGTCGATGCGGGTAGGCCCGTTCAACCGCTGCGGCTGAGCTACCACGGCCGCGACGGCCAGCCGTCGACGATCGCCGCATACGTCGGTGAAGACACGCTGCTCGCGTCCATCAAACGGCTCATCACTGCACAGCGCACCATCGTGCGGGTGCACGTCGAATCCCTGCAGTTGCCGGGCACCGACCGCCGGGACCTGGCCAACCGCTGCGAATCGGCCGTGCGTGGGGACGTAACGCGTGTTGCACGCCGCGGACACGGTCACGCCTTGGTGGCCTGACCACGGGATCTGGTCGGCCAGTCAGAGGCCGCTACCATGGAACGGCTATGACCTCGCCAGATGATCCTCGCCCCAGCGGCGCGCTGCCGGTCTATCTGGATCACGCCGCCACCACCCCGATGCACCCCGGGGCCATCGAGGCGATGACGTCAGTCCTGGCGACCGTCGGTAACGCGTCGTCACTGCACGGCACCGGGCGGACCGCCCGCCGCCGCATGGAGGAGGCCCGCGAGACGCTCGCCAAGCTACTGGGCGCTCGGCCGTCCGAGGTGATCTTCACCGCCGGTGGAACCGAGAGTGACAACCTGGCGGTCAAGGGCATCTACTGGGCGCGGCGAGACAGCGACCCGCGCCGCCGGCGCATCATCACCACTCCGGTTGAGCACCACGCCGTGCTCGATGCCGTCGAGTGGCTCGTCGAACACGAAGGCGCCGACGTGACCTGGCTGCCCGTCGAGGCCGATGGATCGATATCACCGTCGGCGCTGCGGGATGCGTTGCGGGACCACGACGACGTGGCGCTGGTGACGGTCATGTGGGCAAACAACGAAGTCGGCACAATCATGCCGATCGCGAAACTGGCTGCGATCGCTGCCGAATTCGACATCCCGATGCACAGCGACGCCGTTCAGGCGGTGGGTCAGATACCGGTCGACTTTGCTGCTAGCGGACTGTCGGCGATGAGCATCGCCGGGCACAAATTCGGCGGGCCCACCGGCGTGGGGGCCTTGCTGTTGCGCCGCGACACGACCTGTGTGCCGTTGTTGCACGGCGGGGGACAAGAACGCGATGTGCGTTCGGGTACACCGGATGTCGCCGGAGCCGTCGCCATGGCCGCCGCAGCGCGGATCGCGGTAGAAGGCCTGGAAGCCAACAGCGTACGCGTCACCGAACTGCGCGACCGCCTGATCGACGGCGTGCTGTCGAGCATTGACGATGTGCACCTCAATGGTGCGACGGGCAGCGACCGCCTGCCCGGCAACACCCACTTCACATTCCGCGGCTGCGAAGGCGACTCGCTGCTGATGCTGTTGGATGCCAAAGGGGTTGAGTGCTCGACAGGTTCGGCGTGCACCGCCGGCGTCGCCCAACCCTCCCACGTGCTGATTGCGATGGGCGCCGACCCCGCCAGCGCTCGCGGCTCACTGCGACTGTCGTTGGGCCACACCAGCACTGAATCCGATGTCGAGGCCGCGCTGGCAGTCCTGCCCGCCGCGGTCGAGCGGGCGCGACAGGCGGCGCTGGCCAGTTTGGGAGCGGCCGACTAGTGCGGGTGCTCGTAGCGATGAGCGGCGGCGTGGACTCCTCGGTCGCAGCCGCCCGGATGGTCGACGCCGGACACGACGTGGTGGGCGTGCACCTTGCGCTGTCGTCGGCTCCCGGCACGTTGCGCACCGGATCGCGGGGCTGCTGCTCCAAGGAGGACGCCGGAGACGCCCGACGGGTCGCCGATGTGCTCGATATCCCGTTCTACGTCTGGGATTTCGCGGATCGATTCAAGGAAGACGTGGTCGACGACTTTGTGTCGTCCTACGCGCGTGGTGAGACGCCGAATCCGTGCGTGCGGTGCAATGAGCGAATCAAGTTCTCCGCGTTGGCGGCTCGTGCGCTCGCGCTGGGGTTCGACGCCGTGGCAACGGGTCATTACGCGCGGCTGTCGGGCGGACGGCTGCGTCGCGCCGTCGATGCCGACAAAGACCAGTCCTACGTCTTGGCGGTATTGACCGCCGAGCAGTTGCGCCACGCAGTGTTTCCCGTTGGTGACACCCCCAAGCCGCAGATTCGTGAGGAGGCTGCGAGCCGGGGACTCGCCGTTGCCGAAAAGCCGGACAGCCACGATATCTGCTTCATTCCCTCCGGAGACACGCGCGCATTTCTCGGCGCCCGAATCGGGGTCCGTCGCGGCACAGTCGTCGACTCCGGCGGAACGGTGCTCGCCGAGCACGACGGCGTGCACGGGTTCACCGTCGGCCAGCGCAAGGGCCTCGGCATCGCCGGACCCGGGGCCGACGGAAAGCCGCGATATGTCACCGGTATCGACGCCGAAACCGGCACGGTGTATGTCGGCAACGCCGCGGATCTCGACGTGTGGTCGCTGACCGGTGAACGGCCGGTGTTCCCATCGGGCGACGCCCCGACCGGCCCGATGGAATGCCAGGTGCAGGTGCGCGCGCACGGTGGGATCGGTGACGGCGTCGCCGAACTGCGCGACGGCCGCCTGGCCGTCGAGCTGCGCGCCCCGATTCGAGGCGTTGCAGCGGGGCAGACGATGGTCCTCTACCGCCCCGATCCCGACGGCGACGAAGTGCTGGGTAGCGCGACCATCACGCGCTGACGGCGATCACTCCGGCACATTCCCGAGGATGTTCGTCATCACGATGTCGGGCACCGAGCCGGGGAAGTGACAGAAGGTGACCTCCACCATCACCACCGATTTGACGCGGTAGTCCCGTCCGCAGGCCCCCGACCGCATCGTCAGGGTGTCTCTGCCGCTTGTCCATTCACCGACCAGCGCCGACCCCAAAGCGGTTGAGCCGCAAGCGTCGACTCGGCCGACGAGGCTATCGAAGGCGGCCCGGGCGCTCTCGGCGTCGCGATAGGCCGCCACGCCTTCTGAGATGAGGGCGCCGTCGGGGGGATTTTGGAACGTGGTCTTGTGGAACTCCTCCACGTCGGGGCCGAACGTCTGCGAGTCGGCGAACAGCCATTCACATTGCGGGGGAGCGCCTTTGACGAACGGTTCGACGTCGACAGGAATTTTGCCGTCCATGCTCGGGATGATCGAAAGGTCCTCGCCCGCCCCGGTGATCGCGCGCATCTGCGCTTGGTCGAGAACCACCGTCTCGACGTCGACCGGAGACAGCGAATCGTCGTCGAGACCGGGGACCGCCCGCACCGCGGATCCGGTGATCGACTGCGTGCACCCCGCAACCAGAAGGGCCGCCACACCCGAGACCAGAAACGACCTGGTCGCTTTGGGCATGACCAACCTCCCCTTCCTGATCGAGACTAGCCCCATCGAATACTGTTCACCGAGTGAGTGTTTTCGCCGCCGCCACCGGCATCGGATCATGGCCGGGCACATCGCCCCGCCAGGCCGCAGAAATCGTCGTCGGCGAATTGCACACCCTGCCGCATCTCGTTGAGCTGCCCGACCGCGGCGTTGGTGCAGACATCATCGGTCGGGCCGGTGCACTGCTGGTCGATATCGGGATCGACACCGTGCCGCGCGGTTACCGGATCGCCCCTGGCCGTAGCTCGGTGGTACGCCGCGCCGTCAGCCTGCTCAACGAGGACCTCGACGCGCTGGAGGAGGCGTGGGAGAACGCCGGTCTGCGGGGCGGCAACCGCATCGTCAAAATTCAAGCCCCGGGCCCCATCACATTGGCGGCGCAGCTTGAGCTTTCCGGTGGACATCGCGCCATCACCGACGCGGGCGCGGTGCGCGACCTGGCCGCCTCGCTAGGGGAGGGCGTGGCGCAGCATCGGGCCGAGGTCGCCAGACGGTTGGACACCACGGTGGTGGTGCAGTTCGACGAGCCGCTGTTGCCCGCAGCGCTGCTCGGCCGTCTCACCGGGGTGACCAGTCTGTCGCCCGTGCATCCGGTCGATGAACCCATCGCGATCGGGCTGATCGACGACTGCATCGCGACCACGGGCGCCGAGGTGGTGTTGCACAGTTGCGCTGCCGATCTGCCGTGGAAGCTGTTGCAGCGCAGCGCTGTCCATGCGGTCTCGGTCGATGCGTCCACACTCTCCGCTGGCGACCTCGACGGAATCGGTGAGTTCGTCGAAAGCGGACGCACCGTTCTGCTCGGGGCTGTGCCGTCGACCGCGCCCGCCGCACGCCCGACGATCGAAGAAATCGCCAGGGCAGCGGTCACCGTCACCGACCGACTCGGTTTCCCACGGTCGGTGCTGCGTGAGCGGATCGGCGCGACGCCCGCGTGCGGGCTGGCGGGGGCCACCCCGGAATGGGCCCGGATCGCCATCGAACTCGCGCAGAAGGCGGCCGATGCGTTCGCCGAGGATCCGGACGCGATCTAAGACAAGCAACTCAAAGGTTGCATGTCGACGCGGTCGTCGCTAACGTGACAAGCAACCAGGAGGTTGCACATGAATCCAGATCGGATCGAGAAGGAAGTTCTGTTGAAAGCCGCGCTGGACCGAGTCTGGCGCGCAATCAGCGACGCCGACGAGTTCGGCAAGTGGTTCGGTGTGCGCTTCGACGGACCGTTCGAGCCGGGCACCTCGGTGATGGGGACGATCACCCCGACGACGGTCGACGAGGATGTCGCCAAGGCGCAGCAGCCACACGCCGGAAAGGCGGACCCCTGGCACATCGTCGCGGTAGAACCGCAACGACGGCTCGCATTCCGTTGGCATCCGTTCGGGGTCGAGGACGGCGCCGACTACGCGGACGAGCCGACGACTCTGGTCGAGTTCACCCTCGAAGACACCGTCGACGGAGTGCTGCTGCGCATCGTCGAATCCGGTTTCGACGCCATCCCCGCTGAGCGCAGGCAGTCGGCGTTCGAGGGCAACAGCGAAGGCTGGTCGGCGCAGACCGAATTGATCCGCAAGTACCTGGCCCTCAGCGAGAAGGTATGAGTACGTCGGTCGTCGCCAGGGCGCCGTTGTTCGACGCCTTGGGCGACCCGAACCGCCTGCGCATCATCACCCGCCTGTGCGACGGCGGGCCGTGCTCGACGACCGAAGTCACCACGGTGGTATCTGTTAGCCGACAGGCGGCGACCAAGCATCTGTTGCTCCTGGAGACGGTGGGCTTGGTGAGCAGTCGGCGTCACGGTAGGGAACGGATCTGGCAGATGGAACCGAAGCCCCTTGCCGATGCCAGCGAATATCTGAATGCGTTGTCGCAACGATGGGACAAAGCAATTGACCGATTGCGAACTTTCGTCGACGATAAATAGCGGCCTGCGTCACGTTCTTCGCACGATCGCCGACCAGATCCGCAACGCACGCCCGCCGCGTGCAACAATGCACCGACGACAACGTCGATTCATAGTCGATTCATATTTGCCACTCGCAGGAGAAATTGTGGCCCGACTCAGCCCGCGTCTCACCGCATGTGCCGGGGTGATCGCGGCGTTTCTCCTGCTAGGCGGGACCGCCACGGTGGCTGTCGCGGACCCGGGCGGCCCGCAATCCGATCGCGACAACAGTGTCGACCGTAGCAACGGCGACGGCAACGGACGCGGTGGGTCAGACCGCGGCGATGAAGACCGCGTCGGCAAGGGCGACGGTGACGGCGACCAGGGTGGTGTCGAGAGGCCGGAGGCCCGGTTCGGCTCAGGCCGAATCGACGGTGCCGACGTCGCCGAGTTGGCGCCGAGTCTGGCCGCGGGCTCGGGCAACGACGGCGCAGCATCGCGTTCGGCCGAAGGCGGCGCAAGCGTGTTCGGCGGTGTCGGCGCGGGGCGCACACCCGGTGGGTCCGGAATGGATCGCGCCGGTGTACCGAGCGCGCGGTTCGATCCTCCCCGCGTGACCTTCGGCAATGGCCGCACACCCGGCACGCAGCAGCGTGATTCCGAACCGCCATGGCGGGCCCCGGTGGCCGAACCGGCGCCTGCGCCGCCGCCGCCACCTCCGCCCCCGGCCCCCGCGCCGGCGCCCGCGCCGTCATGGGTGGGTCGGATTCCGGCTGCGCCCGTGCTGACACAACAAATGGGTGAACCCCGACCGGCCGACTGGTCGGACCCGCTGTGGGGGGTCGCCGGGCTCCTGCTCATCCCGGCCGCAGGTGCTGTCCTCGGCTACCGGCAGGCACGCGCCGCGCACGCGGCGGAGAGACTACGTCCTTCGTAGATCCTTACGCAGGATCTTGCCTGACGCGGATTTCGGTATCGTCTCGATGAACTCCACCTGGCGGACCTTCTTGTACGGCGCCACCTGACCGGCGACGAACTCCATCACCTCGTCCGCGCTCAGCTCCTGCTCGGCCTGCTTGACCACGAAAGCCTTTGGCACCTCTTCGCCTTCGGCGTCGACAACTCCGATGACCGCCGCGTCGGCGATCCCGGGATGGCTGAGCAGCACAGCTTCGAGTTCGGCGGGGGGCACCTGGTAGCCCTTGTACTTGATCAGTTCCTTGAGCCGGTCGACGATGTACACGCAGCCGTTGGCATCGACCTGGGCGAGGTCGCCGGTGTGCAGCCAGCCGTTGTCATCGATCGTCTCCTTGGTGGCCGAGTCGTTGTTCAGGTAGCCCGCCATCACGTTCGGCCCCTTGAACCAGAGTTCCCCCGTCTCACTGAGACCCTCTGTGGGGACCTCGATTTCATCGCCCGTCTCGGGGTTGATGATTCTGGACGCGGCGTTGGACACCGTCCACCCCACCGAGCTCAACGGCGCGGCGCCCCTCACGTCATGCGCGCCCGCGTCGAACGGGGTGATGTGGCTGACGGGGCTCAGCTCGCTCATCCCGTAGCCCTGAACGACGCGACATCCCAATCGGTCGGCGACCGCCTGGCCGAGATCGGCGTCCAGCGGGGCGGCGCCCGACATGACGACTTTCAGCGAGCCGAGGTCGTAATCGTCGATCAGCGGATGCTTGGCCAGCGCGACGGCGACCGGCGGCGCGATGAACGCGATCGTGCACTTGTGGTTCGCGATGTTCGCCAGGAATTCGGTCAGATCGAAACTCGGCATGATGACCAGGCGTGCGCGGGCGTGCAGGGCGGCGTTGAGCAACACCGTCATTCCGTAGATGTGGAAGAAGGGCAGCACGGCGATCACCACATCGTCGGCGACCATGCCGTGCAGCGGTCGGATCTGCGCGACGTTGGCCACCAGGTTGCGGTGAGTCAGCATCACGCCCTTGGGGTTTCCGGTCGTGCCCGAGCTGTACGGCAGCACCGCAAGATGGGAGGACGGGGCGAAGCTGACGTCAGGTGCCGGCAGACCCGGCTTCATCAGATCGGCGGCGTTGGGATGGCCGGCGATCTCATGGCCCTCACCGTCCAGCACGACGAGATCGCTGTCGGCCAACCCGACCGCCGCGGCCGCTTCCTTCGCCTGGGCCAGCAGCGGTGTGACCGTCACCAGCATCTTGGCGTTCGAATCGGTCAGCTGCTTGGCGATGTCCTTGGCGGTGAACAGCGCGTTGATGGTCGTGGCGGTGGCACCCGAGCGCAGGATGCCGTGGAACGCGACGGCGAATCCGGAACTGTTCGGAGACAGCAGCCCGACGACATCCCCGACGCCGATACCGCGCCCGGTCAGCGCACCGGCGAACGCGTCGACACGCGCGATCATCTCGCGGTAGGTGGTTTCCCGGCCCGACTTCGCATCGACGAGGGCGATCTGGTCGAGGTCTTCCTCGGCGATGCGGTCGAACAGGAAGTCGTAGACGCTGGAGGATGGGATATCCACTTCGGGGAATGGGCTCGCGAAGCTCATGGCCCTGATCGAACCATGACCGGCCGGTCGCGGGTCAAGCTTCGTCGAGTCGAGCGACGAGCTTCTTGGGTGCGGTCAACCGATACGACGCGTCGATCAGCTCGGTGACCTCCCGCCAATCGGGTTTCCTCGTCGCCGCGAGATTCAGGCCCAGCCAGCCTGCCGGTCCCAGGTAAGCGGGGAAGAAGAACCGATGATCGGCCTCGAGCGCGCGACGGTCGCTCTCGTCGACCTTGACCAAGATCGACTGCGGGTACTGGACATAGCCGGCACCCTTCGTCGCCGGTTTGACGCTGCCGCCGTACATCAAGAACATCTTCGTGACGAAGAACGACGGCCGGCCGTGCGACACCTTTTCGTACGCCTCGGGGAATTCCAGCGCGATCGTGCGCACCTTGGCCAGCGCCGGGTCGTCGTCGCGGAACATCACCGGATGTGGCATGCGGTCAGGGTATCTGCCCTCGACGACGTGTCCGGGGAGATGTCTGAGCGCTCGGCTAGCCTGCGAGAGTGAGCCCGAAGGCGACCCCTGACCCGAAGATCACCCTGGCCGAACAGTCAGAAGATGCCCCCGAGGCCGACCTGCGCCGCCGCTGGCAGGAGCTGGCCGACGAGGTGCGGGGTCATCAGTTCCGCTATTACGTCCGCGACGCCCCGGTCATCTCCGACGCTGAGTTCGACGAGCTGCTACGTGAACTACAGACGCTCGAGGACGAGCACCCCGAGCTGCGGACCCCTGACTCGCCGACCCAACTGGTCGGCGGCGCCGGCTTCGCCACCGACTTCACCTCCGCCGATCACCTCGAGCGGATGTTGTCTCTGGACAACGTGTTCACCCCTGACGAGCTCGCGGCGTGGGCAGCCCGCACCAAGGGGGAAATCGGTGACGACGCGCATTACCTCTGCGAGCTCAAGATCGACGGCGTCGCCCTGGCGCTGGTGTATCGCGACGGGCGCTTGGATCGCGCGGCCACCCGCGGCGACGGCCGCACCGGCGAAGACGTCACTCTGAATGCGCGGACCATCGACGACATCCCCGAAAAGCTCACCGGCACCAAGGAATTCCCGGTGCCGAAGGTTCTCGAGGTCCGCGGTGAGGTGTTCTTCCGTGTTGCCGACTTCGAAGACCTCAACGCCGGGCTCGTCGCCGAGGGCAAGCCGCCGTTCGCCAATCCCCGAAACAGCGCCGCCGGCTCGCTGCGCCAAAAGAACCCGGCGGTTACCGCGCGCCGCAGGCTGCGGATGATCTGCCACGGCCTCGGCCACGCCGAGGGCTTCAGACCCAAGACTTTGCACGACGCCTATCGCGCGCTGGGGGATTGGGGGCTACCGGTGTCCACCCACACCGCGAAGGTCACGGGCATCGACGCCGTCACCGAGCACATCGCGTACTGGGGCGAGCGCCGGCACGACGTCGAGCACGAAATCGACGGTGTGGTGGTCAAAGTCGACGATATCGCGCTGCAGCGGCGGCTCGGTTCCACCTCCCGCGCCCCGCGGTGGGCGATTGCCTACAAGTACCCACCCGAAGAGGCGACCACCAAGCTGCTCGACATCAAGGTCAACGTGGGGCGCACCGGCCGCGTCACGCCGTTCGCGTTCATGGAGCCCGTCAAGGTTGCGGGTTCCACCGTCAGCCAAGCCACGTTGCACAATGCGTCGGAGGTTGTCCGCAAGGGTGTGCTGATCGGCGACACCGTGGTGATCCGCAAGGCGGGCGACGTGATTCCGGAAGTGCTGGGACCCGTCGTCGATCTGCGTGACGGCTCCGAGCGCGAATTCGTCATGCCAACTGAGTGTCCCGAATGCGGCACCACCCTCGCGCCCGCCAAAGAAGGCGACGCCGACATCCGTTGCCCCAACACGCGATCGTGTCCTGCGCAGCTGCGGGAACGCGTGTTTCACGTCGCGGGTCGTGGCGCGTTCGACATCGAGGGTCTGGGCTACGAGGCGGCCGTCGCGCTCTTGCAGGCCGGCGTCATCACGGACGAAGGTGACCTGTTCACCATCGACAGCTCGGATCTGTTGCGTACGGACCTGTTCAAGACCAAGGACGGCAATCTGTCGGCCAACGGCAAGCGGTTACTGGTGAATCTGCATGAGGCGAAAGCGAAACCGCTGTGGCGGGTGCTGGTTGCGCTGTCGATTCGGCACGTCGGTCCGACCGCCGCCCGGGCGCTGGCCACCGAATACGGCGCCCTGGACGCGATCATGGCCGCGACGGAGGAGGAGCTGTCGGTCGTCGAGGGCGTGGGCCCGACGATCGCCGCCGCGGTCACAGAATGGTTCACCGTCGACTGGCACCGCGCGATAGTCGACAAGTGGCGCGCGGCCGGCGTTCGAATGGCCGACGAACGCGACACCAGCATCAAACGCACGCTCGAGGGGCTGTCGATCGTCGTCACCGGCTCGCTGACGGGATACTCACGTGACGACGCGAAGGAGGCCATCGTCGCGCGCGGCGGAAAGGCCGCCAGCTCGGTGTCGAAGAAGACCGCCTTCGTCGTCGCCGGCGATTCACCCGGCTCGAAATTCGACAAGGCCGTCGAACTCGGCGTCCCGGTTCTCGACGAAGACGGCTTCACCCGGCTGCTGGAGAACGGACCCGACGGCGTCTAGGACGTACGCGTTTGTTGCCGCGCGGCACCGGGCACCCGACCGGTGACTGCGAAGGAGTTAGTGATGGCGATCTGCGACACCTGTGGCAATGATTACGACAAAGCGTTCACCGTGACCTGGGGCGACGACAAGAGCGCGACTTTCGACAGTATCGAGTGTGCTGCGGCGCAATTGGCGCCGGAGTGCGCGCACTGCGGGTGCCGAATTCTGGGCCACGGCATCGAGACACCCGACGCGATCTTCTGCTGCGCCCACTGTGCGCGCAAGGACAGCAACGCTGACGTCAACGACCGTTACCCGGTGCCTGCGGGAGCCTGACTCAGCGAAGAATCGTCGCGACGATCCCGGCGAGGTAGCCCAGCCGCGCCACCTCAGACGGGCGGAACTGCGGACCGCCGGGCCGGCCGAGCACGACGGCGGTGGTGGAGTTGCCGAGCGGTGCTGCCGCCAGCGTCGTGTCCATGTCACGCCAGATCTGGGGCACCCACTGGGCGCCGCCGTCCAGCGATTCGGCGCGTTCGATTGGCAGCCAAGGGGTTTCGGCGGCCTGTGTCTCGGGAGCCCCGTGGCTGCCGACGATACGCTTTGGGCCGGACTCGGTCAGTTCGACCACGGTGCACCAACCGACCCGCAGAACGTGCGGCGCTTCATCCGCGAGCACCTGCAGCCTGTCCTTCGCGGGTGCGGCGGCGACGTGGTCGATGAGTTCGAGTTCGCGATGCGCTTCCAGCAGGCCAGTGTGCGGCCGAATGGCGTCGACGTAGACGCCCTTGATCTGCTCGGCGGCGGTGATCAGCATGTCGGGCATCGCGCCGGGGGGCAGATCGACCACCAGATCGTCGACGGCGTAGCCGGTGCCGCGTTCGACGACGTCGAGCGACAGGATGTCGGCGCCCACGGAGCCGAGCGCGACGGCTAACGAGCCGAGGCTGCCCGGTCGGTCCTCGAGCTGGACCCGCAGCAGATACGAAGGCACGCGCAACACTGTTGCACAGCGCCTGCCGGTCAGCATTCCGGTATCTGGCCCCGTTGCGGCTGTTTACCGGCGTCTGGCCAGCTCAGCGGCTTACCGATGATCGTCGCAGCGAGCGCCTTCGAGGCGTCCCTTGAGCCGGTGCAGGCCCGTGACGGCGCGCTTGGTCATCACGATGCGCGCAATCGGCAGCACCAGCAGACGGGCGAGGGCGTTGCGGTTGCGGCTGAGCATGCGCCATCGCACCGTGCACACCTGGGGCGATGACTGGTTGATGTGCATTTCCATCCGAGGCATCACGATCGAAAGGTCACCATCGGTGACGAGCCGATGCGGCGCCTCGGCCTCGACGACTCGAATCGCCACCGATCGACGGCCGCGCAGCGGCACATCGACTGTCTCGCGATACTCGCGTCCACGCTCGGCGAACGCCACGTCGTTGTGTGCGACGATCTCGATGACCCCGGGAAACCACTCCGCGAAATTCTCGAGGTCGCAGGCGTAGTCGAATGCTTGCGCGTCCGTGCACGCGATGTCGACAGCCGCATCGGCCAGTAGATGCATCTCACGCTCCTTCGTCGTCGGTGGTCGGATGTTAAAGTGTCGAGTTAGGTCTACAGTCAAGCGAGTTGTGATGCGTATCAGCGATTTAGAGGCCGCAACAGGTGTGGGGCGGCACGCGTTGCGCTACTACGAACGCGAGGGGTTGCTCGGCGAGATTCCGCGAGGGCACAACAACTACCGGGACTACCCGCAGTCGCTGACCAAGCAGGTCAAGTTGCTTCGCGGCATGCAGTCGCTCGGCTTCAGCCTTGCCGAGATTCGTGAGGTGCTCGAAAGCCTGCGCGCCCGCGGCATCGACTGCGCTGACGGCGCCCGGCTCGTCGCCGACAAACGCGCACGCGTGGAACAACAGATCCGCGACCTCCGCAACGTCAGTCGCCTGCTGCGTGCGGAGCAGTTGCGGTTGGAGGACAGTGCTCGGCAGCACGGACGCCTGGCTGACTAGGCTTCGGAGTCGTGTCGCAGATCTCTCGAGACGAGGTAGCCCACCTGGCGCGCCTGGCCCGCCTCGCGCTGGCCGAGGACGAGCTGGACAGTTTCGCCGGACAGCTGGACGCCATCCTCAGCCACGTCAGCCAGATTCAGGCCGTCGATGTCGCCGGCGTCGACCCGACCGGCAATCCGCTCAAAGACGTCAACGTGTTCCGTCCCGACCACGTCGAACCGTGCCTGACCCAGGACGAAGCGCTGGCCGAGGCGCCCAACGCGGTCGACGGCCGGTTCGCCGTCCCGCGAATCCTGGGGGAATCGGAATGAGCGGCATGAGTTCGGACATCGTTCGGCTCGACGCCGCCACGCTGGGCGCCAAGATCGCGGCCAAGGAGGTGTCGTCCACCGAGGCGACGCGCGCCTGCCTGGATCAGATCGCGGCGACCGACGGCGACTACCACGCCTTCCTGCATGTGGCCGAGGAGAAGGTGCTGGCCGAGGCATCGCGGATCGACGACCTGGTCGCGGCGGGCGAGACGCTGCCGTCACCGCTGGCCGGTGTGCCGCTGGCGCTCAAGGACGTCTTCACCACCACCGATATGCCGACGACCTGCGGGTCGAAGATCCTCGAAGGCTGGACATCGCCGTACGACGCGACGGTCACCGCGCGGCTGCGGGCGGCAGGCATCCCGATCCTGGGCAAGACCAACATGGACGAGTTCGCGATGGGCAGTTCGACCGAGAACTCCGCCTACGGTCCGACCCGCAACCCCTGGAACACCGACCGGGTGCCCGGCGGTTCGGGCGGCGGCAGCGCCGCGGCGTTGGCGGCGTTCCAGGCGCCGCTGGCCATCGGGTCCGACACCGGCGGATCGATCCGTCAGCCTGCGGCGCTGACCGCGACGGTCGGGGTGAAACCGACCTACGGCACGGTCTCGCGCTACGGACTCATCGCCTGCGCATCGTCGCTGGACCAGGGTGGGCCGTGCGCCCGGACGGTGCTGGACACCGCACTGCTGCACGCGGTGATCGCCGGACACGACCCGAAGGACTCGACGTCGGTGGACGCCGCGGTGCCCGATGTCGTCGCGGCGGCCAAGGCCGGTGCGGCTGGCGACCTCAAGGGCCTCCGGATCGGTGTGGTGAAGCAGTTGCGCGGCGACGGGTACCAGGAGGGCGTGCTGGCGTCGTTCGACGCCGCCGTCGAACAACTGACCGCGCTCGGCGCCGAGATCAGCGAAGTCGACTGCCCGCACTTCGACTATTCACTGCCTGCCTACTACCTGATCCTGCCGTCGGAGGTGTCGTCGAATCTGGCGCGGTTCGATGCAATGCGGTACGGACTACGCATCGGCGATGACGGTACGCGCAGCGCCGAGGAAGTGATGGCGATGACGCGGGCCGCCGGGTTCGGTCCAGAAGTCAAGCGCCGCATCATGATTGGCACCTACGCACTGTCGGCGGGCTATTACGACGCCTATTACAACCAGGCGCAGAAGGTGCGCACGCTGATCGCGCGTGACCTCGACGAGGCCTACCAGAAGGTCGACGTGCTGGTGACCCCGGCCACTCCTTCCACGGCGTTTCGCATCGGGGAGAAGGTCGACGATCCGCTGGCGATGTACCTGTTCGACCTGTGCACGCTGCCGCTGAACCTGGCGGGTCACTGCGGTATGTCGGTGCCTTCTGGCCTGTCGGCCGACGACAACCTGCCGGTCGGGCTGCAGATCATGGCGCCCGCGCTGGGTGATGACAGGTTGTATCGGGTCGGAGCGGCCTATGAAGTTGCGCGAGGTCCGCTGCCAACGGCGCTCTGACGGGGCAGGATGGACAGATGCGCATCGGAGTACTCACTGGCGGAGGAGACTGTCCCGGCCTGAACGCGGTGATCCGCGCCGTGGTCCGCACCTGCGACGTGCGCTACGGCTCCAAGGTCGTCGGCTTTCTGGACGGCTGGCGCGGCCTCCTCGAGGACCGCCGCATTCAGCTGGCCAACGACGATCGCAATGACCGGCTGCTGGCCAAAGGCGGCACCATGCTGGGCACCGCCCGGGTGCATCCCGACAAGCTGCGCGCCGGGCTCGATCAGATCAAGCAGACGCTCGACGACAACGGGATCGACGTGCTCATCCCCATCGGCGGCGAGGGCACGCTGACCGCCGCGCACTGGCTGTCGGAGGAGAACGTCCCCGTGGTCGGGGTGCCCAAGACCATCGACAACGACATCGATTGCACCGATGTGACGTTCGGTCACGACACCGCACTCGGTGTGGCCAGTGAGGCCATCGACAGGCTGCACAGCACGGCGGAATCGCATCAGCGGGTGATGCTTGTCGAGGTGATGGGCCGCCACGCCGGCTGGATTGCGTTGAACGCGGGTCTGGCGTCCGGGGCGCACATGACGCTGATCCCCGAGCAGCCTTTCGACGTCGATGAGGTGTGCCGGCTGATCAAGCAGCGGTTTGTCCGCGGCGACGCCCACTTCATCTGTGTGGTGGCCGAAGGGGCCAAGCCGGCTGAGGGCACAATGCGGTTGCGCGAGGGCGGAATCGACGAGTTCGGCCACGAGAAGTTCACCGGTATCGCGCAGCAGCTCGCCGTCGAGGTCGAGAAGCGGATCAACAAGGAAGTGCGGGTCACCGTGCTCGGCCACGTCCAGCGCGGCGGCACCCCGACCCCGTACGACCGAATCTTGGCGACCCGTTTCGGGGTCAACGCCGCCGACGCCGCGCACGCGGGCGAGTACGGGATGATGGTGTCGCTGCGCGGTCAGGAGATCGGTCGGGTGCCGCTCGCCGACGCGGTGCGTCAGCTCAAGCTGGTGCCGCAGAGCCGCTACGACGACGCCGCCGAGTTCTTCGGCTGAGTCCTCTCACTAAGATCGGAGTCATGACTGTCGCCGCCGCTGAGCTTCTCGACTACGACGAGGTCATTGCCCGCTACGACCCCGTGATGGGCATGGAAGTCCACGTCGAACTCTCCACCGCCACCAAGATGTTCTGCGGGTGCACCAACGAATTCGGCGGCGAACCCAACACGCAGGTGTGCCCCGTGTGCCTGGGCCTGCCCGGTTCATTGCCGGTGCTCAACCAGTCCGCGGTCGAGTCGGCCATCCGGATCGGACTGGCACTGAACTGCGATATCGCCCCCTGGGGCCGCTTCGCCAGGAAGAACTACTTCTACCCGGACCAGCCGAAGAACTACCAGATCAGCCAGTACGACGAGCCGATCGCCGTCAACGGCTACCTCGACGTGCCGCTCGAGGACGGGACCACCTGGCGCGTGGAGATCGAACGCGCGCACATGGAGGAAGACACCGGCAAGCTGACACACCTCGGCAGCGACACCGGCCGCATCGAGGGTGCGACCACGTCGCTGCTCGACTACAACCGCGCCGGTGTGCCGCTGATCGAGATCGTCACCAAGCCCATCGAGGGCACCGGCGAACGCGCGCCGGAGATCGCCAAGGCGTATGTAACCGCGCTGCGAGATCTGTTGCGCGCCTTGGGAGTTTCCGACGTACGGATGGACCAGGGCTCGATGCGTTGCGACTCCAACCTGTCGCTGAAGCCCAAGGGTGCCACCGAGTTCGGCACACGCACCGAAACCAAGAACGTGAACTCGCTCAAGAGCGTGGAGGTCGCCGTCCGGTACGAGATGCGTCGTCAGGCAGCAATTCTCGAGGCGGGCGGCAAGATCACTCAGGAGACTCGCCACTTCCACGAAGACGGTTACACGACCGCCGGTCGCAGTAAGGAGACCGCACAGGACTACCGGTATTTCCCCGAGCCCGACCTCGAACCGGTCGCACCGAGCGCAGAACTCGTCGAACGGCTGCGGGGCACCATTCCCGAGCTACCGTGGTTGACCCGCAATCGGATTCAGCAGGACTGGGGCATCTCCGACGAGGTGATGCGCGATCTGGTGAACATCGGAGCTCTCGACCTGATTGCCGCAACCGTCGAACACGGCGCTACCAGTGATACCGCGCGCGCTTGGTGGGGAAACTTCCTGGTGCAGAAGGCCAATGAAGCGGGAGTGGAACTCGAGGCGCTCCCGATCACCCCGGCGCAGGTCGCCGCAGTTGTGAAGCTCGTCGACGAGGGCAAGCTGTCGAACAAGCTGGCGCGCCAGGTCGTCGAGGGCGTCTTGGCCGGCGAAGGTGAGCCCGAACAGGTGATGACCGATCGGGGACTCGCCGTCGTGCGCGACGACTCGCTGATCCAGGCTGCCGTCGACGAGGCCCTGGCTGCCAATCCCGATGTCGCGGAAAAGATTCGCGGCGGCAAGGTGCAGGCCGCCGGCGCCATCGTCGGCGCGGTGATGAAGGCGACCAAGGGCCAAGCCGACGCGGCCCGCGTACGCGAATTGGTGCTCGCCGCCTGCAGTTAGGCCACCTGCCCGACCAGTCCGTCCCACGCCGCGATCGCGCCCTCGGCTATCGACGACAACTTCTTTACATCGGCGCCGTCGCGAGCCTGAATCGCCATCCCGTGGTTCACCGTGTTGTAGAACGCGGCTATCGCGGCGGCGTCGGCGCCGGCCGGTACGTCACCCTCGGCGATCCCGCGTTCGATGCGTTCGCGAAAGTCGGTCTCGAGGGCCATTCGCCACTGCGCGAGATACTCGTGGACTGACCGGGTGTCGTCGCCGGACGTGGTCGCCGCGAGCACGATCATGCATCCTCGGGGATTGTCGGGGTCGCAGAAGACGACCGCGTGGTGGCGCAGCACCGCCGAGATCGCCTCCCGCGCAGTCGGTCGCTCCCGAAGCTCGGCGGCGGCCGTCGCGCCCAAGGTGTCGTTGTAATAGGCGACCGCCTCGCGGAAAAGCTCCTCCTTGGAGCCGAACGCCGCATAGAGGCTGGGGGAACTGATGCCCATCGCCGCCGTGAGGTGGCTCATCGAGGTGGCTTCGTAGCCGTGCTCCCAGAACACCTCCATGGCGCGCCGCAGGGCCTCGTCGCGGTCGAAGGCGCGGGGTCTCCCACGCGTCGCCATGCGCTACCTCCCTTTATGTATCGAACGACAAAGAATCCGTTGACAAGTGTAGCCTCCGCATTTAATTTTGTATCGAACGACACAAAAAGGAGGATTGGATGTCTGAATCGAGCGTTGCGTTGGTGACCGGCGGCAGCAGGGGGATTGGGGCGGCCATCGCCGAGCGACTGGCCGAGCAGGGCTCAGATGTGGCCATCACCTATGCCCAGTCCAAGGAGCGGGCCGACGAGGTTGTTGACCGCATCCGCGCCCACGGCCGCCGAGGGTTCGCCGTCAAGGCCGACAGCGCCGCCGCCGACGAGGTGGTGACCGCGGTCCAGCAGACCGCCGACGAGCTGGGGGGGCTGGACATCCTCGTCAACAATGCGGGCATCTACCCGTTCGGAGTCATCGACGACGTGCCGGCCGAGGACGTCGACCGCACCCTCGCCATTCACGTCCGCGCGGTGTATCTGGCGAGCCAGGCCGCGGTGCGACACATGTCGGCCGGCGGCCGGATCATCAGCATCGGAAGCAATCTCGCGCAGCGCGTGCCGTATCCGGGCATCGCGCTGTACGCGATGAGCAAGTCCGCTCTCATCGGCTTCACCAAGGGACTCGCCCGTGATGTCGGCGAGCGGGGGATCACAGTGAATGTCGTCCAACCTGGCTCGACCGATACCGACATGAATCCCGTCGACGGTCACACGGCCGATGAACAGCGTGCGGCGGCCGCCCTCGGCCGGTACGCCGATGCGCGCGAGATCGCCGACTCTGTCGCGTTTTTGGCAAGTCCCGCCGCGTCATACATCACCGGAGCAGTGCTCACCGTCGACGGCGGCACGAACGCCTGACCATGGCATGGGTGATTCTCGTCTGCGCGGGCCTGCTCGAAATCGTCTGGGCCACCGCGCTCAAACAATCCGACGGCCTCAGCCGACTGTGGCCGAGTGTCATCGGTATCGGCGGAGCTGTGCTCAGCTTCACTCTGCTCGCGGTGGCGCTTCGGCAGTTGCCTGCAGGTACCGGCTACGCCGTGTGGGTCGGTATCGGCGCGGTCGGTGTTGCGGTGGCAGGCATGGTCCTATTCTGTGAGACCGTCAGTGTGGCGCGGGTGTTGTTCCTGTCGATCATCGTCGTCGGCATCGTTGGACTACGCCTTGTCGAGGCCTGAAGCGCAACGGCTCGCTGTTCGGCGCTGCAGCGAAAACCGAAGTGCCCCAGCGATGTTTACGTAGCGTCCTCGTTCTTGCGCGGGAAGCCGCCGCCCTGCGGGAACAGCGGGAAGACGACGTCGTCGAGCTTCTCGGCATCACCGGCCGTCTTGTTGATGGTCGCGCCCCAGACGTTGCCGTCGGGCGAGACCGCCATCGCCCACGCATGGCCGTGCTGGTCCTGACGCACCACCTCGGGATCGCCGGTGACCGCGCCCGTGTCCGGTGCCATGCGAACGGCGACGGACTGTTTGGTGTTGACGAGGTTCACCAGCACGGTGCCGTCCAATGCCGCACACCCGGCGACGCCCGGGCGGTCGGGCCACGTCCATACGGTCGACACCTTGGAGTCCTTGGCGATCTTCTGTAGGCGATCACCGGTCGGTGTGCGATCGGTGACGTACAGCGACTCGTCCGACGGGTCGATGCACACCCCACCGCCGGCGCCCAAACCGGACAGCGCCGTCGTCGTCGGCGCCTGGTCGACCGTCGTCGGCTGCTCGATCCGCAACAACTTGCCGGCCAGTGAGCGAGGATCACCGGCCTGAGCGGGGTCACCGGCGTCGCCCGTCTGTACCAGCAGGGTGGTCGGGCTGGTGAAGATCAGCGACCCGGTGTTACCGGTCGCGCCTTTGGGGATGCCGGTCAGGATCGGCTTGGGAATGTCGCCGTCGGCGATGCGGATGACCCGGTTGTCGGTCGGGGTGCTGACGTAGGCGTACATCAGCCGGTCCTGGGCGTACGTCGGTGACAAGACGATGTCCATGAGCCCGCCGTCACCGGACCCGTCGACGGGCAGGACGACTTTGACCTTCGGTTCGGCGCGCACCGACACCTCTTTGACCGCGCCGGTCGTGCGTTCGCCCACCAGCGCGGACTGGCTGTCGGGCAGCATGATGAGGCCGCTCGTGCTTTCCAGGCAGCCCTGCATGACGCCGGGCGCCGGGCATTCCTTGGGGAACGGCTTGGGCGGCAGCGGCGGAGGTGGCGGCGGCTTCGACGACGGCCCGGGCTTCAGTTCCGGCTCGGTCGTGAACGGTTGCGATTGCGCATCGTCGAATCGCGCGCAGCCCGACGCCACCAGCAACGCCGCACACACCACGGCGAACACAGCCCGCATCGGCCGGCGCAGTCTCATGCGAGCCAGATTACGGATCGTTCGGTGGTGCGCGCCACGCACATGCTTGCGCCGTACGCGGAAAAGGCCCGCGAAATGGTCGCCCGAAAGCGCCGCGCCAATCCTCGGATCACAGGTGAATAGCCCTTACGCTGGGGGTCGTGACCAGTCAACCCCACGACCCAAGCGCGTGGCAGCGGCCCGACGACGCGGCCGGGCGCCCCATGACGGCGAGCCTGGTCGACCCCGAGGACGATCTTCCGTCCGCGAATTACGCCGGCGACTTCGAAACGACGGCGATCCCGCCGTACGACTCCGGCCGGTCTTCTTCCGAAACCGCCGGCGGCTTCGGGCTGCTCAACGAGCCCGAACCGCTGCCGTACGTCCAGCCGGGCGGTCGGCATTCCTTGTATGGCGCAGAACCGGCCGAGTACGGGCCGGATATCGACGCTCACACCCGGGGCGATGACCGCCGCGGCACCCAGGATCTCGGTCTTCTCTTCTTGCGCCTCGGCATCGGCGCGATCCTGATCGCGCACGGACTGCAGAAGGCCTTCGGTTTGTTCGACGGCCCCGGCCTGGACGGCTGGGGCGATTCGTTGAGCACGATGGGCTTCAAATACGCCGACATCCTGACCTACGTCACGACCTTTGGTCAGATCGCCGCGGGCCTGCTGTTGATGCTCGGTCTGTTCACCCCGGTGGCAGCGGCCGGCGCGCTGGCATACCTGGTGACCGGCCTGCTCGCCGAGGCGATGGCGGCCCACGAAGAGGCCAGGCTGGCGTTGTTCCTCACCGATGGCCACGAATACAAGGTGTTCCTGGCAGGCGCAGTGGCGGCGCTCATCCTGACCGGTCCCGGCCGGTACGGCCTCGACGCCGGACGGGGCTGGGCCCGACGTCCCTTTGTCGGCTCGTTCATCGCGTTGCTGCTTGCGGTCGGCGTAGGTGTGGCGGCCTGGGTGCTGCTCAACGGCGGCAATCCGCTGGGTTAGCGCGTTACGCGTAGGGGTTGGGCACCCGGCCCGCGCTCACCTCGGTGAGCTGCGGCAACGTCGCGAACGTCACCGCGGGGAGTCGGAGTTCGCCGCCGTCTTTGAGCTGCGCGGTCGCCCAGGACGACCTGCCGAACCGCAGGCCGTCGATGTCATCCCAGCCGACGGTCTGGCTGTCCAGCAGGGTCCGAGCGGTCACCGTTGTGGCGTCGGCGATCGTGCGGTACCTGACCACCGCGATCGACAGCAGGATCGGGATGACGAGCAGGAGCGCAACCCAGTACGGACCGGCGAGAATCACCGCGAGCAGGCCCAGCGTGAAGAATCCGACCGCAAAATGTGCCATCGGGGAAATCCGGATGACGACGGGCTGCGGATCGGTGTCGGCGCTCACATGGCCAGTTTGGCACTGCGGGCGAGATGCCGGGAATTTGGCCGCCCCGGCGGTGCCGGGAATTTGACCACCCCGGCGGTGCCGGGAATTTGACCACCCCGGCGGTGCCGGGAATTTGACCGCTGACCTGTGCGGAGGCTACCGTCAAGTGTTATGCAGGCCCCGGGAGTGCTCGTAGTAATTGGGAAGCGCGTTGATGCCGCGCTAGCCCTCGCCCGGGCATAGCCAACAGCATCGACGCGCGACCCTCGTACAGCAGCCCAGCTGACGGGGGTTTTTTCTTGCCCCACCACCGATTTGAGATCCTAGAAACAACCAGGAACAGAGAGAGAAGATCGTGAGCGCACCCACCACGCGACCGCCCGAGCAGTCGGACACCGCGCCGAACGGGACACCTGCCGCACCCAAGCCCAGCTCGGCGCCGTCCAAACGCATTGCGCCGCACCAGCTCACAGGAGCGCAGGCAGTAATCAGGTCGCTGGAGGAACTCGACGTCGACACCATCTTCGGCATCCCCGGCGGTGCCGTGTTGCCGGTCTATGACCCGCTTTTCGACTCGCAGAAGTTGCGCCATGTCCTGGTGCGTCACGAGCAGGGGGCTGGCCACGCCGCGAGTGGCTATGCACACGCCACCGGCAAGGTCGGTGTGTGCATGGCGACGTCGGGTCCGGGTGCGACCAACCTGGTCACTCCGCTGGCTGACGCCTACATGGACTCGATCCCCGTTGTCGCGGTCACCGGGCAGGTCGGGCGCGCGCTGATCGGCACGGACGCGTTCCAGGAAGCCGACATCTCCGGCATCACGATGCCCATCACCAAGCACAACTTCTTGGTCCGCGACGGCGACGACATCGCGCGCGTGATGGCCGAGGCGTTCCACCTCGCGCGGTCGGGCCGCCCGGGCCCGGTGCTCGTCGACATCCCGAAGGACGTGCTGCAGGGGCAGTGCACGTTCAGCTGGCCGCCGCAGATCGATCTGCCTGGCTACAAGCCGAACACCAAGCCGCACAACCGCCAGGTTCGTGAGGCCGCCAAACTGATCGCGTCGGCCCGCAGGCCGGTCCTGTACGTGGGCGGCGGCGTGATCCGCGGCGAGGCCACCGACGAACTGCTGAATCTGGCCGAGCTGACCGGGATCCCGGTCGTCACCACCCTGATGGCCCGCGGCGCGTTCCCGGACAGCCATCCGCAGAACATGGGCATGCCCGGGATGCACGGCACCGTGGCCGCGGTGGCCGCTCTGCAGCGCAGCGATCTGCTGATCGCGTTGGGTACGCGCTTCGACGACCGGGTGACCGGCAAGCTGGATTCCTTTGCGCCGGAAGCCAAGGTGATCCACGCCGACATCGACCCGGCCGAGATCGGTAAGAACCGCCACGCCGACGTGCCGATCGTCGGCGACGTCAAAGCTGTGATCACCGACCTGATCGAGGTGCTACGGCGCGACGGCAGCATCGGATCGATCAAGACCGACAAATGGTGGGAGTATCTGCGCGGCGTGCAGTCGACCTACCCGTTGAGCTACGGCGCGCAGAGCGACGGCAGCCTCTCGCCCGAGTACGTCATCGAGACCCTGGGCAAGATCGCGGGCCCGGACGCGGTATACGTCGCAGGCGTTGGGCAGCACCAGATGTGGGCCGCGCAGTTCATCAAGTACGAGAATCCCAAGACCTGGTTGAACTCAGGCGGCCTCGGCACCATGGGCTTCGCGGTGCCGGCGGCAATGGGGGCCAAGTTCGGCCGTCCGGAAGCCGAGGTGTGGGCCATCGACGGCGACGGCTGCTTCCAGATGACCAATCAGGAACTGGCGACGTGTGCCGTCGAGGGCGCGCCCATCAAGGTCGCGATCATCAACAACGGCAATCTGGGCATGGTGCGGCAATGGCAGACGCTCTTCTACGAGGAGCGCTACAGCCAAACCGATCTCGCCACGCATTCACACCGCATCCCGGACTTCGTCAAGCTGGCCGAGGCCCTCGGCTGTGTCGGATTGCGTTGTGAGCGTGCCGAAGACGTGGAGTCCGTCATCCAGCAGGCACGGGAGATCAACGACCGTCCCGTCGTCATCGACTTCATCGTCGGCGCCGACGCGCAGGTGTGGCCAATGGTGGCCGCAGGTACCAGCAATGACGAGATCCAGGCCGCGCGCGGTATCCGCCCGCTGTTCGACAACGAAGAGGGGCACGCCTGATGGCCGTCAACACCCACACCCTTTCGGTGCTCGTCGAGGACAAGCCCGGCGTGCTGGCGCGCGTCGCGTCGCTGTTCTCACGGCGTGGCTTCAACATTCAGTCACTCGCGGTCGGTTCGACCGAGCAGAAGGACATGTCCAGGATGACGATCGTGGTGAGTGTGGAGGACTCACCGCTCGAGCAGATCACCAAGCAGCTCAACAAGCTGGTCAACGTGATCAAGATCGTCGAACAGGACGAGGACAACGCGGTCGCTCGGGAGCTGGCGCTCATCAAGGTGCGCACCGACGCAACCACGCGCAGCCAGGTCATCGAGGCAGTGAATCTATTCCGCGCCAAGGTCGTTGATGTTTCTACAGAGTCGCTGACCGTCGAGGCGACCGGCACCCCGGAGAAGCTCGAGGCACTGCTGAGGGTGTTGGAGCCGTATGGAATCCGCGAGCTCGTGCAGTCCGGTGTGGTGTCCCTGTCGCGCGGTCCGCGCGGCATCGGCACCGTCAAATAATCCCAATCAGTAGAAGAGCAAAGAGAAGGAAAGTCACGAATGCCAGTTGAGATGTTCTACGACGACGACGCGGACCTGTCGATCATTCAGGGACGCAAGGTCGGCGTCATCGGCTACGGCAGCCAGGGCCACGCACACTCGCTGTCTCTGCGCGACTCCGGCGTGCAGGTGAAGGTCGGCCTGAAGGAGGGATCGAAGTCCCGCGACAAGGTCACCGAGCAGGGACTGGACGTGGATACGCCCGCTGAGGTGGCCAAGTGGGCCGACGTGATCATGCTGCTGGCGCCCGACACCGCCCAGGCCGACATCTTCAAGAACGACATCGAGCCCAATCTGGAGGACGGCAACGCGCTGTTCTTCGGTCACGGCCTGAACATCCACTTCGACCTGATCAAGCCGCCGGCCAACGTCACCATCGGCATGGTTGCCCCGAAGGGCCCCGGCCACCTGGTGCGCCGTCAGTTCGTCGACGGTAAGGGTGTGCCGTGTCTGATCGCGGTCGACCAGGATCCCAAGGGCGAGGGCGAGGCGCTCGCACTCTCGTACGCCAAGGGGATCGGTGGCACCCGCGCGGGCGTCATCAAGACGACGTTCAAGGACGAGACCGAGACCGACCTCTTCGGTGAGCAGGCCGTGTTGTGCGGTGGCACCGAGGAACTCGTCAAGACCGGCTTCGACGTCATGGTCGAGGCGGGCTACGAGCCCGAGTTGGCCTACTTCGAGGTGCTGCACGAACTCAAGCTCATCGTCGACCTCATGTACGAGGGCGGCATCGCGCGGATGAACTACTCGGTCTCCGACACCGCGGAGTTCGGTGGCTACCTGTCCGGGCCGCGAGTGATCGACGCCGACACCAAGCAGCGCATGAAGCAGATTCTGGCCGAAATCCAGGACGGCACTTTCGTGAAGCGTCTGGTCGCCAACGTCGAGGGCGGCAACAAGGAACTCGAGCGACTGCGCAAGGAGAACGCCGAGCATCCCATCGAGGTGACCGGCAAGAAGCTGCGCGACTTGATGAGCTGGGTCGACCGCCCCATCACCGAAACCGCCTGACCGTGTGATTTCGGTGTCGCTGGTCGCGCCTACCGCGACTGGCTACACCGAAATCGCTTGGATTCAGGACTGCGCCGGCTGCAGACCGGTCCACGGAAATTCGATCCACAAATCGGTCCGGCGCCAGACGTATTCGCAATCGATTTCCGACTGCGGCTTCTGGTAGACGACGGCGCAGCGGACCTCGGCGACGTGTTCGGCGCAGAAGTCGCGGACGAAACGCAGTGTCGCCCCGGTGTCCGCGACGTCGTCGGCGATCAGCATGCGTGCACCACCCAGATCGGCGACATCGGGCAGGGGAGGCAGCAGTACCGGCGCATCGAGGCGCTGGTCCACGCCGGTGTAGTACTCGACGTTCATCATGTGCACCTTTTTGACCTCCAGCGCGTAGCCGAGCGCGCCTGCGACGAACAACCCACCGCGCGCCACAGCGAGTATGAGATCGGGTGCGAAACCGTCGTCGACGACGGCGGAGGCGAGTTGCCGTGTCGCGGCGCCGAACTGGTCCCACGACAGTTCTTCCCGGTCGGTCATTGGCAAACCGTAATCGCTTGCCGGCAATTCCGCGGGAACGCCGCTACGGACGGCGTTCGTGGCCGGGCTTGCCGTGCGTGCGGCGCCGCTCCTTCATGTCCGCCTCGAACACGTGGCGCGCGCCCTGTTGCAACTCCGCACGCACGCGTTGTTCATGGTCACGGAACAAAGACCAGTAGTTGTCGTCGAACTCCTCGACGATCTGGAAGGTCCAACGTCCGTACAGGACGTTGCGGCCCACGACTTCGTCCTCGAGTCGGTCGGCCACTGCGCCATGCCCGGCCTCACGCAGTTGGTCGCACGCTTTGCCAAGCAGAAGATCGGCATGGCCCATCAGCTGATGGAACGAATACAAATGGCCGCGGGCGCGCTCCACGAATTCGAGCGCCTCAGATACCGTGCCGACGGCCTCGACCGTCGCGTCGTCCAGGCCGGCCGGGCGCCGGGGATTCTCGGGCTGTGTCACGGCGAAACGGATACCCGATATGGCGAGTCAGACACGGTTCCGGACAAAATTTGCATCGTTTGTGCATTGAATAGCGATATATGTCCAGATCGAAGCTCTATTCTGGCGGGGTTGACCACGTCGAGTAAGCACGAGAACGTCACCGCGGACGAGCCCCTGTACACCGTCCGCGTCGTCGCTGAGCGTCTTGGCGTGCCCACCGCGACACTGCGCAGCTGGAATCAGCGTTACGGCGTGGGTCCGTCCGAACACAGCCCGGGTCGGCACCGCCTCTACAGCGAGACCGACATTGCGGTTGCACGGCGGATGTACGAACTCATCGTCGAGGGTGCGAGCCCGCGCAGCGCGGCGCGAACCGCGATCGACTCGGTACGACCGGCCCGAGGAGATTCCGCGGCGCTGCTCGACTCCGCCTTCGATTTCGATGTGTTCACCGCAGGTCTGCTGCTCGATCGTCATCTGCGCCATTTCGGTGTGCTCGACACGTGGGATCAACTGATACGTCCGGCGTTCGACGACATCGCCCAACGGCAGGCCCAAGGGGAGGGCTGCATCGACGTCGAGCATGCGCTGTCGTGGACCGTGACACGGTCGTTGCAGCGTTACCCTATTGCTGCGCCTGAAGAATCGGCGTCCATCATTCTCGCCTGCACGCCGCGCGAAACGCACTTTCTCGCACTGGAAGCGCTGCGCGCGGCCCTTGCAGAACATGGACGCGGCGCGTTGATGCTCGGCGCGGACGTCCCGCGGGCTGCGCTTCTCGATGCGGTCCAGCGCAAAGGAAGACCGGTGACGGCATTGTTGTGGTCGCAGACCGAGGACACCGCTGACTTTCAAACGGTCAACGACCTTGCCGAGCACGCCTCGGTCAGTGTCGGCGGTCCGGGCTGGGACGCGGTGATCGACCGGATTCACGCGTCGCGGCTGAACAGCCTTGGCGAAGCCGTCGACCACTTCGCCGCTGCGAACTAGAACCGGTTCGTTTGGGCGGCACCACCTTGTATTCCGCTGTGTCGAGCCACTTTTCGACGTTGCAGCTACTTCGACCGCTGCAAAGCGTCCGGTTTGTGCACGGCGTCGCGTCCGGTCTTGTCGCTGCGCACCCGGTACTGCGGTTCGTCCGGTGACGCACGCACCGTCCGTCCCGCCGTCTCGCGGTCGCTGGTGATCTTCTCCTCGACAGTCCCGGTGACGGTCGTTCCGTGGCTACTCCATTGGACCTTGTCGCCCTTGTGAAACTCCGAACTCATATCGCGGGGATACCCGGGTGAAGTTCGGCAAAACCGGTTACGGCGAGAGGCTGGGGAGCGTCTTGATTCCGAATTCGCGGCGCAGCATGGTGCGTGCTGCGTAGAAGCCCGCCATACCGTGCACACCACCGCCGGGGGGAGTCGCCGACGAGCAGAGATAGACCTTCGGAATCGGAGTGGCCCATGGGTTGAGCCGCGGTGTCGGCCCCGCGAGCGCGTGCAGGAGCGTGTTGCCGCCGACGCCGATGTCACCACCGACGAGGTTGGCGTTGTGCTCGGCCAACCGGGAGGCCGATACCGACCGCACCGCGACGACGACGTCACGGAAGCCGGGCGCGAAACGCTCGAAGATCCGGGTGATCGTCTCGGCTTGGTCGACAGGTGAGCCGTGGGGCACGTGCGCATAGGTCCACAGGGGCCGCCGCCCCTGCGCATCGATGCGGTTCGGGTCGGCCAGGTGCGGCAGCGAGGCGAGCACCATCGGCCATTCGGGATGCCTGCCCGCCGCGATCTCCTTTTCGGCATGCGCCATCTGCTCTCGGCTGCCACCCATGTGCAGTGTCGGAGCGTCGGCCGCACGAGGGTCCGCCCACGGAATCTCGTCGGACAGCACGAAATCCACCTTGGCTACGCCCGGGCCGAACCGATAGTGCTGCAAAGCTTTTGCGTATCGCGCGGGGACCGTGTTCCGGTAGATGGACAGCAGCGCCGTCGGCGCGGTGTCGAAAAGCACCACACCGCCTGGTGGTTCGGTGACCTCTTCGCCCACCGTGATGACACCGCCATGTGCGCGCAGGTCGGCGATGAGGGCGTCGGGAATGGCCTGGCTGCCGCCTACCGGGATGGGCCAGCCCACGGTGTGCGCGAGTGTGGCCAGCATCAGTCCGGCACCGGTGGTGACGAACGACGGCATCCGGTTGATGGCATGTGCGGCAACGCCCGTGAACAACGCGCGGGCGTCGGCACCGGCGAGCCTGCCCCACAGCGGCGTGCCCTGCTCGAGCATGTTTCGCGCAAGGTACGCCGCGGCGATCAGATCGCGCGGGATCGAGCGCTTGTCCCCGAGGAGGAAGTCGACGACGCCCTCGTCGCGCTTGGTGAGTGGGCCGAGCAGCCGCCGCCACGAGTCGCCGTGCAGCAGCTCCGCGCAGGTGCGGTCCAGATCGTGATAACCGACCGCCGTGGGTTGACCGGGAAGCGGATTGGCGTAGGAGACGGCGGGCACCCTCAAGTCCACCCCGCGAGCGGGCAGATCGAATTCCGCCAGGAACGGCGAGGCCAACGCGAGCGGGTGCACGGCCGAGCAGACATCGTGGGAGACCTCGCCGAACTCGGGGTCAGCGAGGGTCCGCGCGCCGCCACCCAGTGATGGCTGTGCCTCGAACACCTGCACTGACAGACCGGCGCGCGCGCAGATGACGGCGGCGGCCAAGCCGTTGGGTCCGCTGCCGACCACGGTGACGTCCACCACCCAATTACATCCCATTAGGCTGACCGCGTGAGCCTGCCCGTTGTATTGATCGCAGACAAGCTGGCCGAATCGACCGTCGCCGCGCTGGGTGACCACGTGGAAGTGCGCTGGGTCGATGGTCCGGACCGAGAAAAGCTACTGGCCGCGGTGCCCGAGGCCGACGCACTGCTGGTGCGCTCGGCAACCACCGTGGATGCCGAGGTGCTCGCCGCCGCCACGAAACTCAAGATCGTCGCCCGCGCCGGCGTCGGCCTGGACAACGTCGACGTAGACGCGGCCACCGCGCGCGGCGTCCTCGTGGTCAACGCGCCGACCTCCAACATCCACAGCGCGGCCGAGCACGCGCTGGCGCTCATGCTGTCGGCCGCTCGGCAGATCCCCGCCGCCGACGCGACGCTGCGTGAGCACACGTGGAAGCGCTCGTCGTTCTCCGGCACCGAGATCTTCGGCAAGACCGTCGGCGTCGTCGGCCTCGGGCGCATCGGACAGTTGGTCGCCCAGCGACTGGCCGCCTTCGGCACGCACGTCGTGGCGTACGACCCGTACGTGTCGGCCGCTCGCGCCGCCCAATTGGGCATCGAGCTGCTCACTCTCGACGAGCTGTTGGGCCGCGCCGACTTCATCTCGGTGCACCTGCCCAAGACCAAGGAGACAGCCGGCCTGATCGGCAAGGAGGCGCTGGCCAAGACCAAGCCCGGCGTCATCATCGTCAACGCGGCACGCGGTGGCCTGATCGACGAAGCGGCGCTCTCGGACGCGATCACCAGCGGTCACGTGCGCGGCGCCGGCCTCGACGTGTTCGCCACCGAACCGTGCACGGACAGCCCGCTCTTCGAACTACCCCAGGTCGTTGTGACGCCACACCTCGGCGCGTCGACCGCAGAGGCGCAGGACCGGGCGGGCACCGACGTCGCCGAGAGCGTGAAGCTTGCGCTGGCAGGTGAGTTCGTACCCGACGCGGTGAACGTCGGCGGCGGCGTCGTCGGCGAGGAAGTCGCGCCGTGGCTGGATCTGGTCCGCAAACTGGGCCTGTTGGTCGGCGTGCTGTGCAGTGAACTTCCGGTGTCGCTGTCGATTCAGGTCCGCGGCGAGTTGGCGTCCGAAGAGGTTGACGTACTGCGCCTTTCAGCGCTGCGCGGGTTGTTCAGCGCTGTCATCGAGGACCCGGTCACCTTCGTCAACGCGCCGGCGCTGGCGGCCGAGCGCGGTGTCGAGGCCGACATCAGCACCGCAACCGAGAGCCCGAACCACCGCAGTGTGGTCGACGTGCGGGCGGTGTACGCCGACGGTTCGGTCGCCAACGTTTCCGGCACGCTGTCGGGTCCGCAACTGGTCGAGAAGATCGTCCAGATCAACGGCCGCAACTTCGATCTGCGCGCCGAAGGCGTCTACCTGATCGTCAACTACATCGACCAGCCGGGCACGTTGGGCAAGATCGGCACCCTCCTCGGCACCGCCGACATCAACATTCACGCCGCCCAGCTCAGCGAGGACGCGGAGGGGCCGGGCGCGACGATCTTGCTGCGCATCGACCGAGACGTACCCGAAGACGTCCGGGCGGCGATCACCGCGGCCGTCGGCGCCAAGCTGTTGCAAGTGGTGGACCTGACGTGAAACTGGCGGTCATCGCGGGCGACGGCATCGGCCCGGAGGTCATCGACGAAGCGGTCAAGGTACTCGATGCCGTCGTGCCGGGTGTCAACAAGACCAGCTACGACCTCGGGGCGCGGCGGTACCACGCGACCGGAGACGTACTGCCGGAATCGGTGCTCGACGAGCTCCGCGCGCACGATGCGATCCTGCTCGGCGCCATCGGCGACCCGTCGGTCCCCAGCGGTCTGCTGGAACGCGGTCTGCTGCTGCGAATCCGGTTCGCACTCGACCACCACATCAACCTGCGTCCCGCCCGGCTCTATCCGGGGGTGAGCAGTCCGTTGGCCGGAAACCCGGACATCGACTTCGTCGTGGTCCGTGAGGGCACCGAGGGGCCCTACACCGGGACCGGTGGAGCAATCCGCGTCGGCACACCCCATGAAATCGCCACCGAGGTCAGCGTCAACACCGCGTTCGGCGTGCGACGGGTCGTGCACGACGCGTTCGGCCGCGCGGCGAAACGGCGCAAACACCTGACCCTGGTGCACAAGAACAACGTCCTGACATATGCGGGTGCACTGTGGTGGCGCACCGTGCAGGAGGTCAGCGCCGAGTACCCCGACGTCGAGATCGCCTATCAACACGTCGACTCCGCCACCATCCACCTCGTCACCGACCCCGGCCGGTTCGACGTCATCGTCACCGACAACTTGTTCGGCGACATCGTCACCGACCTCGCGGCCGCGGTGTGCGGGGGCATCGGTCTGGCGGCCAGCGGCAACATCGACGCGACCCGAACCAACCCGTCGATGTTCGAGCCGGTGCACGGCAGCGCACCCGACATCGCGGGACAGGGGATCGCCGATCCCACCGCGGCGATCATGTCGGTGGCGCTGTTGCTTGCTCACGCGGGCGAACTCGACGCGGCCGCTCGCGTCGACAAGGCCGTGGAACGGCATCTGGCCACGCGCGGTGACGAGACGCGGTCCACCACCGAGATCGGCGATCGGATCGCGTCAAATCTCTAGTCGCGTGGCGACACTGAGTCGGCAGTGCTGGCTCTTCGCGATCGGTTCGTCACTGTTCGCGATCGCCACGATCCCCGGGTTCTCCGCAGTGGCGGGCGCCGGGATCGCCAACCTGCTGTGCTTCATCGGATCCTGGTTCTTCACCACCGCGGCCTGGATGCAGCTGGTGCTGGCCCCGCCCGCGCAGCGCATCGGATGGCTTTCGGCGGCAACCCAGTTCGTCGGGACGATCCTTTTCAACGTCAGCACCGGCTCTGCCCTGTGGGCACATGCGGTCAAACCGGAGCGCCGACTCGTGTGGGCGCCGGACGCTATGGGGTCGCTCGCGTTTCTGATCAGCGGTGTCCTCGGCGTGATCGCGGTGACGGCGGTCGTCGGCATCATCGAGCTGAAATCCCGTGACTGGCAGGGGGAGTGGATCAACATGATCGGCTGCGTCGCTTTCGCGGTGTCCGCCTTAGGCGCCTTCGTCAGTAAATCAGGTGTCACCGCGGATGCCTGGATGGCGAACGTGGGCACGTTCATCGGCGCCCTGTGCTTTCTGGCCGCCGCATTGGTCATGCTTCCACGCCGCACGCAGCGCGAGTGAGTTCAGTCCTTCTTTGGTTCGACCGGGACCACGGGTATGGCCAGGAGCGGCAGCAGGGCGGAGACCGCGAACGCCACGGGGTAGCCGAGGGCGCCGATCAACGCGCCGAACACGGGCGCAGACGCGGCGGAGGCGAAAAGTTGACTGGTGTTCTGCGTGCCCAATGCCCGTCCGCTCCAGAACGGTCCGGCGATCTCGGCGATGGCGGTGAATGCCAGCCCGTTGTCCGAGACGGTGATCACCGACGCGATCACCATGATCGCCACGCTGATCGGCGAACTGAGCCAGTCGGTCACCGCCAGCAGACCCATCGCGGCGGCGGCCGCCAGGGCAATCGTGCGGATCGGCCTCAGTCGCGAACCCGTCACGTCCGACCAACGGCCGGCGGCGATTCGACCACCCGCACCCAACACCTGCGCCACCGTGACGAGAGCGCCTGCCGACGCTGCCGACCATCCTCGGTCGGTCATCAACCACACCAACGCGAACGTCCACAGCACCGCTTGAGGCACCACCAGTAGTACGGAGACAGCGTGTATCCGGGTCAAGACCGACGATGCGCGATAGGGATTCGCCAGGTGCTCGGGTGGGGCCTCCGAGCGTGGTGGACGTGGCGGATCGATCACGAAGACCGCGCATACGACCGCGGAAAGCGCGCACACGATCGCCGGAAAACACAGTGCCGCAGAGATGCTGTACGCATCGGCCACTCGCGGAATCACCAAGGCGCCCAGGCCGACACCGAGCGGCGTTGCGGTTTGGCGGATGCCCATGACCAAGCCGCGTCGATCCGGTGGGAACCAGCCGACCACCAGTCGGCCGCTGGCCGAATTGCTACTGGCGGCGGCCATCCCGCCGAGCGTCAGGAACGCACCCATGGCGAACAGCGAGTCGACGGAAGCAGCCGCGAACGCCGCGGCGGCGATGAGCACCGAACCGAGGCTCAACACGATGCGCTCGCCGAACCGGTCGACAAGGTAGCCCCACGCGATGAGCGTGAGTACCAAGCCGAAGCCCGGCAGCGCTGATAGCAGGCCCGCAGCCCCGAGATCGAGTCCGCGCTCGCGCTGCAAGCTTGGAATGAGAAAGGCCACACCGTTGATGAATACGTTGGCGCTTGTCGTCGCAGCGAGCGCAATGACAAGCAGCGACCAGCGTCGCGCGGTGCTTATCGTGTCCGCGGACATGGCTCCATGGTCGCATGGCAATCTCATATATCTGAGCTATTATCTCAATATATGAGACATCGCTGTCGCGGGAGCGGCCGCAGCACCAACTTTCGCGGCCACTAGGCTGACGACATGCGCCTTGGACGTATCGCCAGCCCAGACAGCGTCTGCTTCGTCAGCATCGAGGGCCCTCTCGACGACTCGGCCCGGGCAGTCGCCAAAGAGATTGCCGAGCATCCCTTCGGCACTCCGACCTTCACCGGACGGGAGTGGCCCCTGGCCGACGTGCGGATACTCTCGCCGATTCTGGCCAGCAAGGTCGTATGCATCGGAAAGAACTATGCGGCGCACGTCGCGGAAATGGGCGGGGGAGATTTCCCCGATCCGGTGATGTTCATGAAGCCCAACACCGCGATCATCGGTCCGAACGTGCCGATTCAGCTGCCGGCCGACGCCAGCCCGGTGCACTTCGAGGGTGAACTCGCCGTCGTCATCGGCCGAGTCTGCAAGGACGTTTCCGCCGCCCGCGCCGCGGAGAACATCCTGGGCTACACGATCGCCAACGACGTGTCGGCGCGTGATCAGCAGCAGAAGGACGGCCAGTGGACTCGGGCGAAAGGCCACGACACGTTCTGTCCGATCGGGCCGTGGATCGTCACCGATCTGGATCCGTCCGATCTCGCGTTGCGCACCGAGGTCAACGGCGAGACCAAACAGGACAGCCGGACATCGCTGATGATTCACGATGTCGGGGCGATCGTGGAGTGGATCTCAGCGGTGATGACACTGCTGCCCGGCGATGTCATCCTGACCGGGACGCCGGACGGGGTCGGCCCCATTGAAGGCGGCGACACCGTCACCGTCACCATCGAAGGTATCGGGAGCCTTTCCAATCCGGTTGTGCGCAAGGGAAAGTCATGACAGCTGATATGCGGGTGCGGTTCTGCCCGTCGCCAACCGGCACACCACACGTCGGCCTGATCCGTACCGCGCTGTTCAATTGGGCCTACGCGCGACATTGCGGCGGGGACTTCGTGTTCCGCCTGGAGGACACCGACGCCGAACGAGACAGCGAGGAAAGCTATCTGGCGCTGTTGGACGCCCTGAGCTGGCTCGGACTGAACTACGACGAAGGTCCCGACATCGGTGGACCGTACGCCCCGTACCGGCAGTCAGAACGCGGCGAGATATACCGGGACGTGCTGACACGGTTACAGGAATCCGGTGACGCCTATGAAGCGTTTTCGACGGCCGAGGAAGTCGAAGCCCGCCACGTCGCCGCGGGCCGAAACCCCAAACTCGGCTACGACAACTACGACCGCGAACTCACCGAAGCCCAGCGCACCGCGTTCCTCGAGGAGGGCCGCAGGCCGGTGCTCCGGCTGCGGATGCCTGCTGAAGACATCACCTGGAATGACCTCGTCCGCGGGGAAACAACATTCGCGGCGGGCGTCGTTCCCGATTTCGCGCTGACCCGCGCCAGCGGTGATCCGTTGTACACCTTGGTCAATCCGGTCGACGACGCGCTGATGAAGATCACGCACGTCCTGCGTGGCGAGGACCTGCTCCCGTCCACACCGCGCCAGATCGCGCTGTACCAGGCACTGATTCGTATCGGCGTCGCCGACCGGGTGCCCGAGTTCGCTCATTTGCCAAGCGTTCTGGGAGACGGCAACAAGAAGCTGTCCAAGCGCGATCCGCAGTCGAACCTGTTCGTTCACCGCGAACGGGGCTTCATTCCGGAGGGGCTGCTGAACTACCTGGCGCTGCTGGGCTGGGGTATCGCTGAAGACCACGACGTATTCAGCCTCGACGAGATGGTGGCTGCCTTCGACGTCGTCAACGTCAACTCCAACCCCGCCCGGTTCGATCAGAAGAAGGCGGACGCTCTCAACGCCGAACACATCCGCATGTTGGGTGAGGACGATTTCACCGCGCGGCTGGCGGCGTATTTCGCTGCCCACGGGCACGACACCGGCCTCGACGAAGCCCAATTCGCGGAGGCTGCGCGACTCGTGCAGACCCGAATCGTCGTGCTCGGCGACGCATGGGACCTGTTGAAGTTCCTCAACGACGCCGAGTTCACGCTCGACGAGAAGTCGGCGGCCAAGGAACTCAAGCCCGAAGCCGTCGCGGTGCTGGACGCCGCGCTCGCCGCGCTCGAAACAGTCGGCGAGTGGAGTACGGGGGAGATCGAAAACGCTCTGAAGGTGTCATTGTTGGAGAATCTGGAGCTCAAGCCGCGCAAGGCGTTCGGCCCGCTGCGTGTTGCGGCCACAGGTGCGTCGGTCAGCCCGCCGCTGTTCGAATCACTCGAGCTCCTGGGTCGGGACCGCAGCCTGCATCGGCTACGCGCGGGACGCGATCGTGCTGCCACCGTCGCAGACCAGGCGTGAGAAGGTGGCTGCAAATCTTTGGTAGTCTGCACGTCGGCCCGATACAACGCGCGGCGGCGCCGCCGATTGCTTGGTCGGGCCGAAAAGGCCCTGTGACCTGCGGTTACAGGTAGCCAATGGGGTATGGTGTAATTGGCAACACAGCTGATTCTGGTTCAGCCATTCTAGGTTCGAGTCCTGGTACCCCAGCCATTTGCGATGAGCGCTCGTGCGAAGAGCACGGGCCTCAAGCTGATTAGGTCCGCATAACCCGCTGGGCTATGCTGGCTGTCCGGAAATAGTTCTGGCCCCCGTCGTCTAGCGGCCTAGGACGCCGCCCTCTCACGGCGGTAGCGTGGGTTCGAATCCCATCGGGGGTACAAAGCAGTACGTTTTACAGCCTGCGGGTGAGTGCATCGGCGGCGGCCAATAGGTCGGCGGCCCACCGTGCTCCAGGGCGACGTCCCATTCGGTCGATCGGCCCGGACACCGATACGGCGGCGATCACCGCACCGGTGGCATCGCGCACCGGCGCCGACACACTCGCGACCCCCGGCTCGCGTTCCGCGGCGCTCTGGGCCCAGCCACGTTTGCGGACCTCGGCGAGGGTCCGGTCGGTGAACTTTGCGCTGGGCAACACCGCCTGTTGCGTGGCGGCGTCGGCATAGGCCAGCAGCACCTTGGCGCCTGAGCCGGCCGTCATCGGCAATCGCGCGCCGACCGGGACGGTATCCCGAAGCCCGGCAGGTGGTTCCAAGGCGGCGATACATGTACGCGCGGTGCCTTCGCGGCGATATATCTGCACGCTCTCGCCGGTGATCTCACGCAGGCGCGGCAACACCACGGCGCCGGCGGCCAGCAAGGGGTCGTTGACCTGTCCCGCCAACTCGGTGAGCGCAGGCCCGAGCCGCCATTGGCCGTCTCCGTTGCGGATCAACAGCCGATGCACTTCCAGACCCGCGGCCAAGCGGTGCGCGGTCGCACGCGGCAGTCCGGTGCGCTCGCACAGCTCTGCCAATCCGCACGGCGAATCCGCGATCGCGTGCAGCACCCCCATGGCTTTGTCCAGCACCCCGATGCCGCTATCCTGTCTCACAGGGAGATACTAGCTTCCCAGAATGTGAGAAAGTCAAGATGGCAGCCCAGGACAAGCCACGCACACTCGCCGAAAAGGTGTGGGACGACCACGTCGTCGCGAAGGGATCGGGTGACGGCGCGGCCCGCGAACCCGACCTCATCTACATCGACCTGCACCTTGTGCACGAGGTCACCAGCCCGCAGGCGTTCGACGGCCTCCGCCTCAACGGTCGGCCGGTCCGCAGGCCCGATCTGACGATCGCCACCGAAGACCACAACGTGCCGACGATCGACATCGACAAGCCGATCGCCGATCCGGTCTCCCGCATTCAGGTCGAGACGCTGCGCCGCAACTGTGAAGAGTTCGGCATCCGGTTGCACCCGATGGGTGACGTCGAACAAGGGATCGTTCACATCATCGGGCCGCAGTTGGGCTTGACTCAGCCGGGGATGACGGTGGTGTGCGGCGACAGCCATACCTCCACCCACGGTGCGTTCGGTGCGCTCGCGATGGGCATCGGCACATCCGAGGTCGAGCATGTCCTCGCGACGCAGACGCTTCCGCTGCGGCCTTTCAAGACGATGGCGGTCAATGTCGACGGGCAACTGCCTGCGGGCGTGAGCGCAAAGGACATCATCCTCGCGGTGATCGCGAAGATCGGCACCGGCGGGGGACAGGGATACGTCATCGAATACCGCGGCAGCGCCATCGAATCGCTGTCGATGGAAGGGCGCATGACGGTCTGCAACATGAGCATCGAGGCCGGGGCGCGCGCCGGAATGGTCGCACCCGACGAGACAACGTTCGAGTTCTTGCATGGTCGCCCGCACGCTCCGAAGGGGGCGGACTGGGATGCCGCAGTAGCGGCGTGGAGTCAGTTGCGCACCGACGAAGGCGCGGAATTCGACACCGAGGTCTACATCGATGCCGCGACGCTGAGCCCATTCGTCACGTGGGGGACCAATCCCGGGCAAGGAGTTCCGCTGTCGGCGTCGGTACCGGACCCCGAGCTGATCTTTGACGACGGTGAGCGCCAGGCGGCCGAAAAAGCGTTGGCGTATATGGATCTTCGGGCTGGAACGTCGATGCGTGACATCACCGTGGACACCGTCTTCGTCGGCTCGTGCACGAACGGGCGCATCGAGGATCTGCGGGTGGTCGCCGACGTGCTCAAGGGCCGCAAGGTCGCCGATGGCGTGCGGATGCTCATCGTGCCCGGTTCGATGCGGGTGCGAGCGCAGGCCGAATCAGAGGGCCTCGGTGAGATCTTCGCCGCCGCCGGCGCGGAGTGGCGCCAGGCCGGATGCTCGATGTGTCTTGGAATGAATCCAGATCAACTGTCCCCGGGGCAGCGCTGCGCATCGACGTCGAACCGAAATTTCGAGGGACGGCAGGGCAAAGGAGGGCGCACCCATTTGGTGTCGCCTGCCGTCGCCGCGGCCACCGCTGTGCGCGGCACGTTGTCTTCTCCCGCCGATCTGACTCACGCATAGGAGCTCTGTGATGGAACCATTCCGCACTCATACCGGCATCGGCGTTCCGCTTCGCCGGTCCAATGTCGACACCGACCAAATAATCCCCGCCGTGTATTTGAAGCGGGTAACCCGAACAGGTTTCGAGGATGGCTTGTTCGCGGCATGGCGGTCCGACCCGTCTTTCATCCTGAACATGTCGCCGTTCGACAAAGGATCGGTGTTGGTCGCGGGTCCCGATTTCGGCACCGGTTCGTCGCGAGAGCACGCCGTGTGGGCGCTCATGGACTACGGATTCAGAGTCGTCATCTCATCTCGCTTCGCCGACATTTTTCGCGGCAACGCGGGCAAGGCGGGCCTCTTGGCGGCCGAAGTCGCCCAAGATGATGTCGAACTTTTATGGAAGCTCATCGAGGAGCATCCCGGCATGGAAATTACTGTGAATCTTCAAGATCGGAACGTCGTCGCGGGAACGGTCATGGTGCCGTTCAACATTGACGATTACACCGCCTGGCGACTCTCCGAAGGACTCGACGATATAGGTCTTACGCTGCGGAAATGCGATGAAATCGATTCGTATGAAGCACGCCGTCAGAGCTGGAAACCGCGTACCTTGCCGGCGTGACGGATTGGCTTTCTGAGCCGAAATCTTCACCCCTGAACCCGGTTATCGGGACCCCCGGCAGGAGCTCAAGGGGGGCAAGAAAGTTCGCTAGATTCTGCTGAAATTGCGCGTGGCTCTTGGAAATCAGTGGCCATTGGGTTTACCGTGTCCTCTAGTCGGCCCAAAGTGGGCTACTGGTTTTCGGAGGTTTTGCATGAACAAAGCAGAGCTCATCGACGTACTCACGGAGAAAATGGGCTCGGATCGTCGGTCAGCAACCGCTGCGGTCGAGAATGTCGTCGACACAATCGTGCGCGCGGTTCACAAGGGTGACAGTGTCACAATTACCGGCTTCGGCGTTTTCGAACAGCGTCGTCGTGCTGCTCGTGTTGCGCGTAACCCGCGCACCGGCGAGACCGTGAAAGTTAAGCCCACATCCGTGCCGGCATTCCGGCCCGGCGCACAGTTCAAAGCGGTTGTTTCTGGGGCACAGCGCCTCCCGTCGGAAGGACCAGCAGTGAAGCGTGGCGTGACGGCGGGCGGCGCCCGCAAGGCCGTGAAGAAGGCCGCAGTTAAGAAGGCGGCCAAGAAAGCGGTGAAGCGCACGGCAGTCAAGAAGGCTGTGAAGAAGGCCGCAGTCAAGAAGGCTGTGAAGCGCACGGCAGCCAAGAAGACTGTCAAGAAGGCCGCAGTCAAGAAGGCCGCGAAGCGCACCGCGGCCAAGAAGACTGTCAAGAAGGCCGCAGCTAAGAAGGCTGTGAAGCGCACCGCCGCCAAGAAGGCTGTGAAGCGTTCCCCGGCCAAGAAGGCTGTGAAGCGCGCCCCGGCCAAGAAGGGCCGCAGGTAAGTTCAACATCGAACACGCCGTGGGTCGCGCCGGCTGAGCCGGCAATTCAAGCGAATGCGACCCACGGCGTGTTTGTGTCTGACGAACTTCAGCCGGCCGCAGCGTTCATTTCTTGAGGGCGAGCGGACTGCCGATGTGATCGGCGGCGATCAGGCGTCCGTCGTATAGCGACAGGACCCAGGTGCTGCCTTTGCGGTTGCGCGATTTGTCCGGGCGGACTTCGTCACGCTCGCACCACCATGAGATGAGATCCGGAATCACCTTGCCCTGAGTGCAGATCACCGGCGTGCCTTCGGCGGTGGCGATCTCGACGAATCGGTTACGCGAGGCTTTGCGATTCTCCGCGTACGCCTCTTCGGTGAGCAATGGCTCGCTACTGATGTCGACACCGAGTTCCTCGGCCAGCGGCGCGATCGTCTGATGGCACCGAGTCCGGTCCGCTGCGTACAGCCTTTCGGCGCCGAAGGACAACAACTGTCCGACGAGAGACTCGGCCTGCGCGCGGCCATGCTTGTCCAAAGGACGGTTGCGGTCGTCACCTTTGTATCGCGACTTGCTGCCCGCGGTGCCGTGCCGGACGATCAACACCGTCTTCGTATCGGCCGGCAGCTTCTTGAAGCGGCGAAGGACCTTTCGGTCGTGCGGGTAGCCGACCGCCTTGATGGCTTCGGATATGGGAAGCCATTTGAGTTCGTCGACTTCCGAGTTCGGGCTGAACTCCCCGCCGATGGCGCGGGCAGTCCAGTACCGCACCTTCTTGGTGCTTTGGTCGACGGGATAGGTCACCGCGGCCAACCGCCGGCCGAGATGTGCCGCGTAGCCGGTTTCCTCGGCGACCTCGCGGACGGCGGTCACGGGTTCCGTCTCGCCGGGGTCGACTTTGCCTTTGGGAAGTGACCAGTCGTCGTACCGGGGACGGTGAATGACCGCGACCTCGGGCGCATCGTCACCCGGTCGCCACAGCACCGCACCCGCGGCAAAAACGGCCTTGCTCACCGGAACGGCGCGGGGTGGGTCGTCCCTCGGCACGTCAACTCCTGCTGGTCATTCGGGGCCCCGAGAGCTCACAGCCGACGGATCTCAAGGGTGCCGGTGGCGTTCCATCAACGACACCTGATGGTCGCGGACCGTCTCGCCCTCTCGCGGCGACGCTGTCCACTTACCATCCATGTCCAACTCCCAGCACCGGGTTGACGGATCAAGGGCGGAATCGAAGACGTCGTTCAGCTGTGAAGTCAGCCTCGGATCCTTCACTTGAGCCATCACCTCGACTCGTCGGTCGAGATTACGATGCATCATGTCGGCGCTTCCGATCCAGAACTCGTCGGTGGCGCGGAAATGAATAATTCGCGAGTGTTCGAGGAACCGGCCCAGAATCGAGCGCACCGTGATGTTTTCGGAGAATCCGGCCACGCCGGGACGCAGTGCACAGATGCCGCGCACCACCACCTCGACGCGGACCCCTGCCTGCGATGCCCGATAGAGCGCATCGATCACCTGCTCGTCGACCAGCGCGTTGGCCTTCAGCCGAATACCCGCATCGGCTCCCGACTGCTTGGCGGCGATCTCCCGTTCGATCCGCTCGATGATCCCCTTGCGGACACCGTAGGGCGCGACCAACAGATTGCGGTACGACTCTTTGCGTGAGTATCCGGTCAACGAGTTGAACAGATCTGTGAGGTCGGCGCCGATGTCCGGCGCGGCCGTCAACAGGCCGACGTCTTCATACAGGCGTGCGGTCTTGCTGTTGTAGTTGCCGGTACCGATATGGCAGTAGCGCCGGATCGTGGATCCTTCTCGGCGCACGACGAGGCAAGTCTTGCAGTGAGTCTTCAACCCGACCAGTCCGTAAACCACATGCACGCCCGCACGTTCAAGGGCGCGGGCCCATTTGATGTTGGCCTGTTCATCGAACCGCGCCTTGATCTCAACCAGCGCCACAACCTGTTTGCCTGCGGCCGCGGCGTCGATCAGCGCGTTGACGATGGGTGAATCACCCGATGTCCGGTACAGCGTCTGCTTGATGGCCAGGACGTTCGGATCGGCGGCGGCCTGCTCGATGAACCGTTGCACCGACGTGGAAAACGAATCGTAGGGATGGTGCACCAGCACGTCGCCGTCACGCAGCGTCGAGAAGATGCTCTTCGGTGTTTCCCGCTCACCGAATGCGGGCGGCGTCGCCGGCACGAACGGACGGTCTTTCAGCGCGGGGCGGTCCTGGTCATAGATCTGCCACAGCGACGACAGGTCGAGAAGCCCGGGTACCTCGATGACATCACCGGTGTCGACGTCGAGTTCGCGCAGGAGCAGCTCGAGCATGTTCTCGGTCATGTCGTCGGACACTTCGAGGCGCACCGGGGAACCGAAGCGCCGCCGCGCCAATTCTCGCTCGAGCGCCTGCAGCAGATCTTCGTCACGGTCCTCTTCGACCTCGAAGTCCGCGTTGCGGGTGATGCGGAAAGCATGATGCTCGACGATCTCCAGGCCGGGGAACAGCACCGGCAGGAACGCGGCGATCAGTTCCTCCATCGGGAGGAACCGCACGACATCCGAGGAACCTTCGCGGCGCGCCAATTCGACGAAGCGATCCACGTTGTCGGGCACCTTGATTCGGGCGAAGTGCTGCCCGCCGTCCTCGGGTTGCCGGACGGTGACGGCAAGGTTCAGGCTCAGCCCGCTCACAAACGGGAACGGATGTGCCGGATCGACGGCCAGCGGCGTCAGCACCGGGAACACCTGTTCATGGAAGTACGTCGACAGCCGGGAGCGCTCGCCCTCATCCACTTCGGCCCACGTGACGATGACGATGCCCTCGTCGGCGAGCGCGGGCCGCACCGCGTCGAGGAACACATGGGCGTGCCGGTTGGAGATCTGCTGAGTGCGCTCGTTGATCCGGCGTAGTTGCTCGCGCGGCGAGAGGCCATCGGCCGACCGCACGGACAACCCCATCTCGTCGCGTCGTTTCAGTCCCGCCACTCGAACCATGTAGAACTCGTCGAGATTGGACGCGAAGATCGCGAGGAACTTCGCCCGCTCGAGCAGCGGCAGCGACGGGTCGGCGGCGAGCGCAAGCACACGGGCGTTGAAGTCGAGCCAGCTCAGTTCGCGGTTGAGGTAGCGGTCTTCGGGCAGCGCGTTGTCGACCGCTCGCGATGTCGCAGCCGGTGGGGCTTCAGGCGCCGCATCTCCCGACTGCGGTGTCCCGGGACGAGCTGACGTCGCCGGCTGCGCGGTTCCGGTCGTCGACCCGGTGTCGGTCTCGAGGATCTCGGTATCGGCTTCCGTCATCCCTCAAATGATTCCCTATTAAGTAGTCGCGCGGCCACCGCGGTGAAGAACTGTTACCTGACACCAGCGATGGCCTGCGCGGTTGTCGCGCCGACACCGAGGCGACGCGCCACCAACAGGTCATCGGGTGTGTCGATGTCACAGCGCAGCCCGGGCCAGGCGCCGGTCAGCTCGATGGCGCCCGAATGGCGATGGCGCTCGGCTGAATCCTGGCCGAATCGCGGATCCAGCGCGACGCCGAGGGCGAACAACGCCGAGGTGCCCGTACCGTGCCGGTCGCCGACGAAGCTGCGGGGGTGGGCGCGGGCCGCCGCGATCGCCTCGCCCAGCTCCTGAGGTTGCAATGCGGGCAGATCTCCCTGCAGCACAACGATGTTCGACGTCTCGGGCCGCACCGTTTCCTCCGCTGCGGCGATGGCGTTGTTGAGCGGATTTTGATGGCCCTGCGGCGTCGGATCGGGGAGCACTCGTGCGCCGAGCTGCCTGGCAGCGTCGCCGGCGACGTCGTCGGGTGTCACCACGGTGATCGACTGCACCTCCGATACAGCCGCGGCAGCTGTGATGGTGTCGATCAGCATCGCCAGCACGACGGCTTCGCGGGTGGTCGCGGAGAAAATCGGCGCCAGCCGCGTCTTGGCGGCGGCCAGGCGTTTGACCGCGATCACCAGCCCGATATCGGCTTCCGATGACCCGCCCATGAGCGCCATCCTGCCAGCAGACCACACCGCGCTAGGGTGAAGGCGTGGTCGACGCGGCGGTGCTGGGGGCCGGAGCTTGGGGGACGGCACTCGCCAAGGTCCTGGCGGACGCCGGCAATGAGGTGCGGTTGTGGGCCCGTCGGCCCGAGTTGGCCGACGAGATCAACAGCACCCATCGCAACCCGTTCTATCTCGATGACGCGGAGCTGCCGGAGACGATCCGCGCGACCAGCGATCCCGCTGAAGCGCTCACCGGAGCGTGCACCGTGTTGCTTGCCGTGCCCGCTCAGTCGTTACGGACCAACCTCGTGCAGTGGGCTCCTCTCATCGGTGACGACACCACGTTGGTAAGCCTGGCCAAGGGCATCGAGCTCGACACGTTGATGCGGATGAGCCAGGTGATCGTTCAGGTCACCGGGGCGGACCCGTCGCGCGTCGCGGTGATCTCCGGGCCGAACCTCGCCAGCGAAATCGCCGATGAGCAACCGGCGGCCACCGTCATCGCGTGCAGCGACTCCGGACGGGCCGTGACGCTGCAGCGTGCGTTCTCGACCGGATACTTCCGTCCGTACACCAACGCCGATGTCATTGGCGCCGAGGTCGGCGGCGCGTGCAAGAACGTCATCGCGCTGGCGTCCGGCATGGCTGCTGGAGTCGGGCTGGGGGAGAACACGGCAGCAGCGATCATCACTCGCGGGCTCGCCGAGATCATGCGACTCGGAATCGCGTTGGGCGCCAAGCCGGCAACGCTGGCCGGCCTGGCGGGCGTCGGCGATCTCGTCGCCACCTGCACGTCACGGCGCTCCCGCAACCGCTCGTTCGGGGAACGGCTGGGCCAAGGCGGCACCATGGAGTCTGCGACGCGCGCCGCGGATGGGCACGTCGCCGAGGGTGTGACGTCGTGCCAGTCGATACTCGCGCTTGCGGCCAGCTACGACGTCGAGATGCCGCTCACCGATGCCGTGAATCGGGTCTGCCACAAAGGCGCATCGGTGTATGAGGCGGTGGCACTGCTGCTCGGGCGCAGTACGAAACCGGAGTAGGGCGTGGACGGTCTATACGGTGATTCGACTCGCAGCGTCAAAGCAGTCGGCTCAGAACCGGTTTCGGGCAGTCCCGTGGTATCGCCCCCCGTGCTCGCGTCGACGTTTCATCTCTCCCCGGACGACGCGGAGCCCTTTGACAAGTACGGGCGGTATTCCAATCCCACGTGGCGGCAACTGGAGTCGGCGCTCGCCGAACTCGAAGGAGCCGCCGCCGCGCTGACGTTCGGTTCCGGAATGGCCGCCATCACCGCGGTGTTGCGGGTGCTGGCCAAGCCCGGCACCAAGCTCGTGGTGCCTGCCGACGGCTACAACCAGGTTCGCAGCTATGCCAGGGAATACCTTGTGCCACTTGGAGTCACGGTGGTGGAGGTGGCATGCGCCGCGATGTGTGCCGCGGCCGCTGACGCGGATGTGGTGCTTGCGGAGACACCGGCCAATCCCGGGCTCGATGTCGTCGACCTGCACCGGTTGGCGATGGACTGCCGGCGCCGGGGGGCGACCCTCGTGGTCGACAACACCACCGCGACGCCACTGGGCCAGCAGCCGCTGTCCCTTGGCGCCGACCTCGTCGTCGCCAGCGCGACGAAATCGCTTTCGGGACACAGCGATCTGATCGCGGGATATGTCGCGGGCAGCCATCCGGAGTTGATGGCCGCGGTGGAGCAGGAGCGTCTGCTTGCCGGACCGATCCTCGGCCCGTTCGAGGCGTGGCTGGTGCTGCGAAGTCTGGGCACTGCGGGCCTGCGGTTCGAACGGCAGTGCCACAACGCGCAAGCACTCGCGGTGATGTTGCGCAGTCATCCGGCGGTGCGCTCGGTCCGCTATCCCGGGTTGCCCGACGATCCGTCACACCAGATCGCGGCCCTGCAGATGAAGCGGTTCGGCGGGCTCGTCGCAATCGAACTGGACAGCGCGCAGGCAGTGCACTCCCTGGTGGAACGCAGCGCGCTGGTCGTCTCCTCGACGAGCTTCGGCGGGATCCACACCTCGCTGGACCGCCGCGCTCGCTGGAGCGATCCAGTCGCCGACGGATTCGCCCGGATCTCGCTGGGCATCGAGGACACCGACGACCTGATCAGCGATTTCGAACAGGCGTTGTCCTGAAACCGCAGGTCAGGGTATTGAAGCGACCCGCGGTGGGGCTGGACGGTAGCCTCTCTAGGTTGTGACTGCCAGCCAAGAGCACGGAGCCGCGCCGGCGGCGACATCGGGCTCGAGCGCGGCCCGGCGTGTTCGGGTCGCCGTCGTCTATGGCGGCCGCAGCTCTGAGCACGCGATCTCCTGCGTTTCCGCAGGTAGCATCCTGCGCAACCTCGATCCGAAACGCTACGAAGTGGTCGCCGTCGGCATCACCCCGGAGGGCGCGTGGATGCTCACCGACGCGGACCCCGACGCCCTGGCCATCGCCGACGGGCGGTTGCCGCAGGTCACCGGCGAATCGGGTAGGGAGCTGGCCCTCGCCGCCGATCCGGGACGACGTGGTGAGCTGCTGTCGGTCGGCCGCGGTGCTCCCGAGGTGTTGGAGGCCGTCGACGTGGTCTTCCCGGTGCTGCACGGCCCGTACGGCGAGGACGGCACGATCCAGGGGCTGCTCGAGCTGGCCGGAGTGCCCTACGTCGGTGCGGGCGTGCTCGCCAGCGCGTCGGGGATGGACAAGGAGTTCACCAAGAAGCTGTTGGCTGCGGAGGGCCTGCCGATCGGCGATCAGGTCGTGCTCCGGTCACGGCAGGAGACGCTGGACCTAGAGCAACGCGAACGGCTCGGACTGCCCGTGTTCGTCAAGCCCGCGCGCGGTGGATCGTCGATCGGCGTGAGCCGGGTGACGGCGTGGGATCAACTGCCCGCGGCGATCGAGCTGGCCCGGCGCCACGACCCCAAAGTGATCGTCGAGGCGGCAGTCGTCGGACGTGAATTGGAATGCGGTGTACTCGAATTCCCCGACGGCCGCGTAGAAGCCAGCACTGTGGGTGAGATCCGGGTGGCGGGTGTCCGCGGTCGCGAAGACTCGTTCTACGACTTCGCGACGAAGTATCTCGAAGACGCCGCGGAGCTCGACGTACCCGCCAAGGTCGACGACAGCATTGCAGATGAGGTGCGACAGTTGGCGATTCGCGCGTTCCAGGCCATCGACTGCCAGGGTCTGGCCCGTGTCGACTTCTTCCTGACCGACGACGGCCCGATCATCAACGAAATCAACACGATGCCGGGATTCACCACCATCTCGATGTTTCCGAGGATGTGGGCGGCCAGCGGTGTCGACTATCCGACGCTGTTGGCCACCATGGTCGAGACAGCACGCACGCGCGGCACGGGTCTGCGCTAGCCCACTGGTGCAGGGTCGACCGCCTTGGCGGGCAACGACTTCGCGATGACCCGCGAGATCTCCTGGATCGGCGTGGGACCCGAGCCTGCGGGCAGCGTCAAGGCGACGTACACCGGACGATCCACGACGAACCATGTGCTGCGCCCTTGGTCGGCGTCTGGGTCTTCACCCGCCCCCGCCTCGCCCACGCGGAACCACGACACCTTGTCGACCACCTGTAGCGGGCTGCCGAGGACGAACTCCGCGGGCCGGTCCACACCACATCGCAGGATCACGGCCTCGCCGTCGGGAGCCGCACGCCACGCTGCGGCGGCCGGTGGCGCCGGGTCGGCGGCTGCGGCGCGCCGATAGTCGCCGAGGCGTTCGGGCAGTGCGTCGACCAACGCTCGACAGTCCGCACTGTCGGCGTACGGTGCCGGCACCGCGACGATCGCGACGGGCTTTTCCGTCGTCGGGGTCTGTCGAAGCGCCGCGAAGACCAGGATCGAGCCGATGGCGGCGACAGCCACGGCGATCGCCGCGATCATCAGGCCCCTGGGCGGGCCATCGCGGGTTTCGGTGTCGTCCACGGCCCAAACTCTATGGGCGCGCCCCGTCGGCGATCGGGCAGGTCAGGGTGCGGGTGATGCCGGGCACCTGCTGAACGCTGGGAACGACGCTGGCCTGTAGTTCGTCGTGACTTTGCGCGCCGATGCGGACCACGACGTCGTACGGACCGGTGACGTATTCGGCCGACACCACACCGGGCAGGGCTGAGAGCTGTTTGGCGACGACTTCAGCGCGGCCCACCTCGGTCTGAATCAGCATGAACGCCTCGACCACCGGGCTGTCCTCCCTCTTGCTGCATAGACTCCACGCCGCAGGGACCAAACGTACCGCAGCTCAGGGGAGGCGACATGATGAGCGACGAGCTCCCTGAAACGCTGGCCGGGGTGGGCGAGTTCGCCGTCATCGACCGGCTTGTCGCGGGCCGCGAGCAACCGGACTCGGTGGCGCTGGGGCCCGGTGACGACGCGGCGGTTGTGTGGGCCCGCGACGGGGCGACGGTCGTGTCGACGGACATGCTCGTCGAGGGGAGCCATTTTCGGCTGGACTGGTCGACGCCGCGCGATGTCGGGCGCAAGGCGATCGCGCAGAACGCGGCCGATATCGAGGCGATGGGTGCGACGGCCACCGCGTTCGTCGTCGCGTTCGGGGCGCCGGGCCGAACAGCCGCAGCACAAGCGGTGGAGCTGGCCGACGGCCTGTGGTACGAGGCGCGGCTGCTCGGCGCCGGCATCGTGGGTGGCGATCTGGTGACGGCCCCGCAATGGGTGATCTCGGTGACGGCACTCGGCGATCTGGGCGGCCGCGACGCGGTTCGGCTCGACGGTGCACGAGCAGGTGACACCGTCGCGGTCGTCGGCGACGTCGGGTGGTCTGCTGCCGGATATGCGTTGTGGCTCAATGGTGTTGACGGTTTCGAAGCGTTGCGCCGCCGCCACTTGGTACCGGAGCCGCCGTACGGCCAGGGTCGCGTCGCGGCGGAAGCCGGTGCGACGTCGATGACCGACGTATCAGACGGCCTGATGGCCGATCTCGGACACATAGCGCGCGCATCCGACGTCGGCATCGATCTGTCGTCGGATTCGCTGAGCGCGGAATGCGATCCGCTCGCCGCTGCGGGCACCGCGCTGGGCGTCGATCCGTCGGGCTGGGTGCTCGGCGGAGGCGAGGACCATGCGCTGGTCGCGACATTCCCGGGACCACCACCGCCCGGCTGGCGGGTGATCGGGCGGGTGCTCGATGGTCCGGCGAGGGTCCTGCTCAACGGTCAGCCGTGGCACGGCGAAGCGGGCTGGCAGTCGTACTGATCGACTCCGATCGTCCGGGCACGCTAAGTTGACCCTTCGTGACCGCACGACCGCTGAATGAAATCGTCGAAGAAGGATGGGCGAGTGCGCTCGAACCCGCGCGGGCACAGGTCGCCCAGATGGGGGAGTTCCTGCGCGCGGAGATCGCAGCGGGCCAACGATATCTTCCTGCTGGTCAGAATGTGTTGCGTGCCTTCACATTCCCCTTCGAGCAAGTGCGGGTTCTGATCGTCGGCCAGGATCCGTATCCGACGCCGGGACACGCCGTCGGACTGAGTTTCTCGGTGGCACCTGAGGTGCGGCCGTTGCCGCGCAGCCTGGCGAACATCTTCACCGAGTACGTCGACGATCTGGGCTACCCGGCACCCACGACGGGTGATCTGACGCCATGGGCTGAGCGTGGCGTGATGCTGCTGAACAGGGTGCTCACCGTCCGGCCGGGGACACCTGCGTCGCATCGGGGCAAGGGCTGGGAGGCGGTGACCGAGTGCGCGATCCGGGCCCTGGTCGCACGGCGGCAGCCCTTGGTCGCGGTGTTGTGGGGCCGCGACGCATCCACGTTGAAGCCGATGCTGGGCGCCGATTGCGTGGCCATCGAGTCGCCGCACCCGTCGCCGCTGTCGGCGTCGCGGGGTTTCTTCGGCTCGCGACCGTTCAGCCGCGCGAATGAACTACTCGAAAAGATGGGCGCCGACCCGATTGACTGGCGCCTTCCATAGTCGTCTTACCCGCAGGCCGCAGGCCGTGCGGCGACGGCTACCCGCGCGCGACGATCAAACCGTCAGCCGCGCGAGACCTTCCCCGCCTTGATGCACGACGTGCACACGTTGACGCGCTTCTTGTTGCCACCGGGGTGGGTCACGGCGCGCACGGTCTGAATATTCGGATCCCACCGACGGCTGGTCCGGCGATGGGAGTGCGACACCGACTTGCCGAAGCCGGGGCCCTTCCCGCAGATATCGCACACGGCAGCCATATGTAGAACTCCTCGAATCAGTACTTGGGGGCCTGGGTATCCGTCGCTAGCGGCGGCGGGTCGACCCGACAACCTGACCAGGATACCGGCCACGCCGAGGATCACCAAAATGGTCTCCACAGGCGCGGACGTTCACCAAGGCGCTGTCGGGCCGAATGGCTAGGCTTGCGCCGACGGCGGCGCCTCGAGTCAGTGGCGTATCGCCATAGCGGCGGGAGGTGGGCATGTCGGATCGGCGGCTGGACGCCTCCGCATTGAGGGATTGGGCGTACACCGCCGTCGGCGACCTCATCACCCACACCGACGAGATCAACCGGCTCAACGTGTTCCCCGTCGCCGACGCCGATACCGGCACGAACATGCTGTTCACCATGCGTGGCGCGTGGGCGCAGGCCGACGCGCTGGCGGCGTCCGACAACGTGGTGGATATCGCCGCCGCGCTGGCGCGTGGCGCACTGCAGGGCGCACGCGGTAACTCCGGCGTCATCCTGTCCCAGATCTTGCGCGGGCTCGCCGATGTCACCGCCTCTGCGGCCGCCGACCGCGGCGGCGTGCTCGCCGACGTCGGCGGGGCGCTGTTCGGAGCGGCACTGCGGCATTCGGTAGCCCTGGTCGTCAGCTCGATGGGTGAAGCGGTTCCCGGCACGATCGTCTCGGTGCTCCAGGATGCGGCGGGTGCCGCCGAAGATGCGGGTGCCGCCAATTCCGGTATCGCCGCGGTGGTCGCGGCGGCGGCCGATGCCGCATCGATCGCACTGGACAAGACCACGGGGCAACTCGACGTGCTGGCGGAGGCCGGCGTGGTGGACGCCGGCGGGCGGGGCCTGCTGGTACTGCTGGATGCGATGAGCGCCACCCTGACCGGGCATGTCCGGCATCGCAAGGAGTACGTGCCGGCCCCGCCGCAGGCGCCCGTCCCCGCTGCCGCGACGGTCGCGTCGCCCCAATTCGAGGTGATGTACCTGCTCAGCGGATGCGACCCGGCCGGGGTGGAGACCCTGCGCTGCAGCCTCGACCGACTCGGGGAATCGGTGGCGATCGCGACGACGGCCGACGCGGACCAGTACTCGGTGCATGTGCACGCCGATGATGCCGGTGCCGCCGTTGAAGCGGGGCTGTCGCTGGGCACGCTGAGCCGCATCCAGATCACGTCGCTCACCGGTGCGGTGGGGGCGCGGCCGTCCGGCGGATGGGCCAGGGAACGGGCCGTGCTCGCGGTAGTCGACGGTGCCGGCGCCGAGGAACTGTTCGCGGGCGAGGGCGCGCACGTATTGCAACTCGAGGCCGGCGGACCCGTCAGCGCCAAACACCTCCTCCATGCCCTGGTCAACACGGGTGCGGCGCAGATCATGGTGTTGCCGAACGGATACGTCGCCGCCGAGGAACTGGTGGCAGGCTGCACCGCAGCCAGCGGGTGGGGTATCGACGTGGTGCCGGTGCCGACGGCGTCGATGGTGCAGGGGCTCGCCGCCCTGGCCATGCACGACGCCGATCGGCAAGCCGTCGACGACGGCTACACGATGGCGCGCGCCGCCGCGGGCGCCCGGCACGGATCGGTACGTGTCGCCACCGAGGAGGCGCTCACGTGGGCAGGCGCCTGCGAGCCCGGCGACGGCCTGGGCATTGCGGCCGACGAGGTGCTGATCGTGGGCAAGGACGTCGCGACGGCAGGCGCCGGACTTATCGACCTGCTGCTCGCCGCCGGTGGTGAACTCGTCACCGTGCTCACCGGTACGGGCGTCGACGCAGCGGTCGGAGAGGCCTTGGCGGAGTACGTCCACCGCGAACACCTGGCCGCCGAGATCGTCACGTACCACACGGGTCATCGCGGCGACGCGCTGCTGATCGGCGTCGAGTAACCGTGGCCACGCTGACCGACCGGCTCGACTTCGTCATCGGTAAGAAGTCCGCCGATCTGCTGGAGGAGCACTTCGGCATCGTCACCATCAACGACCTGCTGCGGCACTATCCGCGCAAATACAGCGACGAGATGATCACCGCCGGCGACGGCGAGGAACTGGAAGAAGGCGAACACGTCACGTTCGTCGACCACATCACCAAGGCGGAGCTTCGGCTGACGAATCGTCCGCCGCAGCGTGAATACATGGTCGTCACGATCGGCAACCGCAAGCCGAAGGTCACCGCGACCTTCTTCAACGTGAAGATCATCAAGAAAACCCTCAAAGAGGGCCAACGGGTGATGCTTTCGGGTGAGGTGGGCTATTTCAAAGGCACGATGCAGCTGACGCATCCGGCCTTCCTCGTGATTCATGGGGACGGCAGAGTCGCCGGAACCAGATCGCTCACCGCGATTGCCCGAGCAGAAGGGACGTCCGACGAAAACAAGTTGCTCTCCGTCTTCGATCGTGACTTCTTCCCGATCTACCCCGCGAGCAGCAAGGTGCAGAGCTGGGACATCTACGCGTGCGTGCGCCAGGTGCTCGACGTCCTGGACCCGATCGACGAGCCGCTTCCGGAATCGTTTCTGCGTGAACACAATCTGATCGGTGAGGACGAGGCACTGCGCGCGATCCACACGGCGGAAAAAGTCGTGGAACGCGATGCCGCGATCGAGCGTCTGACCTATGACGAGGCCATCGGGCTGCAATGGGCGTTGGCACAGCGAAGGTTCGGCGAGCTGAGCGAGGCCGGACCCGTCGCGGCTCCGGCGGACGACGGCCTGGTCGCGGCGATGCGTAACCAGATGCCGTTCCAACTGACCGAAGGCCAGAAGGATGTCCTCGCGGTGCTGACCACCGAGTTGGCGGCGAGCCGCCCGATGAACCGCATGTTGCAGGGCGAGGTCGGCTCTGGCAAGACCATCGTGTCGGTGCTCGCCATGCTGCAGATGGTCGACGCGGGATATCAGTGCGCGCTGTTGGCTCCGACGGAAGTCCTTGCCGCCCAGCATGCGCGTTCGATACGCGACGTGCTCGGGCCGCTGGCGATGGCCGGCCAGCTCGGTGGCGCCGAGAAGGCGACGCGCATTGCGCTGCTGACGGGATCGATGTCGCCGCAGCAGAAAAAGCAGGTGCGCGACGAAGTCGCCTCCGGCGAAGCGGGCATCGTGATCGGAACGCACGCCCTGCTGCAGGACAGCGTCGAGTTCCGCCGTCTCGGCATGGTCGTCGTCGACGAGCAGCACCGGTTCGGAGTCGAACAGCGAGACCGGCTGCGCGCCAAGGCGCCCCAGGGGGTCACACCTCACCTGCTGGTGATGACCGCGACGCCGATACCGCGCACCGTTGCACTGACCCACTACGGCGACCTCGAGACGTCGACACTTCGTGAACTGCCGCGTGGTCGTCAACCGATCACCACCAACACGATCTTCCTCAAGGAGCATCCAGCCTGGCTCAACCGTGCCTGGCAACGGATCATCGAGGAGGTCGGGGCCGGCAGGCAGGCGTACGTCGTCGCGTCGCGCATCGACGAAGACGACAAGACCCAGGCGAAAGGAAAAGGCAAGGGACGCGACCGGGTCAAGGACGCGGGTCCACCCGCGACGACGGTCGTGGAACTGTTCGAGCGACTGCGAAGCGGCCCCCTTTCGGGCCTGCGGTTGGGACTCATGCATGGTCGGTTGTCAGCCGACGAAAAGGACGCGGTGATGGGCGCGTTCCGTGCAGGAGAGATCGACGTCCTGATCTGTACGACCGTTATCGAGGTCGGTGTCGATGTCCCCAACGCCACGGTGATGTTGGTGATGGATGGCGACCGGTTCGGTATCAGTCAGCTGCACCAACTGCGCGGCCGCATCGGTCGCGGCCAACATCCAAGCCTGTGTCTGCTCGTCACCAAATTGCCGGAGAGCTCGAAGGCGGGGGAGCGCCTGCGGGCGGTCGCCTCGACGCTTGACGGTTTCAAGCTCGCCGATCTCGATCTCGCGGAGCGGCGCGAGGGAGATGTGTTGGGCTACAGCCAATCCGGGCGCCCGATCACGCTGCGCTTCCTGTCGCTCTTCGAGCATCTCGATCTGATTCTGGCCGCGCGCGAATTCTGCGATGCGCACTACCAGAGGAATCCGGGCGACCCCGGGATGGCGGTCCTGGCCGCGCCCTTCTCCGACACCGACCGCATCGAGTATCTGGAAAAGGCGTGAACCGAAAGCACCTGCTGTGGCTTCTTGCGATCGTCTCCATCGCGGTGTTCGTAGCCGTTCAGGTCACCAACTCATCGATCAACCGGGCAGAGTTCATCGCCGGCGCCGACACCCCGACAGTGGCGCCCGGGGTCGACGTCCTCGCGGGCATCGCCCAAATACCGGTGCGCATCCGCGGGCAGGACTATCGGCGGGATGCGTTCGGCGACAGCTGGACCGACGAGAACCCAGCCCCTGGCGGCTACAACGGCTGCGACACCCGTAACGACATCCTCGACCGGGACCTCGTCGACAAGACCTACGTGTCGATCAAGCGTTGTCCCACCGCCGTGGCGACCGGACTCCTGCACGATCCCTACACCAACGCGGAGATCGCCTTCACCCGCGGTGAAAAGACCGGCGCCGCAGTGCAGATCGACCACATCGTGCCGCTGGCGTTGGCGTGGGATCTCGGCGCCCGGTTCTGGACCAACGACCAGCGGTTGCGGTTCGCCAACGATCCGGCCAATCTCATCGCCGTCGCCGGAGGGGTGAATCAGGACAAAGGCGACCAGGAGCCGGCGACCTGGATGCCACCGAACACCGCGTTCCGTTGCCAGTACGCCATGCAGTTCATCGCCGTGATCCGCGGTTACGCGCTGCCGATCGACGCGCCGTCGGCCGCGGCGTTGCGTGATGCTGCTGCGACCTGCCCGACGGGTTAGGCGCCTGTATAGGTTTCGGGGTCCGGACGGAAACGCGTACCGTCGTTCAGCCCGTTGAGGGTGGCCATGTCGTCGTCGCTGAGCTCGAAGTCGAAGACCTCGATGTTCGACTTGATCCGCTCCGGTGATGATGAGCGCGGGATGACAATGTTGCCGAGCTGGATGCTCCACCTGATGAGCACTTGCGCCGGCGTCTTGCCGTTCGCCTCCGCCACGGATTTGATGGTCGCGTTGTCCAACAGGTTGCCGACGCCCAAGGGACCGTAGGCCTCGGTGACGATGCCGTGTTCGGCGTTGGTCGCGCGCAACTCGGCCTGGTTCAGCAGCGGATGCAGCTCGATCTGGTTGATCGCAGGCGGGAAGAACGACAGGTCGATGACGTTGGACAGGTCTTCGGCGTGAAAGTTCGCCACACCGATCGACTTGGTGTCCCCCTCTTCCTTCCGCTTCATCAGGCCGCCCCAGCTGTCGACGTACTTGCCGGGGTTACCGGCCGGCCAGTGGATCAGGTACAGGTCGACGTATTCGAGGCCGAGCCGTTCGAGGCTGACCTTGATCGCGTCCTGCGAGGCCTGGAAGCCCTGATCCTTGGTCGCCAGCTTGGTGGTGACGAACACCTCTTCGCGCGGAATTCCCGACGAAGCGATCGCGCGACCCACCGCGGCTTCGTTCCCGTAGGCCGACGCGGTGTCGATCAGCCGGTAGCCCGCCTCGAGCGCGGCGGTCACCGACTGCTCGGTCTCCGCTTCCGACAGCTCGCCGACGCCGAGACCGATCACCGGAAGGGTGTTCCCGTCGTTGAGCGTGACGGTGGGGATCGCAGCGGCCGAGGGTGTCATGTCACCTAACCTGTGAAGTCGAAGGTCCTTGGATCGGGACCCAACCGTGTTCCATCGCCCAGCGAGGAAATGGACGCCATGTCCTCCTCGCTCAGTTCAAGATCGAACACGTCGAAATTACTCACTATTCGCTCGGGGGTCACCGATTTCGGGATGACTATATTGCCGAGTTGGATATGCCACCTAATCAGTACCTGCGCCGGCGTTTTCCCGTGCCGTTCAGCAACCTCGGTCACCTTCGGATTGTCGAGCAGTGCGCCCTGGCCCAACGGGGCCCACGCCTCGGTGGCGATGCCCAGTTGGGCGTGCACCTGTCGCAACTCCTCCTGCGGAAACAGCGGGTGCAATTCCACCTGGTTGACGGCGGGGACGATGCCGGTGGCGTCGACCAGGATTCGCAGATGCTCCGGCTCGAAATTGCTGACGCCGATCGATTTGATGCGGCCCTCGTCGCGCAACCGGGAGAACGCCTTGAACGTGTCGACGAACGTGTTCCTGGCGGGCAACGGCCAATGGATCAAATACAGATCGAGGTAGGCGTCCGATTGATTGAAGCCCAATTTGTCCATGCTGCGGTCGAATGCCTTGAGCGTGGAGTCGTAGCCCTGGTCTGAGTTCCACAGCTTGGTCGTGATGTAGACGTCCTCGCGGGGCAGACCCGACTTCGCGATCGCCTGCCCGACACCGCGTTCGTTCTGGTATGCCGCTGCCGTGTCGACGTGCCGGTAACCTGCCTCGAAGGCCGTGGTCACCGCGCGTTCGGTGTCATCGGGGGGTGTCTGGAAAACTCCGAGTCCGACCTGAGGGATTGGATTACCGTCATTCAGCGTGATCGAAGGAGAGGCCATGACTTCGAGTCTGCCAGTCCAGGCTGTGCGAACGCCGAGCGGTCGTAAAGCCCGCTTGGCGAAGATCGGCGGCACCACGTTGCGCGCGCTTCCTCATATCCCGCACTCGGTCAAACGGCTTCTGCTCGGCGGTCGTTCGGTCGTCATCGACGGCAACACGCTGGACACCACGCTTCAGTTCATGCTCTTCGGCCAGAACGCGATGGGCCTCGGAAGTCTGATCCTGGATCCCGACGTCCCGACGGCTCGGGCGCTGTTGAGGAAGCTGACAGACGCCTTCAGGCAGGACCTCCCGGTCGCATCGGTGACGAACCTCGTCATACCCGGTCCGGCAGGTGCGATCCGTGCGCGGCACTACCGACCGGTCGACGGTGACGACGCGCCGCTACTGGTCTTCTTTCACGGCGGCGCGATGGTGGTCGGCGATCTCGAGACGCATGACGACGTATGCCGACGAATCTGCCGCGATGGCGGCGTGCATGTGTTGTCGGTCGACTATCGGTTGGCGCCGGAGCACAAGGCGCCGGCCAGTGTCGACGACGCGTTCGTCGCGTTCACCTGGGCGCTCGATCACGCTGCAGAGTTGGGCGCCGACTCCCGTCGAGTGGCGGTGGGAGGCGACAGCGCAGGCGCCAATCTGGCCGCACTCGTCTCCCTACGGGCCCGTGACCAGGATGTTCAGCTGCCGGCGGTGCAATTGCTGTTCTACCCGGTCACGGCGTGGAACGCGCAGACACGGTCGCGAACGTTGTTCGGCGAAGGCTTCTTCCTGACCGGGGGCGATCTGAAGTTCGGCGTCGAGAAGTACCTCGGTGGCGCGGATGTCGACGCGGATGACCCTTGGGTATCGCCTTTGCTGGCCGACGACCTGTCTGGACTACCGCCTGCGCTGGTGCTGACAGCCGGCTTCGACCCCCTTCGCGACGAAGGCAGGCAATATGCCGAAGCCCTGCGCGCAGCGGGCGTGCCGGTCGACCACCGGGAGTTCGGGTCGCTGATCCACGGCTTCGTCAACTTCTTCCCGGTTGGCGGCGACAGCGAGGCCGCCGTCGCCGAATCGATCTCCGCGCTGCGGGCCCATCTGGCCCGCATGTGAGAAACCTGGTAAAGGCCGCCGGTACTCTTAGCGCGTGGCTTCGAAACCGAAATACGACCTGAAGGCCTCCGACCGCAAGCGCAACCTGGCGGTCCAGATCGGCCTGACCGCGATCGTGGTGATCTTCGCCGTGGCGCTCGTGATGTACATCGTGCTGTCGGCCGACGAAAAGCCGACCGCGGGCGAGGCGGATCCGATCCGGGTCACGTCGACGTCGGCTCAGTTGATCAAGAAGGACGGCACTGACGAGCCCAAGGTCGTGCTGGGGCTCTACGAGGACTTCCTGTGCCCGGCCTGCCGCAACTTCGAGCAGGAGTTCGGACCCACAGTAAACAAGCTGATCGATTCGGGAGCGGTGGCCGCCGACTACTACATGGTTTCGATCCTGGATCGCCAGGGCGACGGGTACTCGACGCGGGCGGCCAACGCCGCGTACTGCGTCGCCGGTGATTCGATCGAGGCATTCCGTCGGTTCCACGCCGCGCTGTACGCCCAGCAGCCCCAGGAGGGTGTCGGACCGTTCCCCGACAACGCCCGCCTTGCCGAAATCGCGCGCCAGGCCGGCGCTGCGGGCGAAGTTCCCGAGTGCATCAACAAAGAGACGAACGCCGACATGGTGTCGGGACTCGCCGCGGCCACCGACGTGAATTCGACACCGACGATCCGCATCAACGGTGAGGACTACCGGCCGACCACCCCAGAGGCGTTGGTCGCCAAGATCGAGGAGACTGTCGGCAAGCTCCCGGCCTTCGACGCCGGAGTACCGCCACCGGCCGCCGAACCCACACCGCTGGCACCTCCACCTCCCGCACCCGCGCCTGCACCATGACCGTCGCCACACCCAGCACTGTCGAGCCGAGCGAACCCGCGTCGGCGCAGTCGACGGGTGTCGCAGTCGGCAGACCCAGCGCAATCTGGGTGCTGATCGCCGGTGTGCTCGGATTGGCCGCCGCGGCGACCCTCACAGTCGAGAAGATCGAGATCTTGATCAACCCCGACTACGTGCCGTCCTGCAGCATCAATCCGGTGCTGTCGTGCGGTTCGGTGATGATCACCCCGCAGGCGTCGGTCTTCGGGTTCCCCAATTCGCTCATCGGCATCGTCGGGTTCACCGTCGTACTGGTGACCGGTGTGCTGGCGCTCGCGAAAGTCGATCTGCCGCGTTGGTATTGGACCGGACTGGCGATCGGCTCCTTCCTCGGTGTCGTATTCGTGCACTGGCTGGCGTGGGAGAGCCTGTACAGCATCGGGGCACTGTGCCCGTACTGCATGGTGGTGTGGGCCGTGACGATTCCGTTGTTCGTGGTCGCGACGTCGATCGCATCCCGTGCTGCGGCATCCAACGGTGTTGTGCGCGTGCTCCATACGTGGCGCTGGTCCCTGGTGGCGCTGTGGTTCACCGGAATACTCCTACTGATCCTGGTGCGCTTCTGGGACTACTGGTCCACCCTTCTCTAGACACCCGACGGGGGCTCCGCGCGTGATATCCAAAGTTCTGGTGGCCAATCGCGGCGAGATCGCGATTCGTGCTTTCCGGGCGGCCTACGAGATGGGCATCACCACCATCGCGGTGTACGCGCACGAGGACCGCAACTCCCAGCACCGGCTGAAGGCCGACGAGTCGTATCAGATCGGTGATGTCGGCCATCCGGTACGCGCATACCTGTCGGTCGACGAGATCATCCGCGTCGCGCAGCAGGCGGGCGCCGATGCCGTCTATCCCGGGTACGGTTTCCTCTCGGAGAACCCGCAATTGGCCGCGGCGTGCGCGGATGCCGGGATCACGTTCATCGGTCCGGGCGCGGAAATCCTCGAGTTGACGGGGAACAAGGCCCGCGCGATCGCCGCGGCACGCGATGCCGGTCTGCCGGTGCTGAACTCGTCGGCGCCGTCGTCGTCGGTGGACGAACTGATAGCGGCGTCGGAGACCATGGAGTTCCCGCTGTTCGTCAAGGCGGTGTCCGGCGGCGGCGGACGCGGGATGCGGCGCGTCACCGAGCCCTCGGCGCTGCGCGACGCGATCGAGGCGGCCAGCCGTGAGGCCGAGTCGGCGTTCGGCGATCCGATGGTCTACCTCGAGCAGGCGGTGCTCAACCCGCGCCATATCGAGGTACAGATCCTGGCCGACAAGCACGGTGCCGTGATGCATCTGTTCGAGCGTGACTGCAGCATGCAGCGACGCCATCAGAAGGTCATCGAATTGGCTCCTGCGCCAAACCTTTCGGCCGAGCTTCGCGACCGCATGTGCGCTGACGCGGTCGCCTTCGCTCGTTCGATCGACTACACGTACGCCGGCACGGTGGAGTTCCTGCTCGACGAGCGCGGGCATTACGTGTTCATCGAGATGAACCCGCGCATCCAGGTCGAGCACACGGTGACCGAGGAGATCACCGACGTCGATCTGGTGGCGAGCCAGTTGCGTATCGCCGACGGCGAGACCCTCGAGGACCTCGGGCTGAGCCAGGACGGATTGGCGGCGCCACGGGGCTTTGCGATGCAGTGCCGGATCACCACCGAGGATCCCGCCAACGGATTCCGCCCCGACACCGGGCGCATCACGAGCTACCGGTCGCCGGGTGGTGCGGGGATCCGCCTCGACGGCGCAACACATTTGGGCGCGGAGATCGGGGCGCATTTCGACTCGCTGCTGGTCAAGCTGACCTGTCGCGGTCGCGACTACGCGGCGGCGCTTGCTCGGTCCCGGCGTGCGCTCGCCGAGTTCCGGGTGCGTGGGGTGTCGACGAACATCCCGTTCCTGCTGGCCGTCGTCAACGATCCGGATTTCCGCGCGGGGCGCATCACCACGTCATTCATCGACGAGCGGCCGTACTTGCTGACCGCACACACCCCGGCCGACCGCGGTACCAAGATCCTCAACTACCTGGCAGACGTCACGGTCAACCAACCGCACGGTCCGCGACCGTCGACGGTGTACCCGCAAGACAAGCTGCCCGACGTCGATCTGGCGTCGCCGCCGCCGTCAGGGTCCAAACAGCTGCTGACCGAACTGGGGCCCGATGGGTTCGCCCGCTGGATGCGCGAATCGAAGGCGGTCGGTGTAACCGATACCACGTTCCGCGACGCCCACCAGTCCCTGCTGGCGACCAGGCTGAGGACGACCGGTCTGCTCATGGTGGCGCCCTCCATCGCACGGATGACGCCGCAGTTGTTGTCGGTGGAGTGCTGGGGTGGCGCGACTTACGATGTGGCGCTTCGGTTCTTGAAGGAAGACCCGTGGGAGCGCCTGGCCGCGTTGCGTGAGGCGATGCCGAACATCTGCCTGCAGATGCTGCTCCGCGGCCGCAACACCGTGGGGTATACGCCGTATCCGGAATCGGTCACCAAGGCGTTCGTGGCCGAAGCGACGGGCACCGGGATTGACATCTATCGCATCTTCGACGCGCTCAACAATGTCGAGTCGATGCGCCCGGCCATCGACGCGGTCCGAGAGACCGGCACGTCGATCGCCGAGGTCGCGATGAGTTACACCGGCGATCTTTCCGATCCGGGGGAGAACCTGTACACCCTGGACTATTACCTCAAGTTGGCCGAGCAGATCGTCGACGCCGGCGCGCATGTGCTGGCGATCAAGGACATGGCGGGGTTGCTACGCCCGCAGGCAGCCACCGTGTTGGTGTCGGCGCTGCGTTCGAGGTTCGACCTGCCGGTGCATGTGCACACCCATGACACTCCCGGCGGGCAGCTGGCCACGTATGTGGCGGCGTGGCAGGCGGGTGCCAACGCCGTCGACGGCGCCTCGGCGCCGTTGGCGGGAACGACGAGTCAGCCCGCGTTGTCCTCGATCGTCGCGGCAGCGGCGCACACCGAATACGACACCGGGTTGTCATTGCCGGCGGTGTGCGATCTCGAGCCGTACTTCGAGGCGTTGCGAAAGGTCTACGCGCCCTTCGATGTCGCGGCGTCAGGCCCTCCATCCCCGACGGGGCGGGTGTATCACCACGAGATTCCGGGTGGTCAGCTGTCGAACCTGCGCCAACAGGCCATCGCGTTGGGCTTCGCGGATCGTTTCGAGGAGATCGAAGAGAACTACGCGGCGGCCGACCGCATCCTGGGCCGACTGGTGAAGGTGACGCCGTCGTCCAAGGTGGTCGGAGATCTGGCGCTGGCACTGGTCGGGGCCGGGATCAGCGCCGACGAATTCGCCGCGGACCCAGCGCGGTTCGACATCCCGGACTCGGTGATCGGATTCCTGCGCGGCGAACTCGGCGACCCGCCCGGCGGCTGGCCCGAACCGTTGCGCACCAAGGCACTTGCCGGACGGTCGCCGGCACGGCCCACCGAGGAGCTCTCCGACGAGGACGAGTCGGCGCTGGCGCAACCCGGCACAACTCGACAAGCCACCTTGAATCGGCTGCTGTTCCCCGGCCCGACAAAGGAATTCGAGGCGCATCGGGAGCTGTACGGAGACACCTCTGGCCTGTCGGCGAACCAGTTCTTCTACGGGCTGCGTCACGGTGATGAGCATCGGGTACGGCTCGAGCGCGGCGTCGAGCTGTTGATCGGGCTGGAAGCGATCTCTGATCCCGACGAACGCGGCATGCGCACCGTGATGTGCATCTTCAACGGTCAGCTGCGTCCGGTCGTGGTGCGCGACAACAGCATCGCCACGGAGGTACCCGCCGCCGAGAAGGCCGACCGGTCCAACGCCGACCACGTCGCAGCGCCCTTCGCCGGCGTCGTCACGGTCAGCGTGTCCGCGGGAGACAAGGTCGACGCCGGACAGACCATCGCGACGATCGAGGCCATGAAGATGGAAGCGGCGATCACCGCGCCCAAGTCCGGCCAGGTCGACCGCATCGCCGTATCGGCCACCGCACAAGTCGAAGGTGGCGATCTGCTCGTGGTGGTCAGCTGACCCGCATCATCGCCGGCACCCTGGGTGGACGGCGAATCACGGTGCCGCGCACTGGAACCCGGCCTACCACCGACCGAGTCAGGGAATCGCTGTTCAATCTGCTGACCGCTCGGCTGGAGCTTTCCGGTCGCTCCGTTCTCGATCTGTACGCCGGCTCGGGAGCGCTCGGCCTCGAGGCGCTGTCCCGCGGAGCCGCCTCGGCCATATTTGTCGAATCAGACCAGCGAGCCGCGAACATCATCGACAAGAACATCGCCGCTCTTGGTGTGACCCGTGCGACGGTGCGTCGCGGCGCGGTGGCAACGGTGCTGGCTTCGGGCGCCGCGCAGCCTGCCGACCTGGTGCTCGCCGATCCGCCCTACACGGTGGACGCGGGTGATCTCGAAAGAGTGCTCTCGGCGCTGACGCACGGCGGCTGGACGACGGCAGGGACGGTGGTCGTCGTCGAACGCCCGGCGTCAGGTCCTGCACTGATGTGGCCCGGCGGATGGGAAGTGTGGCCGTCGCGCACGTACGGCGACACCCGGCTGGAACTCGCAGAGCGGACTTGACCGCCCTGTACCGTCGTTGCCCATGAGCGGCGCCGTATGCCCGGGGTCCTTCGACCCGATCACCCTCGGCCATGTCGACATCTTCGAGCGCGCAGCGGCCCAGTTCGACGAGGTCGTGGTGGCCGTATTGGTCAACCCGAACAAGAAGGGGATGTTCAGCCTCGACGAGCGCCTCGCGATGATCGAGGAATCGACGACGCATCTGCCGAACCTGCGGGCGGAGTCCGGTGAGGGTCTGGTGGTCGACTTCGTCAAGAACCGCGGGCTGACCGCGATCGTCAAGGGTCTGCGCACCGGGACGGATTTCGAATACGAGCTGCAGATGGCGCAGATGAACAAGCACATTGCCGGCGTCGACACCTTCTTCGTCGCCACGACGCCGACGTATTCGTTCGTATCGTCCTCGCTGGCCAAGGAGGTCGCGTCGCTCGGCGGCGATGTCTCCGCATTGTTGCCCGAGGCCGTCAACGTCCGACTGCAGGCCAAGCTCAAGGGTTGATCTGGACTCACACGGGTAACCGACGAGGTGGCGCACAGCCCATAGCGCCCCAACCCGATTTCAAGAAAGTGTGGTTACCCCCATGGTCGAAACATTCGTCCAGTCGACCGATGATGTCGTCAGATTCCTCAAAGACCAGCACAATTTGATCAAGGACATGTTCGAAGAAGTGTTCTCGGCGTCGTCCGATGACGCCCGCCGCAAGGCCTTCACCGAATTGCGGCAACTCCTGGCGGTGCACGAGACCGCCGAGGAGATGGTGGTCCATCCGCGAGTGCGCCACGAGGTCGAGGGCGGCGACATCATCGTCGACGCTCGTCTCGTAGAGGAACACGATTCCAAGGAAGTGCTCGCGGCACTCGAGACGATGGACATCGGTTCGCAGGAGTTTCTCGACGAGTTGACGCTGTTCCGCGGCTCGGTACTCGACCATGCCGAGCGCGAAGAACTCGAGGAGTTCAACCGCTTGGAGCGTGAACTCGACGCTGACGACCTCGGTCGCATGGCGAAGGCCGTATTGGCGGCAGAGGCCATCGCGCCCACTCGTCCGCACGCGGGCGTCGAGTCGGCGAAGGCCAACTTCGCCGTGGGCCCGTTCGCCTCCATGCTCGACCGGGCGCGCGACGCGATCTCCGCTGCCCTTCGCTAGCCCACGCCGCTGCTGACGGCTCGGGGCGCGCGCCCACTCTGCGTGTTGACATAATGTTGCTCGAAGCAGAGCAGACGGGCCTGCGGCCTGGGGAGCGGTGACGCACTGAAACCGGTCGAGACGCGACACACCGGGGTCGGTAGCTGAGTCACAGACGTAACACCAGGCACACTGGTAACTGTCAACTACGCCTGGAGGGTGTTGCCGTGTACCGAGTATTTGAAGCGCTTGACGAGTTGGGCGCGATTGTGGAAGAAGCGCGCGGCGTGCCCATGACGGCAGGCTGCGTCGTGCCCCGCGGCGATGTCCTGGAGTTGATCGACGACATCAAGGACGCGATCCCCGGCGAACTCGACGACGCCCAGGATGTGCTGGACGCTCGCGACTCGTTGTTGCGCGAGGCCAAGGAGCACTCCGGATCCATGGTGTCGTCGGCCACGGCCGAGGCGGATTCCCTGGTCAACCACGCCCGCGCCGAGGCCGACCGGCTGCTCGCCGACGCGAAGTCGCAGGCAGATCGCATGGTCGGCGAGGCCCGCCAGCACAGCGAGCGCATGGTCGCAGAGGCGCGCGAAGAGGCCTCGCGTCTGGCGGCAACCGCCAAGCGGGAGTACGAGGCGAGCACGGGACGTGCCAAGAACGAGGCCGACCGGCTCATCGAGAACGGCAACCTCGCCTACGAGAAGGCCGTGCAGGAAGGCATCAAGGAACAGCAGCGGCTGGTCGCCCAGACCGAGATCGTCCAGACCGCCACGCTGGAAGCCACCCGCCTCATCGACTCGGCACACGCCGAGGCCGACCGACTGCGCGGCGAATGCGACATCTACGTCGACAGCAAACTGGCCGAATTCGAGGACTTCCTCAACGGCACGCTGCGGTCGGTAGGCCGCGGTCGCCATCAGCTGCGGACTGCGGCGGGGACGCACGACTACGCAGCTCGCTAGGCCCTGGGACGGTCGCCGTAAGATCGATCCCTATGGCGACGCATGCGAAGTCGGCGGCGCGGCGGGCCTCGCGATCGCCGCTCGTGTTGAACATCTCCAGGCTCGGCCGCAGGCCGGGGTCGATGATCACCGTCGCCGAGACCGTGCCCAGCCCCATGCGTATCGGACTGGACCTGATCGCGATCGACGAGGGTGCCCCGCTGGATCTGGATCTGCGGATCGAATCCGTCTCGGAGGGGGTTCTGGTCACAGGCACGATGTCCGCCCCCACGGTCGGTGAGTGTGCGCGCTGTCTGACGCCGATCACCGGGCACGTCGACATCGACATCACCGAACTGTTCGCTTATCCCGACAGCGCCACCGATGAGACCACCGAGGCCGACGAGCTCGGCCGCGTGGTGGACGACACCGTCGACCTGGAGCAGCCGATCATTGACGCCGTCGGCCTGGCGTTGCCGTTCGCCCCGGTGTGCGGACCCGACTGCATCGGGCTGTGCCCCGACTGTGGTGTGCCCCTGGCGACAGCTGAACCGGGGCACCAGCACGAAAAGATCGATCCGCGATGGGCCAAGCTCTCGGGCATGTTCGACGCTGTCGGCGGAGCCGACGATCCCGCTACTGTCGGCGGAGCCGACAATCCCACTGAGGACACCCGTGACTGACCGCACGCCACTTCTCAAGGCGCTGGGCGTTGACCTCCCGGAAGAACTGCTGACCATTTCACTCACCCATCGCAGTTACTCATACGAGAACGGCGGGTTGCCCACCAATGAGCGGTTGGAATTCCTCGGCGACGCTGTACTCGGGCTGACCATCACCGAGGAGCTCTATCACCGCCACCCCGATCGCACCGAGGGTGATCTGGCCAAGCTGCGGGCAAGCATCGTCAACACCCATGCGCTTGCCGACGTCGGACGTGAACTGTCGGACGACGGGCTTGGCGCCTACCTGCTGCTGGGCAAGGGCGAGGAAAACTCCGGCGGCGCAGGCAAGGCGAGTATTCTCGCCGACGGTGTCGAATCCCTGCTCGGTGCAATCTATTTGGAGCATGGCATCGTCACCGCGCGGGAGGTGATCTTGCGTCTGTTCGCTTCGCTGCTCGACACCGCGCCGACGTTGGGTGCGGGGCTGGACTGGAAGAGCAGTCTGCAGGAGCTCACCGCATCCCGCGGCATGGGCGCGCCGTCGTACACGGTGACATCAACAGGGCCAGACCACGACAAGGAATTCACCGCGATGGTGATCATCGCCGACGATGAGTACGGCAAGGGAGTCGGCCGCACGAAGAAAGAGGCCGAACTCAAGGCGGCCGCTGCGGCGTGGAACGCGCTGACGTCCGCCGCAGACGAAGATGCCTGAACTTCCCGAAGTCGAGGTCGTTCGCCGGGGCTTGGCCGCACACGTCGTCGACAAGACCATCACCGCTGTGCGGGTTCATCATCCACGCGCTGTGCGTCGACACGAGGCTGGACCCGCCGATCTGACTGCGCGCCTGCTCGATTCGCGGATCGTCGGAACGGGGCGACGCGGTAAGTACCTGTGGCTGACGCTCGATGACGGCTCAGCGCTCGTCGTCCATCTCGGGATGAGCGGACAAATGCTGCTCGGGCCTGCGATGAGCGCTAGCGCGAAGAGCCAACAGCCGGAGCCGCGCAACAACCATCTGCGCATCGCGGCACTTCTCGACGATGGCACCGCGCTGAGTTTTGTGGACCAGCGCACGTTCGGCGGATGGATGTTGGCCGACCTCGTCACCGTCGATGGCACCGATGTTCCCTTTCCCGTCGCGCACGTGGCGCGCGATCCGCTGGACCCGGATTTCAACCGCGATGGTGTCGTTACGGTGTTGCGGCGCAAGCACTCCGAGATCAAGCGGCAGCTGCTCGATCAGACGGTGGTATCGGGGATCGGCAACATCTACGCCGACGAGGCGCTGTGGCGGGCACGCGTCAACGGTGCGCGACTGGCGTCGTCGCTGACCCGGTCGAAGCTGGCTGAGGTGCTCGACGCCGCCGCCGAGGTGATGACCGAGGCGCTCGGCCAGGGAGGCACGTCCTTCGACTCGCTATATGTGAATGTCAACGGCGAGTCCGGCTATTTCGAACGTTCGCTGGACGCCTACGGCCGCGAGGGTGAGCCGTGCCGGCGCTGCGGCGCGGTGATGCGGCGGGAGAAGTTCATGAACCGCTCGTCGTTCTACTGCCCGAAATGCCAACCGCGCCCGCGAGTCCGGCGGGAATAAGGTTCGCGAATGACCGTGTTTGTACGTCGACACGCCGTGCAGGGCTGGCATTTTGCGGTCCCTCGCGGGGAAGAAGGGAACCATGACAGAACTGTGGGTTGAGCGCACCGGCGCCCGCCGCTACACCGGACGCAGCGCGCGCGGTGCCGAGGTACTCGTCGGCAGCGAGGATGTCGAGGGCGTGTTCACCCCCGGCGAGCTGATGAAGATCGCGCTGGCGGCCTGCAGCGGGATGGCCAGCGACGCCCCGTTGCAGCGTCGCCTCGGCGAGGACTACTCCACCACTATCCGGGTGTCGGGCCCCGCCGATCGCGAGCAGGAGCGGTATCCGCTGCTGGAGGAGCGCATGGAACTTGACCTGTCGGCGCTGTCGGAACCGGAGCGGGCGCGGGTACTCACCGTCGTGGAGCGGGCGATCGATCAGGTCTGCACGGTGGGCCGCACACTCAAGTCCGGTACCAAAGTGACGTTTGAGGTTAATGATGCAGGAGTTAGCTGAGGTACGACTCACGGCGTGGGTGCACGGCCACGTTCAGGGAGTCGGCTTCCGGTGGTGGACACGGTCGCGCGCGCTGGAACTCGGGTTGACCGGATACGCCTCGAACAGGCCCGACGGCCGCGTTCAAGTGGTCGCCCAGGGCCCGCGAGCGGCCTGCGAAAAGTTACTTGACCTGCTGCAAGGCGGACATACGCCGGGACATGTCGACAAAGTGATCGCGGATTGGTCAGAAGTCGGCGAAACGCTATCGGGGTTCACCGAGCGTTAGCCTGCGCGACGGTAGTGTGGCACGTCGTGCACCTCAAGAGTCTGACCCTGAAGGGCTTCAAGTCGTTTGCTTCGCCGACGACTCTGCGCTTCGAGCCAGGCATCACGTGTGTCGTCGGCCCGAATGGGTCCGGCAAGTCGAACGTGGTCGACGCGCTCACGTGGGTGATGGGCGAACAGGGTGCAAAGACTCTGCGCGGCGGCAAGATGGAAGACGTCATCTTTGCAGGCACGTCGTCGCGCCCGCCGCTGGGCCGCGCCGAGGTGACGGTCACGATCGACAACTCCGACAACTCGCTGCCGATCGAATACTCCGAAGTGTCGATCACTCGCCGGATGTTCCGTGACGGCGGCAGCGAGTACGAGATCAACGGCGCCAGTTGCCGTTTGATGGACGTGCAGGAACTGCTGTCCGACTCCGGCATCGGCCGCGAGATGCACGTGATCGTCGGACAGGGCAAGCTCTCCGAGATCCTCGAATCCCGCCCCGAGGACAGGCGCGCATTCATCGAAGAGGCCGCGGGTGTCCTCAAGCACCGCAAGCGCAAAGAAAAGGCCGTCCGCAAGCTCGACTCGATGTCGGCCAACCTGGCGCGGCTGACGGACCTGACGACCGAGTTGCGCCGTCAGCTCAAACCGCTGGGCAGACAGGCGGAGATGGCTCGCCGCGCCCAGACCATCCAGGCCGACCTGCGCGACGCCCGGCTGCGGCTGGCGGCCGACGACCTCGTCGTCCGCAAGGCGGAGTTCGAGAACACCAACCAGACCGAGACGACGCTGCGTCGCGAACATGACGACCTGGCGGCGCGGCTCGAGGCGCGTACCGTCGAGTTGAACGCGCACGAGTCGGCGGTCGGCAGCCTCAGCGAGCGCGCGGAATCGGCTCAGCAGACCTGGTTTTCGCTGTCGGCGTTGGCCGAACGGGTCAGCGCCACGGTGCGCATCGCCAGCGAGCGGGCCCAGCACCTGGACACCGAGCCCGAAGCGTCGACTGGCCCCGATCCCGACGAGCTGGAGGCCAAGGCCGAAGAGGTCGCCGCCCAGGAGCGCCGACTGCTTCAGGAGCTGGACGAATCGCGCACGCGCCTGGAAGCCGCCCGCGCCGAACTCAGTGAGCGCGAAGGTGTCGCCGCAGAAGCCGAACGCGCCCATCTGGCCGCCGTCCGCGCCGAGGCCGACCGCCGTGAAGGTCTGGCCCGGCTGGCCGGCCAGGTGGACACGATGCGCACCCGCGTCGAGTCGATCGACGAGACCGTCGCACGGCTGACCGTCGGGATCGACGAGGCCGCAGCCAAAGCCCAGCAAACGCAGGCGGAGTTCGAGACCGTGCAGAGTCGAGTCGGCCAACTCGATGCCGGCGAGGTCGGCCTCGACGAGCACCACGACCGCACCGTCACCGCATTGCGTCTCGCCGACGAGCGGGTCGCCGAACTGCAGGCAGCCGAGCGTGGCGCCGAACGTCAGGTTGCCTCGTTGCGTGCTCGCATCGAGGCGCTGTCCGTCGGCCTGGACCGCAAGGACGGCGCCGCGTGGCTGCAGAAACACCACGGTGGCGCAGGGCTTTTCGGATCGATCGCCAATCTGGTCAAGGTGCGCCCGGGTTACGAGGTGGCGATCGCCGCCGTGCTGGGGGCTGCTGCGGATGCGGTCGCCGCCGAGAACTCGGGTGCGGCGCAGTCGGCCGTCGTCGCGTTGAAGCAGTCTGACGGCGGCCGCGCGGCCATCGTGCTCGGCGACTGGCCGCACCCCTCGGTGCCGAACGCGGGCCTGCCGCCCGAGGGCGCGCAGTGGGCGTTGGATCTCATCGACGCCCCCGACCGACTGCAAGGGGCGATCACCGCATTGTTGTCGGGTGTGGCGGTGGTCAGCGACCTTTCCGCCGCGCTCGACGTGGTCGCAGCGCGTCCGCAGCTGAAGGCGGTCACCGCCGACGGTGATCTGGTCGGCGCGGGCTGGGTGACCGGCGGGTCCGACCGCAAGCCCAGCACGCTGGAGATCGCGTCGGAGGTCGAGAAGGCCCGGACTGAACTGGCGGCCGCCGAGAAACAGACCGGCGAACTGTCGGCCGCGCTGGCCGGTGCACTGGCCGAGCAGTCCACCCGCCAGGACGCCGCCGAGCAGGCGCTGGCCGCGCTGAACGAGTCCGACGCGGCGATCTCGGCGGTCTACGAACAGCTCGGGCGGCTCGGCCAGGATGCCCGCGCGACCGATGACGAATGGCAGCGGCTGATCCGGCAGCGCGACGAACTCGAGGCCGGCCGCAATCGGACGGTCCAGGAGCTCGCCGAGCTGGAGCAGCGACTGCACAACGCGCAAGAGGAGCCGACCTTCGAATCCGAACCGGTCGATCGCCAGGAGTCGATGGCGGCCGCCGAGGCTGCCCGCGCTGCCGAGGTGGAGGCCCGGCTGGCCGTGCGGACGGCCGAAGAGCGAGCGAACGCCGTTCGCGGCCGGGCCGATTCGATGCGCAGGGCGGCTACCGCCGAACGTGATGCCCGCTTGCGTGCACAGCGTGCCAGGGAGGCGCGCGTGCACGCCGCCGCAGTCGCGGCCGCCGTGGCGGAGTCGGGACGCCTGGTCGCGCAGCGGCTCAGTGCGGCGGTGGCGGTCGCGTCGCGGGCGCGTGACGACGTCGCGGCCGAACGTCAGCACCGGGCAACCGCATTGGCCAAGGCGCGCGAGGAGGTCAACGAGCTGGGCGCCAAGATCAATGCTCTCACGGACGCCCTGCACCGCGACGAGATCGCCAAAGCGCAAGCCGCACTTCGTATCGAACAGCTCGAGGAGCATGTCCTCGAGACGTTCGGAATGGCGGCGGCCGATCTGGTCGCCGAGTACGGCCCCGATGTCGGGCTCCCTCCGTCGGAGCTCGAGATGGCTGAGTACGAGCAGGCGCGCGAGCGCGGCGAGCAGGTGATGGCGCCAGCGCCCATGCCGTTCGACAGGCCCACCCAGGAACGTCGCGCCAAGAAGGCCGAGCGCGAACTCAACGAGCTGGGCCGGGTGAATCCGCTGGCGTTGGAGGAGTTTGCCGCACTGGAGGAGCGCTACAACTTCCTGTCCACCCAACTAGAGGACGTCAAGGCGGCCCGCAAGGATCTGCTCGACGTCATCGACGATGTCGACGCCCGCATCCTGCAGGTGTTCTCCGAGGCATACGTCGATGTGGAACGTGAGTTCCAGCAGGTGTTCTCGGCGTTGTTCCCCGGCGGCGAGGGCAGGCTGCTGCTGACGAACCCCGACGACATGCTCACCACCGGCATCGAGGTGGAGGCCCGCCCGCCGGGCAAGAAGATCAAGCGCCTGTCACTGCTGTCGGGTGGTGAGAAGTCGCTGACCGCCGTCGCAATGCTGGTGGCCATCTTCCGGGCGCGGCCGTCGCCGTTCTACGTGATGGACGAGGTGGAGGCCGCACTCGACGACGTGAACCTGCGCCGCCTGCTGGGGCTTTTCGAGCAATTGCGCAGCCAGTCGCAGCTGCTCATCATCACGCACCAGAAGCCGACGATGGAGATCGCCGACGCGCTCTACGGCGTGACGATGCGCGACGACGGCATCACCGCGGTGATCAGTCAGCGCATGCGCGGCCAGGAACTCGTCGGCGCCGCCAACTGATAGCGATTTCGGTGTCATTGGTCGCGCTCACCGCGACTGTCGACACCGAAATCACAGGGGGGTGACGCCGCCCTCGCGGAGTTCGGCAAGGTTGGCCGCGCCGCTGCCGTGCAAACAGATCATCAGTTCGTCGATGAAGCGCTGCAGCCAATCCACAACGGCGGCAGACGATTCGATCGCAGGCGCCAGCAACGGTCGCGCCACTGCCACCACGTCGGCACCCAATGCGATCGCCTTGGCCGCGTCCATCCCGGTGCGAATGCCGCCGGAGGCGACCAGCGGAACTCCGGGCAGTGTGCGCCGCACTTCCACAAGTGCCTGTGCGGTCGGAATGCCCCACTCGGCCAGCGCCGGGTACCGGATCTCGCCGTAGCGGACGAACTGCTCTACGCGCGCCCACGAGGTACCGCCCGCGCCTGCTACGTCGACCGCCGCGATGGGGCAGTCCGAGAGTTCGGCCGCGGCCTTGGCCCCGATGCCGTGGCCGACTTCCTTGACCATCACCGGGTATCCGATGGCTGCCGCGATGTCGCGAAGGCGTCCTATCGAACCCGAGAAGTCGGTGTCACCCTTGTGCTGCATGGCTTCCTGTAACGGATTGGTATGCACCGCAAGGGCGTTGGCGCCGATCCGATCCAACGCCTCGACCAGTGCCTGCACCGTCTGCGCGGTCAGTTGGCTCAGTCCGATGTTGCCGATCAGCAGTACATCCGGCGCGATGTCACGGACCCGGAACGTCGCGGACGCCGGACCGTTGTCGAGCATGATGCGCTGCGAGCCCAGCATCATCCCGACACCGAGCTGCTGGGCCGCATCGGCGAGGTTGCGATTGATGGTGCCGGACAACTCCGCGCCACCGGTCATCGCGCCGATGAGCACGGGCGCGCGCAAGTGGACGCCTAGGAACTCGGTCGCCAATTCGATGGACCCGAGGTCGGTCTGGGTGAGCGCGTTGTACGGCAACCGATAGCGCTCGAACCCCGTCGTCACCGTCTGGAATTCGACCGCATCGCCGAGGCACACGTCGATGTGACGTCGTTTGCGGGTTTCCATGCCACCGGGGCCGAGCGTCACCGGCTACCCCTCCTGAGACAATGACGTGGTGACTGTCGAGTTGTGGATCGCGTTCGCGGTCATCGCCGTTCTCCTCGTGACCGCGCTAGTCGTGGGCCTGGTGCGGTACCGGCGCCGACGGGTGAGTTTGTCGTCCAAGGACACCGCCACTCCTCTCGACCGCTCGGGCGGCTACACCGCCTCGTCCACCATCACGTTCTCGCAAGCAGCGCCCGCTGAGCCGGTCGAACGGATCGATACCGACGGACTACCCGCCGTCGGCGATGATGCCACCATTCCCCGGGACGCCCCGAAGCGGGTGATCGCCGACGTCCAGCTGCCGGAGCCGCCGGTCGTCCAACAACCGCCAGCAGCCCCCGCCGAACCGGCGGCCCCCGCGGAGCCTGAAGCCCCTGCCGCGCCTGAAGCGCCCGCCGAGCCTGCAGCGCCTGCACTCGACGAGATCGCCCCGGCGGAGGGCCGGCTGGAGAGGCTGCGGGGTCGCCTCGCCAAGTCGCAGAGCACGCTGGGCCGCAGCATGCTCGGCCTGCTCGGCGGCGGCGACCTCGACGAAGACTCCTGGCAGGACGTCGAGGACACCCTCCTGATCGCCGACCTGGGTCCTGCGGCGACGGATTCGGTCGTCGCGGCGTTGCGTGCGCGGATGGCCAGCAGCCAGGTGCGTAACGAGGCGGACGCCCGCGGGGTACTGCGCCAGGTCTTGATCGACCAGTTGCAGCCCGACCTGGATCGGTCCATCAGGGCGCTTCCGCACGCCGACAAACCGTCCGTACTGCTCGTCGTCGGCGTCAACGGCACGGGCAAGACGACGACCGTCGGCAAGCTGGCTCGGGTGCTGGTGGCCGACGGACGCCGTGTCGTCCTGGGTGCGGCCGACACCTTCCGCGCGGCCGCAGCAGACCAGTTGCAGAGCTGGGCGTCTCGCGTCGGCGCGCAGGTCGTACGCGGAGCCGAGGGCGCCGACCCCGCCTCGGTGGCGTTCGACGCCGTCGACGTCGGCGTCGAAACCGGTGCCGACGTGGTCGTCATCGATACCGCAGGGCGCCTGCACACCAAGACCGGCCTGATGGACGAACTGGGCAAGGTCAAGCGCGTGGTGAGCCGTCGCGCCGAAGTCGACGAGGTGCTGCTGGTGCTCGACGCCACGATCGGCCAGAACGGTCTGCCACAGGCCCGCGTGTTTGCCGAAGTCGTCGACATCACCGGCGTGGTGCTCACCAAACTCGACGGCACCGCGAAAGGCGGGATCGTGTTCCGCGTGCAACAGGAGTTGGGTGTGCCCGTCAAACTCGTCGGTCTGGGCGAGGGACCGGACGACCTCGCTCCGTTCGAGCCGGCGGCGTTCGTCGACGCGTTGCTCGGTTAGTCAGCGGCCGCAAAACACGTGATGTAACACCGACGAAACGTCCAGCGTCCATCCGTTCACACGAGTGAAACACCGTGGCGTCTTCGACGAAACAACCACTCAGCAAAGTCTTGGACCAGGTCAACGGTCGTAAAGCGTTGCGGCCGTGGCATGTCGAAGGAGGAAACTGCGAGTGGATGGATTCCCGACCCTCGGTATACCGGACACCGGTGATACCGCGTGGATGCTGGCAAGCGCAGCGCTTGTCTTGTTGATGACGCCGGGCCTGGCCTTCTTTTACGGAGGCATGGTTCGGGCCAAGGGCGTGCTCAACATGATCATGATGAGCTTCAGCGCCATGGGTTTGGTGACGGTGCTGTGGGTGCTGTACGGCTACTCGATGGCGTTCGGCAACGACGTCTCCAATGTGGTCGGCGACCCGACGCAGTTCTTCGGACTGAAGGGCCTCATCGGCGGTAACGCCGCCCCCGCGGTCGAGGCGATCGCCGCGGCCCCGGGCGTGGAGGCTGTCGAGGCGGTGCCGGAGACCCTCATTCCGCTGGTCTTCACGATGCCGGCCTCGGTGTTCGTCGCGTTTCAGTTGATGTTCGCGATCATCACCGTCGCCCTCATCTCGGGCGCGGTGGCCGACCGCATCAAGTTCGGCGCATGGCTGCTCTTCGCAGGCCTCTGGGTCACCTTCGTGTACTTCCCGGTCGCGCACTGGGTGTTCTCGTTCGACGGTGGCACCGCGGAGACCGGTGGCTGGATCGCCAACAAACTGGCGGCGGTCGACTTCGCAGGCGGCACAGCGGTCCATATCAACGCAGGCACCGCCGCACTGGTTCTCGTACTGATCCTCGGAAAGCGCAAGGGATGGCCGAACACCCCTATGCGCCCGCACAATCTGCCGTTCGTCATGCTCGGCGCCGGTCTGCTGTGGTTCGGCTGGTACGGCTTCAACGCGGGCTCGGCCGGCGCCTCCGGCGGCCTCGCCGGTTCGACCTTCGTCACCACGACGGTGGCCACGGCGGCGGCGATGCTGGCGTGGTTGCTCACGGAGCGCATTCGCGACGGTAAGGCGACATCGCTGGGTGCGGCCTCGGGTGTGGTGGCCGGTCTGGTCGCCATCACTCCGTCGTGTTCAGCGGTCAATGTCCTGGGTGCACTCGTCATCGGTGTGGTCGCAGGTTCGTTGTGCGCTCTGGCGGTCGGCCTGAAATACAAACTGGGCTATGACGACTCGCTCGACGTGGTCGGTGTTCACCTGGTGGGCGGCATCGTCGGCACGTTGTTGATCGGATTTGTGGCGGCCCCAGAGGCCGGTGCGGGAGTGGCCGGTCTGTTCTACGGCGGCGGAGTCGACCAACTATGGCGTCAGGCAGTCGGCGCCGGGGCGGTTCTGCTCTACAGTGCGATCGGGACAGCTATCTTGGCCTACATCGTGAAATTCACGATTGGGCTGCGACTCAGCGAAGAAAAAGAGGCTGCTGGTGCCGACGAGAGCGAACACGCGGAAAGCGGTTACGACTTTGCAGCTGTCGGTGGCGGTTCGGTCCTCGGACGTCACGGCGGAGAGGAATAAGGGGATATGAAGCTGATTACTGCGATCATCAAGCCGTTCACGCTCGAAGACGTCAAGACCGGACTCGAGCAGACCGGAATTCTCGGAATGACCGTCAGCGAGGTTCAGGGCTACGGTCGCCAAAAGGGCCACACCGAGGTGTATCGCGGCGCCGAGTACTCCGTCGACTTCGTTCCGAAGGTTCGGGTCGAGGTCGTGGTCGATGATTCCGCCGTGGACAAGGTCGTGGACGTGATCGTCCAGGCCGCACGCACCGGAAAGATCGGCGACGGCAAGGTGTGGGTCAGTCCCGTTGACACGGTCGTGCGGGTGCGCACCGGTGAACGTGGAACGGACGCCCTTTGACCAGCCTGACGAAATAAGACGTCGTCGCCCGGCCGTTGCACCGTGAATGTTTGAAGGTAAGGGCCGGGGGAGGACACGAAATGACTGAGCAGAAACCAGATTCCGCCGCCGGGGCCCCTCGATGGGAACCCCCGGCGGCGGGTTCGTTACGACCCGCGACCGACCTTTCCGCCGCCGCCGAACAGCTACTGACCAACGGTCCCCGGCAACTGGATTCGGCTGCGTTACGCGACGCGCTGCTCGATTTGCACGAATTCTGGCTCACCACAAAGGCCACCGAGATCGGCATCACGCCCACCAGCGGCTTCGCCATCGTCGCGACCGGTGGGTTGGGCCGCGGCGAGCTGGTGCCCTATTCGGATCTGGACCTGACACTGCTGCACGACAACATGCCGCATGATGTCGTGGGCCAGGTCGCCGAGTTGCTGTGGTACCCGTTGTGGGACGCCAACATTCGCATCGACCACAGTGTGCGCACGGTACCCGAGGCGTTGACCGTCGCCAGCGAAGACATCTCCGCGGGGCTGGCCATGCTCGAAGCGCGGCACATCGCGGGCGATGCGGATCTGTCGACCCTGTTGATCGGGGGAGCGCGGCGGCAGTGGCGTACCGGCGTCGCTTCGCGTTTCGACGAACTCGTCGAGCACACCCGGGCGCGGTGGCAGCGCAGCGGCGAGATCGCCCACCGCGCCGAGCCCGACCTCAAATGCGGACGCGGTGGCCTGCGCGACGTTCAACTGCTCAACGCGTTGGCGATCGCCCAGCTCGCCGATGTCTATCCCAGCCGATCCCTGGCGTCGCCCACCGAAACTCTCGGTGAGGCGCACATGACGCTGCTGAACGTACGCACCGAATTGCATCGGGTGGCTGGGCGCGGCCGGGAGTTGTTGCTCGCCCAGCATGCCGACGAGATCGGCGCCGCGCTGCAGATCGGCGACCGGTTCGAGTTGGCGCGCATGCTCTCCGACGCCGCCCGCACCATCAGCTTCTACGTCGACGCCGGAATTCGCACCGCAGGCAACGCACTTCCCAGACGCGGACTCTCGGCGTTCCGCAGGCCCGCGCGCCGACCCCTGGACGAAGGCGTGATCGAGTTCGGCGGCGAAGTCATCCTTGCCCGCGACGCCCGTCCCGAACGTGATCCGGGTTTGATCCTGCGCGTGGCGGCCGCCTCGGCCAACACCGGCCTGCCGATGGCGGGGTCCACGCTGGCCCGCCTCGCCGAAACCGCACCCGAGCTGCGTACCCCGTGGCCTCGCCAGGCGCTCAAAGACCTGCTCGTCATGCTGGGCGCGGGTCCCGCGGCCGTGGCCACTATCGAGGCACTTGATCGAACGGGTCTGTGGGGCAGGCTTTTTCCGGAATGGGGCGCCGTGCGCGACCTCCCGCCGCGCGACGTCGTTCACATCTGGACAGTTGACCGTCATCTCGTCGAGACCGTCTCGCGAGCCAGCGCATTCACCACCAGGGTGTCGCGGCCGGATCTGCTGGTTCTCGGTGCGCTCTGCCATGACATCGGGAAGGGCCGCGGCGGCGACCACAGCATCATCGGTGCCGAGCTCGCGGTTCAAATCGGCACCCGACTCGGCCTGTGGCCGTCGGATGTGGAGATCCTGTCCAAGGTGGTGCGCCACCACCTGCTGTTGCCGCACACCGCCACGAGGCGCGATCTGCAGGACCCCAACACCATTGCGTCGGTGGTCAACGCACTCGACGGCGACCACGTCGTGCTCGAACTACTGCACGCGCTTGCCGAGGCGGACTCACTGGCCACCGGACCCGGGGTGTGGGGCGATTGGAAAGCCTCGCTCATCGGCGATCTCGTGCACCGCTGCCGGTTGGTGATGGCCGGTGACCCACTGCCGCAGCCCGATCCCATTGATCCCCGGTATCTTTCGCTGGCCGCCGAGGTCGGTATACACGTCGAGATCACGCCTGCCGACAGCCCCCACATCTACAACATCACGATGATCGCGCCGGACCGCCGGGGACTGTTGTCCAAGGCCGCGGGGGTGCTGGCGCTCAACTCGCTGCGGGTGCATTCGGCCTCGGTCAACGGACACGCGGGTTCGGCGATCAACACCTTCGTCGTGTCGCCGCATTTCGGTGCTCCACCGGCGGCCGAACTGTTGCGGCAGCAGTGGATCTTGGCCCTCGACGGCGACCTCGACGCGCTTGCCTCACTGGACAAGCGTGATCGCGACGCCGCGCAATACGGAACGGCGCGAGCGGGCGAAGTGCCGGACGCGGTGCCGATCAACCATGTGGTCGCCCCGCCACGGATCCTGTGGTCCGAAGGTGCGGCCCCGGGCGAGCTGGTGGTACAGATCCGCAGCACCGACCGCACCGGCCTGTTGGCGAGGCTGACGGCGGTGTTCGAGCGCGACGGCGTCGACATCGCCTGGGCGAAGGTCACGACACTGGGTTCGTCGGTGGTCGACCTGTTCGGAATCACCGCCGTCGGAGACGGCGATGCCGTTCGGGCCGAGCTCGAGCGCGACCTGTACGCGATCCTGCCGACCCCCGCGCCCGCGAAACCGGTTTCGGAAGCCAGCTAGTTGTACTGACCACGGGGGATTGGTGCAGGGTCGCCCCTGCAGCGACGGTCACCGATGTCGGCGCCGCGGCAATGCTCTCGTTCTCCTCGTATTCGAACCCGGTTCTGTGGATCGACCGGTGCTGATGGTCGACACTCTCGTTCTGTTGGTCGCGGCCTGGGGCGTAGCGCGCCGCAACACGCCGAAACGGCCTGGTCCCGCCGCTGGTACTTGCGCCGCTAGGCATCGTCTTCGGGCACGTGGCGCTGAGGCAGATCGAGAGAATCGGTCAGGACGGCCGGGGAATGGCCGTTGTCGGCCTGGCGATCGGCTACGTCGGGACGGTGCTGCTGGCGCTGTTCCCAATCCTCGCCGTGGCGTCGATCGTCGACGTGTCGAATGCGCTGAGAAGACCCGGCTGACCCGGGTGCCGCCTGGAAGAAGTTAGGCTGGACCGCGTGTTTGAATCGCTTTCCGACCGGTTGACCGGCGCCCTCCAGGGGCTGCGTGGCAAGGGGCGGTTGTCCGACGCCGACATCGACGCGACGACCCGCGAGATTCGGTTGGCCCTGCTCGAAGCGGACGTGTCGCTGCCGGTGGTGCGCGACTTCGTCGCACGCATCAAGGAGCGCGCGAAGGGGGCCGAGGTATCGGGCGCGCTGAACCCCGCGCAGCAGGTCGTCAAGATCGTCAACGAGGAACTCATCGCCATTCTCGGCGGGGAGACGCGCCGGCTGGCGTTCGCGAAGACCCCGCCGACGGTGATCATGCTGGCGGGTCTGCAGGGTTCCGGTAAGACCACGCTCGCCGGCAAACTTGCCAAATGGCTTAAAGAACAAGGGAATACGCCGCTTCTCGTGGCGTGTGACCTGCAGCGGCCCGGTGCCGTCAACCAGCTTCAGATCGTCGGCCAGCGAGCCGGTGTCGACGTCTTCGCGCCCCACCCCGGCACCGCCGAGGGATCCGACGATTCGGCGCCCGGCGATCCGGTCGCGGTGGCGTCGGCAGGTATCGCCGAGGCCAAGGCCAGGCACCACGACGTCGTCATCGTCGACACCGCGGGCCGCCTCGGCATCGACGAGGAGCTCATGCGGCAGGCCGGCGCCATTCGCGACGCCGTCAACCCCGACGAAGTGATCTTCGTGCTCGACGCGATGATCGGTCAGGACGCCGTCAACACCGCCGAGGCGTTCCGCGAAGGGGTCGGCTTCACGGGCGTGGTGCTGACCAAGCTCGATGGCGACGCGCGCGGCGGTGCCGCGCTGTCGGTGCGCGAGATCACCGGTGTGCCGATCCTCTTCGCGTCCGCTGGCGAGAAGCTCGAGGATTTCGATGTCTTTCATCCCGACCGGATGGCCAGCCGGATCCTGGGTATGGGCGACGTGCTCACGCTCATCGAGCAGGCCGAACAGGTCTTCGACGCGCAACAGGCCGAGGAAGCCGCCGCGAAGATCGGCAGCGGCGAACTCACGCTGGAGGACTTCCTCGAGCAGATGCTGGCGATCCGCAAAATGGGCCCGATCGGCAATCTGCTGGGCATGCTGCCCGGTGCGGGCCAGATGAAGGACGCGCTGGCAGCCGTCGACGACAAGTCGCTCGACCGGTTGCAGGCGATCATCCGTGGCATGACGCCCGCCGAGCGTGCGGACCCCAAGATCATCAACGGTTCGCGTCGCCTGCGTATCGCCAACGGATCCGGGGTCACGGTCGGTGAGGTCAACCAGCTTGTCGACCGGTTCTTCGAGGCGCGCAAGATGATGTCGTCGATGGCCGGTCAGATGGGTATGCCCTTCGGCCGCAAGGGATCGTCTCGTAAGGCGGCGAAGAACAAGAAGAAGGGCAAGAAGGGCGGTCGCGGGCCGACGCCACCCAAGGTGCGCAATCCGCTGGGTCAGGGAATGCCTGCCGGATTCCCAGACCTTTCCGATATGCCCAAGGGACTGGATGAACTTCCCCCCGGTCTCGCCAACATCGACCTTTCGAAGTTCAAGTTCCCGGGCCAGAACTAGGCATGCCTCAGCCACCACTGCACGTACGCGGTCGCGGGCTGCCCGATGAACAACCTGTCGAGTGGTGGATCGTCGACGGCATGCTCAGTGCCGAACCGGTGCAGGACGCCCAGACCGTCTTCGGTGCTGACGGAGCGGACGGCTGGATCCTGCCCGGGCTCGTCGATGCGCACTGCCACGTCGGCCTCGGGGAGCACGGCCCTGTCGACACCATCGACGAGTGCATCAGCCAGGCTGAGACGGAACGCGGCGTGGGCGCCCTGCTGCTGCGCGATGCGGGCTCACCCATCGACACCCGCAGCCTCGACGATCACGACGACCTGCCGCGGATCATCCGCGCGGGCCGCCACCTCGCCAGGCCCAAGCGTTATCAGCGCGGCTTCGCGATCGAAATGGCGGACGAGTCCCAACTGCCCGACGCCGTCGCCGAACAGGCGCGGTTCGGCGACGGGTGGGTGAAGCTCGTCGGCGACTGGATCGACCGCGAAGTCGGCGATCTGGCGCCGCTGTGGTCCGACGATGTGCTGAAGGCGGCGATAGAGGCGGCCCACGACAACGGCGCCCGCGTCACGGCGCACGTGTTCAGCGAGGACGCGTTGCCCGGGCTCATCAGGGCAGGCATCGATTGCATCGAGCACGGTACCGGCCTGACCGATGACACCATCGAGCTGATGGTCGAACACGGCACTGCGCTGGTGCCGACGCTGATCAATATCGAGAACTTTCCCGGAATCGCCGACAACGCAACGAAATTCCCGGCCTATGCCCGACACATGCGAGATCTTTACGAGAAGTGCCCGTCGCGCATCGCTGCCGCGCGGGAGGCGGGCGTGCCGATCTTCGCGGGCACCGACGCGGGCAGCATGGTGGTTCACGGCCGCATCGCGGATGAGATCGACGCGCTCAAGGGCATCGGGATGAGCCCGACCGAGGCGCTGGGCGCGGCCTGTTGGACCGCCCGCGAATGGCTGGGCCGTCCCGGCATCGAGCACGGGGCCTCGGCCGATCTCGTCTGCTACCGGGACGATCCCCGCCAGGGCGCTGCCGTCGTCAGTGCGCCCGATGTGGTGATCCTGCGGGGCAGGGTCTACCGCTAGTAGACGTCGCGCAGATACCGATGCGATTTGATGAGGTCGTTGACGTACTGGTGCGCCGCATTCCTGGTGAATTCGGCGCGCTTACCAACCCTGAGGGTCGGTTCGCGCGCCGAATACGCGTCAGCGCGGTTGGCCGAATCCCCAGTCGAACAGGCGTATCGCCTGGCCGTACAGATCGCCGGTGCCGTACATCTCCACCACCACGAGACGACGGTTGCCCCGTTGTGCGGCGGCCACAAAGGTCTCGCGGGCGAGGTTGGTGAACCCGGTCTTGCCCGCGAACGTGCCGGGGTAGCGGGTGAGGAGCTCGTTCTGGTTGCTCAGCGTCTTGCCGGGGAATTGTGCCGATTGCGACTGCATGATCTGCGCGATGAGCGGATATTTCAGGGCCGCGCGATAGATCAACGCCAGGTCGAATGGCGTGGTGGTGGATTCCCATCCGGGGCCGTCCAGCCCCGACGGCGACGAGGCCCTGGTGGAACGGGCACCGAGGCCGGCCGCTTTGCGATTCATCGCCGGGATCGCGACACCTTGCCCGCCGAGCATGTCGGCCAGCATGTTGGCGGCGTCGTTGCCCGACACCATCAACAGCGCCGACAGCAGCTGGAGGACCGTATAGGGCTGCCCGGGTTTCAATCCCACGCACGAGCACTCGACCTCGGTATGTGACGAGTTGGCGCGGGCGAAGTTGTCCGGCCGCAGGTGGTCGAGCACCACCATCGCCAGCAGCGGCTTGATGGTGCTCGCGGGCGCGTGTGACTCATTTGGGTTGCGGGAGGCCAGAATTGCGCCGGTGTCCAGATCGGCAAGCAGCCACGCCTGCGCCGGTCCTTCCGGCAACGCGACAGCCCCCGACGGCTCTATGCCGGGCTGGGCCGCGGCAGGCGTCGCCACCGCGTAGGTCGAACACAGAGAGAACATTGTGATCACCAACGCGGCCAACAACTTTCGCACGAACGCCGAGCGTAACCGGCGCGTTCCCCGTCGCGGTCTCGAACGTGTTGCGATTCAGCAACTTTGCGTCGGCTAAAGACTGCCGATCGTCGCATTCCGATCGAGTGCAAAGCCCCAGTCCAGCAGGCTGGCGGCCTGGTCCCAGTAGGTCGGCTGCCCGGGCTTGTCCATACCGAACATCATCGCGATGACCAGGCGTCTGCCGTTGCGGCCCGCTGCACCGACGAACGTCTTCTGCGCAATGTCGGTGAAGCCGGTTTTGCCGCCGAGGGTGCCGGGATAGCGCTTGAGCAGTTCGTCCTGGTTGACCAACACCTTGTCGCCGGTCTTGGTGGGGAAGACGGCCGTCGGCTGTGCGGTGATCTGCGCGAACACCGGGTTGCCCATGGCGGCGCGGAAAATCACTGCGAGGTCATGCGGCGAGGACCACATGTCGATACCTGGACCATCGAGACCCGACGGTGAGCCGGCATTGGTGCCGTACGCGCCGAGCAGCGCCGCCTTACCGTTCATCTTCATCACGGCGACGTCTTGACCGCCGAGCATGCTCGCCAAGGTGTTGGCGGCGTCGTTGCCCGAAACCAGCAGCAGCGCCTCGAGCAGCTGGCGTGTGGTGTAGACCATGCCCGGAGCCACGCCTGCGCAGTTGCATTCGACCCTGGTGTCTGCCTCGCTGGCCACGATTGTCGCGTCGAGCGGGAGTTCGTCGAGCACCGTCAGCGCAAGCAGCACCTTGATGGTGCTCGCCGGTGCGAACTGGCCGTACTCGTCGCGGGCCGCCAGCACCGCGCCGCTGTCCATGTCGGCGACGATCCACGCCTGAGCGGGGCCTTCGGGGATGGGCACCGAACCCGATGGCTGGATGACGCCGGCGGGCACCGCCGACGCGACGGCGGTCCCCCCGGCGACCAGGCACAGCGCGGTCGCAATGCAGACGAGAATCTTCCGCATGACGGGTGAGCCTATCCCCGCAGAGTGATCGTGTTCAATCGACTCATGTTGAGCTTGGAAGAGATATCGGATCGATTCGAGATACAGCAGCTGATGATCGACTACTCGAACGCGATCGATCAGAAGCAATTCGACAACCTTGATCGCGTCTTCACCCCGGACGCTTACATCGACTACCGCGTCACCGGTGGGATCGACGGGCGTTTTCCGGACGTCAAGGCGTGGCTCAAGGAAGTGCTTCCGAACTTCCCGGCCTACTACCACATGCTGGGCAATTTCGACGTCCGCATAGACGGCGACTCCGCATCATCGAAAACCATCTGCTTCAACCCGATGGTGTTCAACGCCGAAGAGAAGCAGATCCTGTTCGTCGGCATCTGGTACGTCGACGAGTTCGTCCGCACCGCAGAGGGCTGGCGAATGAGCAAGCGCGTCGAGGAGAAGTGCTTCGACAAGCTGTTGTAGCGGTTAGCGGCGTGCCAGCTTGGCCGCCGCCCGGGTGAGCCGGTCCGAAATGCGCACAGAGAACAGCGGATTGAAGAAGTCGGTGCGAAGGCGGGTCAACGTCGAACTCGTGATGAGCCACTGGTCGTCGATCTTCTCGTAGGTCTCGTGGTAGTGGCCGTAGCCATCGAGATTCAGCCCCGGCGCCAGCCGGACGACATCGTTGAGGGCCCACACCCCTCGCGCGGTGGTGGCCGAGGTCAACTCGATCTCCGGGGCGTGCACTTGATGCACCGTCGGCTGCTTCTCCAGGGTCTTGCGCACAAACGCGACGAACTCGTCGGCACCGTCGATCACCTTGCCGCCTGATGGTGAGGTGTCGCTGTGGAAGTCGTCGGCGAAGACGCCGCGCCAGCCCTGCCAGTCCTTGGTGTCCAGGAAGCGGCAGTAGCGTGCCTTCAATTGCTTGATGGCTTCGATCTCGAGCAGGGTGTCGGCGGCGTCCACATTCGAGAGGGTAACGACCGGATTTCCACCGGTAGGGGCTGTTCTGGCAGAATGGGCGGCTGTCTGCCACGCGACCCGCTCTGAGCGATCCGCCTCCGGCTTCCCGCTGGGCGCTTGTGTGGCGGTCACACACGTAAGGCAAAACCGGGTGCGCGCAATCCGCGGGCATCGCTGAATTGCAGCGTGGCAATCACAGGAGAAGTCGTTCAACATGGCTGTCAAGATCAAGCTGACTCGGCTTGGCAAGATCCGCAATCCCCAATACCGCATCGCCGTCGCTGACGCGCGCACCCGCCGTGATGGTCGGTCGATCGAGGTCATCGGCCGGTACCACCCGAAGGAAGATCCGAGCCTGATCGAGATCGACTCGGAGCGGGCACAGTACTGGCTCGGCGTCGGCGCCCAGCCCACCGAGCCCGTGCTGCAGCTGCTGAAGATCACCGGCGACTGGCAGAAGTTCAAGGGTCTGCCCGGTGCCGAGGGCACGCTGAAGGTCAAGGAACCCAAGCCCAGCAAGCTGGACCTCTTCAACGCGGCGCTGGCCGAAGCCGACGGCGCACCGTCGGGCGAGGCGACACAGCCCAAGAAAAAGAAGGCGCCTGCCAAGAAGGCCGCAGAGAAGGCCGAGACGGCTGACGCGGCGCCCGCCGAGGATGCCGAGGCCGCGCCTGCCGAGGCTGCACCCGAGTCGTCGGCAGCTGGCTCCTCGGACGAGTCCTCGTCAACTGAGAGCTGAGGGCCCTGCTGTGAGCTCAGTCGTCGTCGACGCCGTCGAGCACCTGGTTCGCGGAATCGTGGACAACCCCGACGATGTCCGGGTCGACATGGTCACGAGTCGCCGCGGGCGCACCGTCGAGGTGCACGTCCATCCCGACGACCTCGGCAAGGTCATCGGCCGCGGCGGACGCACCGCGACCGCCCTGCGCACGTTGGTGGCCGGCATCGGGGGCCGTGGGATTCGCGTCGACGTGGTGGACACCGACCAATAGGTACGGCGGGCTGGAGCGAAGCGACTCGGGGATCGGGGCAGTTATGGACCTGGTTGTCGGGCGGGTCGTCAGAGCGCACGGGATCACCGGCGAGGTCGTCGTCGACGTCCGCACCGACGACCCGGAAACCCGTTTCGCGCCCGGAACGAGTCTGCGCGCTCGTATCAAAGGCGGAACCGAACAGCGCTTTACCGTCGACGCTTCGCGTCCGCACGGTGGGCGGCTGCTGGTCCGGCTCGACGGGGTTGCCGACCGCAACGGCGCTGACGCGTTGCGCGGCACGCTGTTCCTCGTCGATTCCGCGGACCTGCCGCCGATCGACGATCCCGACGAGTTCTACGACCATCAGCTGGAGGGGCTGCGGGTCCGAACCACCGCCGGAGCCGACGTCGGCGCGGTCGCGGAGGTGTTGCACACCCCGGCCGGCGAGTTGCTTTCGGTACGAACCGGCGATCGTGAGGTACTCGTCCCGTTCGTCGGCGCGATCGTGACGTCGGTGTCACTGGCGGATCAGGTGATCGAGATCGACCCGCCCGAGGGTCTGCTGGAACTGGAATGACGATGAGCAGCGGTCTGAAAATCGATGTGGTGACCGTGTTTCCGGCATATCTCGATCCGCTGCGACAGTCGTTGCCGGGCAGGGCGATCGAGGCTGGAATCTTCTCGGTGGCGGTGCACGATCTGCGCCGCTGGACCCACGATGTGCACCGCTCGGTCGACGACTCGCCCTACGGTGGTGGGCCGGGGATGGTCATGAAGGCTCCGGTGTGGGGTGAGGCGCTCGACGAATTATGTTCCGACGAAACCCTTTTGGTGGTCCCGACGCCCGCGGGCAGGCTGTTCACCCAAGCCGACGCCCAGCGGTGGAGCAACGAAAAGCACCTGGTGTTCGCCTGCGGACGGTACGAAGGCATCGACCAGCGGGTCGCCGACGATGCGGCCCGCCGGATGCGCGTCGAAGAAGTGTCGATCGGCGACTACGTGCTGCCGGGCGGTGAGTCCGCGACGTTGGTCATGATCGAAGCGGTCGCGCGTCTGCTGCCGGACGTGCTTGGCAATCCCGCTTCGCACCAAGATGATTCGCATTCTGCCGGGATCTTGGAAGGACCGAGCTACACTCGGCCGCCGAGCTGGCGCGGACTCGACGTGCCCGAGGTCCTGCTGTCCGGCGACCACGCCAAGATTGCAGCGTGGCGACGCGAGCAGGGCCTGCAACGCACCCGTGAGCGCCGCCCCGAGTTGCTGGACTGAGCGCCGTCAGGAGACCGACTCGGCCAGAGCTAGATACGGCCGCCGGGGAACATCGTCTTGACGAGTTGGGTGACGTGATCGCGCGCGGCCGCTTCGCCGCTGGGATCCAGCGATCCGATGGCCATGACGTAGCGACGCTCGGGGCCGATGACACCCGTCGACACATGCAATTGGTTGGCGCCGCTCCAACAGCAGAACCACCCCTGTTTGACGGCGACGGGCTCGGCATCGAACCCCTCGGGAATGCCGAACCTCTGCGGGTAACCGTCGATCCCCGTCGGCGTCGACTGCGCGAGATTGGCCATGATGACGTTGGCCTGCTCCGGCGGTAGCCCGCCGCTACCGCTCAGCAATTTGTCGTAGTACCGGACCAGGTCGCCCGCGGTGCTCGTGGTGAGGTCCCATTTGCCGTTGTACGGCTGCTTCGTGTTCGCCAGCCCGTACCGTGCCGCGACGCGGTTGACGATGTCGCTTCCGCCGCTGCGGTTCCAGAAGTTCTCGGCCGCACTGTCGTCCGACGATCTGAGCATCACGTCGAGCGACCTGCGATCGGCGGCTGATAGCTCCGTCTCACCTTTGGATTCCTGCAGTAACAGGTCGTCGGCGATGAACAGCTTCACCACGGATGCGATGGGGAACGACGCATCGTCCCCGCCCGATACCACTTCGCCGGTGTTGCGATCCAGCATCACGACGGAGATCTGGGCGCCGGTCTTGGCGGCGTTGGCGATGGCTTGGCGGGTGCGGTCACGCAGTCCGCCGAAGGTGGCGGCGGGTTCGTCGGGTGGGGCTTCGGGCAGCGGCGCCATCCTGCCCTGCGGTACGACGACCGTCAGCGCGGATTCCGGGGGAGTTCCGTACACCCGGGCTTCGCACCCGCTCGCGGACAGCACCGCTACGCCTGCGATGGCGAGTGACGTGACCAGTTTCGACGGCCCGCGTCGCATGACCCTCCTTGACGCTGTCCTGGATTTGGGTGTCGGGCTAACTACTCCGCCGTAGCCTGTTATCCAGCCTAACCGTCTCTGGTAGCCGACGCTTGGTCAGACCGCGGGCGCGTTCGGGAGCGGTTCATCACCGGATTTCTCCGGACGGGGGCCCATCTGGCACAATTGAGCAGTTGTCTGTGCCGGTCGGGGACCTTGAGCCTCTCCGTCCGCTGCGAGATACACCCCGAAACCCGAAAGATCGGCTCGGCGACGCGATTGATTTCGCGACCACGCCCGCGGCCGCCGACAGCAAGGATGTGTCACCGATGAACACGCTGGACTTCGTCGATCAGGCGTCGCTGCGCGACGACATCCCGGACTTCAGCCCCGGTGACACCGTGAACGTGCACGTCAAGGTCATCGAGGGCTCCAAGGAACGTATCCAGGTCTTCAAGGGCGTCGTCCTGCGCCGGCAGGGTGGCGGCATCCGCGAGACCTTCACCGTGCGCAAGGAAAGCTACGGCGTGGGTGTCGAGCGGACATTCCCGGTGCATTCGCCCAACATCGACCACATCGACGTCGTCACACGTGGCGATGTGCGCCGCGCCAAGCTGTACTACCTGCGCGAACTGCGTGGCAAGAAGGCGAAGATCAAGGAGAAGCGCTGACCGGCGCACTCGGCCGACACGCCCGGTACTGACGCGTGGCAGCCGATGATCGCGGTGACGAGCGCCGCGGTGGCTACCCTGATGCGGTGAGTGGATCCACCGACCCCGATGAGCCCATCGACCTCGCGTCCGAGGACTCCGATTCGGTTTCCGATGTCGCCGCCGGGGCGGCTCCGGAAGACGACGCCGACGAGCCCAAGAAGAAGCACGGCGCGCTGCGCGAATTCGCGATACTGATCACGATCGCGCTTGTCCTGTACTACGTCATGCTGACGTTCGTCGCGCGCCCGTACCTCATTCCGTCGGAGTCGATGGAGCCCACCCTGCACGGCTGCGCCGGCTGCACAGGTGACCGCATCATGGTCGACAAGCTGACATATCGGTTCTCCTCACCGGAACCGGGTGACGTCATCGTCTTCAAGGGTCCACCGAACTGGAACATCGGCTACAAGTCGATTCGCTCCGACAACACCGCGGTGCGCTGGGTACAGAACGCGTTGTCCTTCATCGGCTTCGTCCCGCCCGACGAGAACGACCTGGTGAAGCGCGTGATCGCGGTAGGAGGGCAGACCGTCGAGTGCCGAACGAACACGGGGCTGACGGTCGATGGCAAGCGCCTCGACGAGCCGTATCTCGACTACACCACGATGAATGTCGCGCCCTCCAACCCCTACGCCGCGTGCCTTGGCAATGAGTTCGGACCGGTCACGGTTCCCGAGGACAAGGTCTGGGTGATGGGCGACAACCGCACGCATTCCGCCGATTCGCGCGCGCACTGCACCAACACCCCGGGGGACGCGCAACGCGGCCTGTTGTGTACGGGTGACCCGGAGGCGGGCACCGTGCCGATCGAGAATGTGATCGGAAAGGCACAGTTCATCGCCTGGCCGCCGTCGCGATGGGGCGGCGTGGGAAGTGTGAACCCGCAGACCCAATAGGAGTTTCAGTTGCCGGCGACATGGCCTCCGCGGACGGTGATCCGGAAATCCGCTGGCCTGCGTACGTTGGAGTCCGCGCTGTACCGGAGTGGGCTGGGACCGGTGGCGGGTGTCGACGAGGTGGGCCGCGGCGCCTGCGCGGGCCCGCTTGTGGTGGCGGCATGTGTGCTCGGGCCGAACCGGCTCGAGAGCCTTGCGGCGCTCGATGACTCGAAGAAGCTCAACGCCAGGGAGCGTGAGCGGCTGTTTCCGCTGATCCGCAGGTACGCGTTGGCCTACCACGTGGTCTTCATCCCGACGGCCGAGGTCGATCGTCGCGGGGTCCACGTGGCGAACATCGAGGGCATGCGACGTGCCGTGGCGGGCCTGTCGGTGCGCCCGGGGTACGTGCTGTCCGACGGCTTCCGGGTGCCGGGTCTGTCGGTCCCGTCGCTGCCCGTGGTCGGCGGTGACGCGGCCGCGGCGTGTATCGCGGCGGCGAGTGTGCTGGCGAAGGTGAGTCGTGACAGGCTGATGGTCAAGATGGAGGCCGAGCATCCGGGCTATGGCTTCGCCGAGCACAAGGGTTACAGCACCCCGGCGCACAGCGCAGCGCTTGCCGAGCTGGGCCCGTGCCGCGAGCATCGGTATTCGTTCATCAACGTGCGACGGCTGGTGACGGTCGAGAGTGAGATGGGCCCGGTGTTGGTACCCGACATCGGGCTCGACACAGAATTCGACGCCGAACCCGAACAGCAGAGCCGATTCGGGTAGGGGAGGATTGGAGTCGCGATGAACGCGTATATGAAGGAACTGAGCCGATGAGTGCCGAGGATCTCGAGAAGTACGAAACCGAGATGGAGCTCTCGCTCTACCGCGAATACAAGGACATCGTCGGGCAGTTCAGCTATGTCGTGGAGACCGAGCGGCGCTTCTACCTCGCCAACAGCGTCGAACTGGTGCCCCGCAACACGGAGGGCGAGGTGTACTTCGAGCTGCGGCTCGGCGACGCCTGGGTGTGGGACATGTACCGTCCGGCGCGCTTCGTCAAACAGGTTCGGGTCATCACCTTCAAGGACGTCAACATCGAAGAGGTGGAGAAGCCCGAGCTGCGGTTGCCGGAGTGAGCGCCCTCAGCCCTGGGTCCTGAACGCTCCCTTGGGAATGGTGAGAGGCAGGTCGACGGAGCTCACCAGGCCCGGCGGTGCATCGACCACGTACGGCACGGCGTTGACCACCCGCATCGCCGTGGCCACCATCGCACCCGCTCCGGACGTCATGCTTTCGATCCCGGCTTTCTTGCGATCGCGAAGTGTCACGTCGAACGTGCAGTCGATGTCCGGTGTGCCGGTGATGACCACGCGATAGCCGAGGGCGTTCGGCAATGTCGGCCAGTCCGGCGCGACGTCAGGAGCCAGCCGGGTGACGTGTTCGATGACGATGGCCTCGCGTCCATCCACGACACCGATGGCCTGCATCCGCAATGCGCCGCACGTGCCCGCCTCGACCGTGCCCATCGCGACGTCGAGCGTCCGTTCCGTCACCGCGCGGTCGAATGTCGAGCGCATCTCCTGGACCTCCACGCCAAGTGCATCGGCGACCATCCGAATCTGCCCTTGCCATTCGCCTTCGATGGCGCCTGGCATGGCGATCCATGGCTCGTAGTCGAGTGGACGGCCGAATCCCATTGCGTCACTCATAATGTCGGGTACGCCGTAGTCGTCGTAGAGACCGATCTCGTAGGCATGGATCTTCTCGATTTGGGACGACTGCGTACTCAGTACCAGCGAAAGGTAATCGGCGGCGAAGCCGGGTTCGATACCCGAGGCATACAACGACACCTGACCCGCCTTCGCGGCGCTGGCGAGCTGATCACGCCACTCGGCCGGCTCGTAGGCATGTGGGTTGACCAGCCTCGTGGTGCTCGTCGTCACGACGTTGATTCCGGCGCTGAGCAGTTTCACGTAGTCGGGGATCGCCAGCGCATCGCGTTCGGGCCCACTCGCGGCGTAGATGACGCAGTCGGGCTTGAGCGCGATGAGCGCGTCCGCGTCGGTGGTGACCGCCAACCCGATCGGTTCGCCGTTGGCGAGTTCGCCCGCATCCATTCCGTCCTTTTCAGGGGAGTGGACCCACACCCCGACGAGATCGAGGTTCGGACGTTCGTTGACGGCGCGGATCGCGATCGATCCAATGCCACCCGTCGACCAGACGACGACGCGGTGCTTGCCTGCTGTCATTCTTTTCCTCCTCATGGAGAGCGCCCGGACCCGTTTTAGAATAGTAACCACTATTACAGCGGAACAGAACAAATCTTAGGTTATAGTCGGTCGGCGTGACCACCCCGTCCCCGATCCGGCGCTGAATGTTCACCCGTCGGCTCGACATGTGCGCGCCCGCCTCCGATGCCGGTCATCATCCGGCCCCGCACATCCTGACGGCCGCGATTGCGAGGCCGCCGGGTACATCATGGCCCGACCTGCAACGCGCCGTCATGGCGTCCGAACGTCGCGATCGAAAGGGACAACCATGACATTGAGGACCGTGGTCTGGTCGACTGGAGGCGTCGGATCTATTGCGATAGACGCGATTCAGGGCAGACCGGATCTCGATCTCGTCGGCGTGTGGGTGCATTCGTCGGACAAGGTCGGCCAGGACGCCGGAGTGCTCGCCGGCATCGACCCGATCGGTGTCGCTGCGACCAACGACGCCGACGAGCTCATCGCGCTGCGGCCTGACTGCGTGGTGTATGCCGCCAGCGGACCGGACCGCGACGCGGGTGCGGTGCCCGACTACGTCAAGCTGCTCGACTCGGGAATCAACGTCGTCTCGACGTCCTCAACCAGCATGGTGTATCCACCCGCCTATTACTCGCCGGAATGGCGCGAGCAGATGGAAACCGCGGCCAAGGCGGGAAACGCGTCGTTCTACGCATCCGGTATCTTTCCCGGATTCGGCTCAGATCAGCTGGCCCTGATGCTGGCCACGCAATCGAAGAAGATCCGCTGTCTCAAGGTGACCGAGGTCGCACTCAACGACCACTATCCGGTAGCCGACGTGATGATGAATGGCATGGGCTTCGGCCATCCGCTGGACTTCGAACCCCTTCTGAAGACACCTGGCTTCATCGAAATGGCCTGGCGAGCACCGATATATCTGATAGCTGCCGGCCTGGGCGTCGAAGTCGAGGAGGTGCGCGGGACGCTCGACCGCCGTCTGACCGACAGAGACATCGAGGTGGCGTTCGGCACCATCAAGGCGGGCACGTGCGGCGCGGTGAGCACGAGGGCAGCCGGCGTGGTCAACGGCCGGGAAGCGATCGTCGTCGAACACATCATCCGGATGGCGCGCGATGTGGCACCCGATTGGCTCGCCTCGGAGTTCGACGCGACGTATCGCGTCGACATCGAGGGCGATCCCGACATTCACTGCGCGATGAACGTCGGCGCCGCTGAGGGTCACGCCGCGGGCCACGCGGCGATGGCCGCCACGGCGATGCGGGTGGTCAATGCGATCCCCTATGTCGTCCGCGCACCCGCAGGCCTACTGAGCTCGCTCGATCTGCCGAACACGTTGCCACATAACGTATTCGACTGATTTAGGGGAAACAGATCTGATGATCAACAAGAGGAGCAGCCCATGACCGAAGTGAACACCACCGATCTGTACTACGACCCGTTCGATTTCGACATCGATGACAATCCGTATCCGATCTGGAGACGGCTGCGGGATGAGGCACCGCTCTATCGCAACGAGAAATACAACTTCTACGCACTCAGCCGCTACGAGGACGTCGCGCGGGAACTCCACAACTGGGATACCTACCGGTCAGGCAAGGGTTCGACGATCGACATCATCATGAGCGGCGTCGAGGTGCCCCCCGGGGTGATCCTTTTCGAGGACCCGCCGATTCACGACATCCATCGGCGAGTGTTGTCAAAGGTGTTCACGCCGCGGCGGATGGAGGCCATCGAAGATCTGGTTCGCCAGTATTGTGTCCGCGCGCTCGACGCCTTGGCTGGCGCCTCGACGTTCGACTTGATCACGGATTTCGGGGCGCTGATTCCCATGCGGACCATCGGCTATCTGCTCGGCATTCCAGAACAGGGTCAGCAGGAGATCCGGGACAACACCGACGCGTCAATCGGACTGAAAGACGGCAACTTTCGGTCAGTCTCGGCCGAGGCCTTCGAGAATGCATATCAGCTCTTCGCCGAGTACATCGAATGGCGAGCCGAACACCCCTCCGACGACTTGATGACGCAACTGCTCAACGCGGAGGTCGAAGAGAACGGCGAGCTGAGGCCGCTGACGCGCATCGAGGTGCTGACCTATACGAGCATGATCGCCGGGGCGGGCAACGAAACAACCACCCGGCTGATCGGCTTCATCGGCCAACTCCTGGCCCAGCATCCCGACCAGCGGCGCGAGCTCGTCGAGGACTTCTCGCTCATCCCGCGGGCGATCGAGGAAGTGCTGCGTTTCGAGGCGCCGTCACCGGTACAGGCACGCTACGTCGCAAGGGACACCGAGGTACACGGTCAGACAGTCGTCGAGGGCTCGATCATGCTGCTGCTCAACGGCTCAGCCAACCGGGACGAGCGACAGTTTCCGAACGGCGAGAGTTTCGACATCCACCGCACAGGATCCCATCTGTCGTTCGGCCAGGGCCTGCACTTCTGCCTGGGTTCGTCGTTGGCGCGAATGCAGGCGCGGGTGGCACTTGAAGAGATGCTGAAACGGTGGCCCGAGTGGGACGTCGACCTGGACAATGCGGCGATGGCGCACACCACAAGCGTCCGTGGGTGGGGTCGATTGCCCATCATCACGGCTTAGCATTCTGAATCGAGGACAGGGGCGTCATGTCTTACGAGAGCACAGCTGAGCCGATCAAGATCGGCTACCTGATGGACTTCAAGTTGTCGGACGACTTTCCGCAGCACTACCGTGACGACCTCACCATCCCCTTCGACATGGTCTTCGAGGACGCGATGGCCAAGGGCGTCATCGACCGGCCCGTCGAGATCGTCTATCGCGAGGTCGAGGGGCTGCCCAAGGGCAGCGTGAAAGCGGTCATCGACGCCTATCGGGAGCTGGTCGACGAGGGCTGCCTCGTGATCTTCGGTCCGCATATCGGTGACAACGCGGTCGCGATCAAGGATGCGTTGAACGAGCAATTCCGGGTTCCCGCGATCAGCGTGACGGGATCGGATGAGGCGTTGGGAGAGTGGTTCTTCGCCTTTCCGATGGGATCCCACTTCGACGAGCCGATCTTCTGGACCGATCTGCTGGTCAAAGGCGGTCACACTGACGTGGGGGTGCTCATGGAGCAGTCGCTGGTGGGGGAGGCGTACATCGCGAACTTCCGAAAAGCCTGTCAGCAGCGCGGCATCAGGATCGTCGCCGAGGTCACGATCGCTCAGACCGCCCAGGATGTGACCAAGGCCGTGCGCACGCTGTACGACGCAAAGGCGCAGGCGATCGTGCACGCCGGCTTCGGCTTCGGAATCGTGTTCGTCAATCCCGCACTGGCAGAACTGGACTGGGACCCGCCGCGCTTCGCGGGAACCGCGTTCGAGAATGCCTGGATCAACCCGGTGATGTGGAATGCGTTCATGGGTTGGACCGGTCTCGACCAGTACGACGAGGGCAACCAGGTGGGTCAGCGCTTCCTCGACGAATTCAGGAATAGAACCGGTAGACGCCCGGAATGGTGCGTGCCGGTGGTGAATCGCGATGTCGCCGTGGCGATTCTGCACGCGGTCGTCGACGCGCACCCACTGAGCCCGCGCGGCGTCAAGGAGGCGCTCGAGCGGGTCAAATCCGTGCCGGCCGCCTCCGGCGCACCAGGTACCAGGATTTCGTTCGGGAACTGGACCCGTCGCGGTTGGATGGGCTCTGGCTACCTGGTCGCTCGGGAGTTGGAACCCGACGGTGTCAACTCCCGTCTCGTGGCCCGGTTCGGCGAGGCGTGACCGATGGCTGAACCGCGGAGCGTTGTCATCACCGGCGCATCACGCGGACTCGGTTTGGCGTCTGCGTCGCACCTCTATCACCAGGGCTGGACGGTGGTGGCCGCCATGCGATCGGTGGACGAGGGTCTGGGCAACCTTCGCCGCGCGACCGGCGCTGCCCACGACGACGACCGCCTCATCGGTGTCCGCCTGGACCTGATGGACCCGGCGTCGGTCGAGGACGCCGCGGCCGAAATTCTGGCCGCCGTGGGGGCGCCGAACGGGCTGGTGCACAACGCCGGGATATCGGCAGCAGGCATGGTCGAGGAGACGCCAATCGACCTGTGGCAGAGAATGTTCGCCACCAACATTTTCGGACCGGTGGCGCTGACGCGGGCGTTGCTGCCGTCGATGCGGGCAGCGGGTCGCGGCCGGATTGTGCTGGTGTCGAGCGAAAGCGGGGTACGCGGCATGCCTGCCACCGCACCCTATTCGGCGGTCAAGGGAGCGCTGGAGCGATGGGGTGAGTCCATGGCCGGCGAGGTGTCGCCCTTCGGCATCGGCGTGACGATCCTCGTGGCGGGCACCTACGACACCGCGATCATCACCGATGAGGGCACCACCGACTCCCGTGACTTCGCTGGCCCCTACGCACCTCACCACAAGACGATGGACAAACGAGGCCGCTACGCGATGAAGGTGGCGGCCCGCGCCCCCGAGAAGTTCGCCGTCGGTCTGGCCAAGGCGCTCGACAGTCGCGCGCCCTTCGTCCATCGGCCGGTCGGTCCCGATGCGCGAATGTTGATGATGGGCAACAAGATCATGCCGACGGTGGCGATGCATCACATGATTCGGGTGATGATGGGCATCCCACGCTTCGGCGCCTTGCGGGACAACCGCACCTTCTCAGATGGACAGCCGCCGTCGTAGCTCGGCGCGCAGATCATGCCTCGCGGACGCTGATGCCCCGCAACGTGGTGTCTCGGGCCAGGATCAACGCGTTTCGCGTGCCGATCTGTTGGAGAATGTTCTCGGGAATCCACTGCTCACCGATGATGCATCGGGCCAGCAGATCCGCAGCGGGACTCTCTTTACGTATCTCGCCGGCTCGGATGCCCTCGGAGAGCAGGGCTTTCATCTGGCGAATCCGAGTCGTGAACGACCACGCGGGATTCGATGTATCCGGCGGGGTATGACGCAGCCAGGCCAGTTGGATTCGGAACTCGTCGGGGAACTGGTCGAGTGCGTTGATGTTCAGCCAACTCAAGGCGTCAAGCTTTTCGATCGTCGTGGCCTCTGTGTGCACGATGTCCGTCCACGCGCCGCCGACCTTGTGTCCGAACTCCAGCATGATCGACATCAACAGCTCGTCTTTCGAACCGATGACGCGGTAGACCGTGCCGGTCCCCAGTCCGGCGGCGGACGCGATGTCGCGGATGGTGGTCATCTCGTATCCGCGGCGGCCGAATTCGGCGCGGGCCACCGCCCGGACGTGAGCCGCCTTGAGGTCGCTGTCGTCCTCGGTGTCGACCCAACTCTGGATCACGTCTTCAGCGGCCGCGAATGCTTTCGACTTGTCCAGATCCGCATCTGCGGGAAGGTCGACTGCGAGACCTTCAAGCGCGATATGGCTTTTCAGCGTGGCCAGTTCGTCGGTCGACGCCTTGTGCCTGATCACGTCGAGACCGACGTGCAGCATGCTCTGACACACGCGGTCGGCCAGGGTGGGCAGGTCCAGGTCGGATCGGATGTATCCGCCCCAGCGGCCGGCTCGAAGTGTCTGCAACATCGCGGCTTGGATGGTCGACGGGGGGCGCTGCGTGAGTTCCATCAGCTCGGGGTCTGAGCTCGGGCCTTCGTAGAACGACATTTGTAGCGCGGCCCGGTGCTCTACCGCGCAGCGGGCGATCTCACAGCCGAGCTCGGTGATCTGCTCGGCCACCGGACGTGGATCCGGTTCGTCGAGGCGCTTCAGCGCCAACTCGCCGACACGGTCCAGGTCTGCGTGATAGCGCCTGATCAGCTCGACCAGTATCGCTTCCTTGGAGTCGAAGTGGTGGTAGAGGCTGCCCGCGAGGATGCCCGCCGCATCGGCGATCTGCTGCAACGAGGTACGCAGCCCCGACGCGGCGATGACGGAGTTCGCCGTCTTCAGGATCTCCGTGCGCCGCGTCGCATCGACTGCCGTTTCATCGGTGACGGCGCTGAGTTTCGCGGCGCGCTGACCCTTCTTGCCCGCAGGCCGGCTGCTTCTCGAACTCCGCCTCACGGCGTCGGCATCGGCCATCGCTACTTGCGTACCCTTCCTGGCGTCGTCGGCTTCGACAACTGCAAGCAGATCCTACCGATCGGCGTTCGAACTGCCGGGACGCCGCAATCGGGGGTTCCGTTCACGAGGGTGCGTCCGCTCGCGATGCGATCAACGGGCGGTCATAGGAGGGATCCGCCGTGTCGTGCGTGGCCACCTTCATGGAGCCCGCCATCATCGCGATCACCTCGTCGGTGATGAACGACGTCGACTCCGCGTTCCACTCGACGACGCATACCCGGTCGACGATCGCCCAGCGTCCGCCGCGTCGTTCCAGGCGATCGACGTAGCGCCCGCCCGACAGAGTCATGTGGTTCACGGGTTCGCGGTCGGTCCCGACGAAGAGGTAGTAGGTTTCGGCGTGCGCTTCCTCGCCGTTGAGTTCCACAGTGTGGTTGAGCAGGTAGTGCTGGTAGCGGGTCTGCGTGGAGTGGTAGGCGAAGGCCCAATCGATGAAGTCGTCGACCTCGCCGATGAATCCGACGTGGTCGTCAACGGCCCCATCGTGGTAGGCGGACCGCAGTAGGGCGCGATCGCGCCGGTCCATGCCTCGCGCGTAGCGCATCATGCAATCGCGGATCTGCTCGCGATCCTCAAGGCGGGCAAGCCTTTCGTGTAGTTCTGAATCGCCGGTCATCTACCTTCCCATCCATTGATGCCGACGACCTGGTCGACGGCTCGGCGGGGGGCGGCGGTGAACCTGAAATCGCTGCATGAGGCCGGCGATCAACTGTCCTCCCACGTTCTCCACGTAGGCCACGCGGTACAGGTCCGCGATCGTGTCGTGGTGAGCAGATCCTCGATTTGCACGGCCGGTCCTACGATTTCGTGGGCTCGGGAAAAGCGACTTCGGCGTTGTCAGGCATCGCGCTGATGCCGAGGCGGTCACACACTTCGAGCACTTCGTCGACGATCGAGTCGGGAACGATGAATCTGTCGGTGGCCGACACCTGGTCGAGGTGGGCCAGGATGTCCTCGGCGGTCGGCTCGGTTTCGGTGTCGGCCAGCCAGCCCTCACCGAGCCCGGTGAATACGCGTGCGTAGCGCCCCGCGCATGCCGAGTAGTTGCGGTGGGTGAAATCGCATGCGCGGCTGGCCAGGAACGACACGAGTGGCACGACCAGCTCGGCGCGGATGGCTCGCATGAAGCCCGACTCCCTGAGGAACTTCTCGTCGCCGACCGTCTCGGTTACCATCCGCGAAAAGCCGGTGGGCAGCACGGTATTCGAGAGAACTCCGTGCGCAGCTCCCTCGATGGCGATCACGTTGGACAGTCCGACGAGGCCGGTCTTGGCTGCCGCGTAATGCGCTTCCATCGGCTGACCGAAGTTGCCCGCTGACGACGAAATGAAGACGAATCGACCGTACTTCTGTTTCGCCATCACCTTGTATGCGGGCTGGCTCAGGTAGAAGGCGCCGTCGAGGTGCACAGCCAACATCTGCCGCCAGTCGTCGAGGGAGAGCGCCTCGAACGGGATGCTGTTGAAGATGCCGGCATTGCTGATGACGGCGTCCAACCGCCCGAAGGTGTCGAGAGCGGTGTCGACGATGGCCTGGCCACCCTCGGGGCTGTCGACGGACTGATGCGACGCGACTGCCCGTCCGCCCGCTTTCGTGATCTCGTCGACCACCTGATCCGCAACGCTCGCGTCCGCGCCGTCGCCCCGCATCGTGCCGCCGACGTCATTCACCACCACCGCCGCGCCCCGTCGCGCCAGATCGAGCGCGTACAGCCTGCCCAGACCACGGCCGGCGCCGGTTACGACGGTGACTTGGCCCTCGAAGTCGATCACGCTGTACTCCTTGCTGTTTGACTGCAGCAGGACCGGACTTTACGGTGGAACAGATATTTGGTCAACGGGGGGCGGCGGGAGGTGTCCGGGTGAACGACGCCGACGGTGACCGACTGCAGGCGCTGGGCATGTTGGCCTCCGCGCTCGCCGGGCGGCCCCTCGCGGTGGCGGCTGTCGATCCGGATGAGCCTTCGTGGACCGACGGACAGACTGTTTTCGTCGATCCTTCTGCACGTCCCCGCGAGAATCTGGAGTCGGTGGCGGTGCACGCGTCACTGATCGCGGCCGACAGCCTGGCCCCCGACATCATGGGTGCACTGGTCCGGCATCCCAGAGTGGCCAAGCGTTACCTGACCGTCGAGGGGCATCGTGCACTGGCTGCCAACCGGGACGTGCTCCCCGGCGTGCTGTGCGCGTTGGCCGATCCCGAAACCGCGAGCCGTAGCGACTCGCCCGAATCGTCGCTGGCCCTGGCGTCGGGTAAAGATCCGCTCGACGAACCGCCGGCGCGGTGGGGGGTTGTGCGTGCCAAGAGGTTGTTGGCGGCCGGCAATCGGGCCGCCGAACAGGTGGACCACGCAGCACATGTTCCACGGCGCGACAGCAAGGAGGCGCTCGAAGAACTCGATGACGGCGAGGTCGACGACAGCGACGATCCCGACCTGTTCAGCAATCCCGTCGGCGGGGGCGGGTTCATCGGCAAGTGGCTGAAGAAGATGTTGTCGTCGGCACGCAAGACCGGAGGCAGCGGCGGCGGTCCGCCAGGTGCCGACTCGCCGACCCACCGCACCGACTCGGCCAATCGCGGGGCCCTCGCAGTGTCGTCGACGGCGACTGCTGCAGGGGAGGACGTCGCCGACATCGCGGCAAGCGGGTACAAGTACCCGGAGTGGGACGCCGACCGCAAGAGCTATCGGCCGGAATGGTGCACCGTGCGCGAGATCGAGCCACGGATCAAGTCATCGGCGGCCGATGCGATCGACGGTGCCATCGGTGTGCGGCGTCCGCTGGCTCGCCTCGGCATGGGCCTGCATCGTCGCCATCGGCAGCCCCAAGGCGACGACATCGATATCGACGCAGCAGTCGAGATGCGCGTCGAAGTGAGAGCCGGGTCGGTTCCCGACGAGAACGTCTACCTCGACAGCCTGCGGCGCCAGCGTGACCTGTCCGTGCTACTGCTACTCGACGTCTCCGGATCGACTGCGGAACCGGGAACCGTGGGGCGAACGGTCCATCAGCAGCAGCGGGCGGTGATCACCGATCTCACAGTCGCCCTGCACGACCTGGGCGATCGTGTCGCGCTGTACGCCTACAACTCGCAGGGGCGTGGTGCGGTGAACATGTTGCCCGTCAAGAGATTCGACGACCATCTCGATGCGGGGGTGATTCGACGATTGAACAGCCTCGAGCCGGGAGCGTATTCACGCCTCGGCGCGGCCATCCGGCACGGTTCGGCCGTTCTCGAGACGCGGGGCGGGACATCACGACGGCTGCTGGTCGTGGTTTCCGATGGTCTGGCTTACGACCATGGTTACGAGCGTGCCTACGGTGCGGCAGATGCACGACGCGCGTTGACGGAAGCTCGCCGACGGGGGACCGGTTGCGTATGCCTGACCGTGGGCGCAGGTACCGATGTCGGAGTGTTGAAGAAGGTCTTCGGAAGCACCGCGCACGCCACGATCGCCCGACCAGAGCAACTGACGGGCATCGTCGGCCCGCTCTTCAGGTCGGCCGTCCGTTCCGCAGAGGTGCGGCGCCGGGTCTCGTGATTGAAACAAACATCTGTTCCGGCTACTCTCTGATCCACCGCAAGGACGCGGGTGACGAAAGGGGCGCTATGGGCACCGAGCCCGGGATTGCGTACCAGAATGGCGCCATGCAACCGGCCGACGAGTCGCGCCCCTACTACCGGCAGGTGGGTAACGAGGAGGCCGTGTTCAAAGCGGCGTATCGCCAGGGACTTTCGCTGGTCCTCAAGGGGCCCACCGGGTGCGGCAAGACCCGCTTCGTCGAAGCGATGGCGCACGACCTCGGTCGACCGTTGATCACCGTGGCCTGCCACGACGACCTCACCACCGCCGATCTGGTCGGCAGATACCTGCTTCGCGGCGATGAGACGGTCTGGGTTGACGGGCCGCTGACCCACGCGGTGCGGGAGGGAGCGATCTGTTACCTCGACGAGGTCGTCGAAGCCCGTCAGGACACCACTGTGGTCCTGCACCCGCTCGCGGACTACCGGCGACAACTGCCGATCGAGCGCCTGGGCATCACCCTCGACGCAGCGCCGGGGTTCGGCCTGGTCGTGTCGTACAACCCCGGCTACCAGAGCGTCCTGAAGGACCTCAAGGACTCTACGCGGCAGCGGATGGTCGCCATCGAGTTCGGGTTTCCTGAGCCGGACGTCGAAGAGGGCATCGTCGCGCACGAATCGGGTGTGGATCATGCGACCGCCGTCGAGCTCGTGAAATTCGGGCAGGCGATTCGGCGGCTCGAGACCGGTGGGCTGCGCGAGGTCGCGTCGACGAGGGTGCTCATTGCCGCGGGGCGGCTCATCGTCGAAGGTCTGACCATGCGTGATGCGGCCAGGGCTGCGATCGCGGGACCCCTGACCGACGACGCGTCGGTCAGCCGCGGTCTCAACGAAATGATCGACGTCTACCTGGGCGCTCCTGCCGTTGATTGACGGCTCTGTGCGCCCCAGCTAGGGTCTGAACAAATATTAGGTCGACCCCGAGGGAGGTCAGATGTCCTACGAGAGCACGGCTGAGCCGATCAAGGTCGGCTACCTGATGGATTTCACGTTGCCGCCGGGCTTTCCGGAGGACCTGCTGGCCTCGTTCACGCAGTGCTTCGACCTGATCTTCGAGGAAGCCGTTGAACAGGGCCTGATGGATCGGCCGGTGCAGATGATCTACCGCGAGGTCGAGGGTCTGCCAAAGGGTTCGGTGAAGGCGGTCATCGACGCCTACTCCGAGCTCGTCGACGAGGGCTGCCTCGTCGTTTTCGGCCCCAACATCACCGACAACTGCGTGCCGATGCGTGAGGCGATCGAAGAGCGCTTCAAGGTTCCCGCCATCAGCGTCACCGGCACCGACGACTGGCTCGGCGAGTGGACGTTCGCCTTCCCCCAGGGGTCGATGACCGACGAACCGATCTTCATCGCGGACCTCGTCGCCAAGCGCGGCCTCAACGAGATCGGCGTCCTGGTCGAGCAGAGCCTCATCGGAGAGAGCTATCTGAAGAACCTGCGGAGTGCTTGTCGTCGCAAGGGCATTCGGATCGTCGCCGAGGCGACGATTGCCCAGACTGCGCAGGACATCAACGATGCGGTGCGCACCCTGCACGAGGCAAAAGCCGAAGCGATCGTGCACCTCGGCTTCGGATTCGGCATCGTCTTCGTCAATCCGGCGCTCGAGGCGGTGGGCTGGGATCCGCCGAGGTTCACCACCACCGCGTTCCAAAACGCATGGGTGAACCCGATCATGTGGAACGCGTTCATGGGCTGGGTCGGGGTCGACCAATACGACGAGGAAAACCCCATCGGTCAAGACTTTTTGGACCGCTACGCCGAGAAATACAACGGTAGTCGTCCCGAATTCTGTGTGACGGTGGTGAACCGCGACGTCGCCGCGACGCTGGTGCGCGCCTTCACCGATGCCCACCCGCTGAGCCCGCGCGGTGTGAAAGAGGCGCTAGAGCGGGTCAAGATGATGCCCGCCGCCTCCGGAGCACCGGGAACCCGGGTGTCCCTTGGCAAGTGGACCCGCCGGGCATGGATGGGCTCGGGGTACCTCGTCGCCCGGACTCTAGACGCCGACGGCGTCAATTCGCATCTGGTCGACCGATTCGGGGAGGAATGACATGACCACTGAATCGAAACCGCTTGAAACCGAGCCGAAATCGCCGGATTCGGCTCGCACGGGCCCTAATTGGGGGCGCGTCATCGCCCTGTTCGCATGGCTCGGCTTCCTCGGTTTGTTCCTCGTAGTCGGGCGTACTGCAGTCGACCCGCGGGTGGCGAACCCGAACGTCGAGGGACGGCCCCGGCCGGTCGAGTTCCTGACAGGATTCGATCACTGGCAGATCATCCCGCAGGTCGGCGCATTGATCATGGTCGTGGTGCTGACCATCGTCTTCATCATCGGCTGGCGCAGAAATCCGGGCAGTCCGGTGTTGCTGATGGTCCTGGTCACGACGTTGATCGTGTGGCAGGACCCGATCATGAACTGGTCACCGTACGCGGTGTACAACCCGGCGCTGATGCACTGGCCGGAGAACTGGTATCTGATCATGATGTCGCCGACCGTCGAGCCGTTCATCGTGTTCGGATACGTCACGTTCTACTTCGGGCCCTACTTCCCGGCGATCTGGATTCTTCGCAAGATGCAGGCCAAGCGCGGACCGGAATCGTTCGTGAGCCGGCACCCGCTGCTCAGCCTGGGCGGGCTGGTGCTGGTGATCGGTTTCATCTTCGACGCGATGCTGGAGATCAGCCTGGTGCGCACGGGGCTGTACATCTATTCGCAGGCGATCCCGTTCGGAACATTGTTCCCGGGAAGCACCTTTCAGTTCCCCTTGCTCTGGGAGTCACTGTCGGTGACGTTCGTGATGATCCCGGCAGCCATCCTGGTGTACCGCGACGACACGGGAAAGTCGGTGGCGGAGAAGCTCGCGGCGAAGGCCAGGCTCTTCCCGAAAAAGCCGGTGCTCGGCACATTCCTGGTGATGTTCGTGATCATCAACGTGTCGTACTTCGCCTACGGCGGCTGGTTCTGGGCGATCAAGGCCAGCGGGCTTGCCACCTCCGTCGCGTGTCCGTGGCCGTATCCGGAGGCAAAGGTGTACGACCCGCAAGGGTATTACCGGGCGAACGGAGCCGAAGGGCCGTACTCGGTCGGCAAGTGGTCCACCTGGCAGCAGGGGCCGTCCCGCAACACCGACGTGGAGCTGGGATCGAAGAGTATGAGATGCGCGACCGAAACGGCCGACGGGTGATGGCGCTTGCGCGAAGAACAGCCGATGACTGAGCCTCGCAGCGTCGTCATCACCGGAGCGTCACGTGGTCTCGGCTTCGCATCGACCGTGCGCCTCTATCGCGAGGGGTGGCGTGTGGTCGCGGCAATGCGGACGCCTGATCGCGGAATGCCGCTGCTGCGTGCGGCGACCGGTGCTGGCGCCGACGACGACCGGTTGATCGGCGTGCAGCTCGACGTGACCGACAGCGCGTCGGTCGCGGCGGCCGCCAAGTCGATATTGGAAACGGTCGGCGCGCCCTATGCGGTGGTGCACAACGCCGGCATCTCGGCTGCGGGCATGGTCGAAGAGGCCGACATGGAGCTGTGGCAGAACATGTTGTCCACGCATGTGTTGGGCCCGGTCGAGCTGACCAAGGCGCTCCTGCCCGCCATGCGCGCCGCGGGCACAGGCCGAATCGTGCTGGTATCCAGTGCCGGTGGCGTCAGGGGTCAGCCGGGAATCGCCCCGTACTCAGCGGCCAAGGGCGCGCTCGAGCGATGGGGTGAGTCGATGGCCGGGGAGATCGCACCGTTCGGGCTCGGTGTCACGATCCTGGTCAGCGGGACCTACGACACCGACATCATCACTGACGCCGGCACGACTGACGACCGGAACTTCGGCGGACCGTACGCGCGTATCCACAACACCGTGAACACCCGCGGTCGGTTTGCGATGAAGCTCGCGCGGCCACCGGAAAAGTTCGCTGACGGATTGCTCAAGGCTCTCAGCGACACGGCTTCGTTCCGGCGCCACGGTGTCGGGCCGGATGCCTCGATGCTGTTGGTGTCCAACAGGATTCTGCCCGCGGCGGGTATGCATCACATGTCCCGCCTGGTCATGGGAATCCCGCGGCAGGGCACGATGCGCGACGGGGCCTGGCCATTGACGGGCACGCAACGGGCAATGGTCCTGGCTACCAAGATCATTCCGCAACCACTGATGCAGCGTTTGGCTGACCGCGCGGCGCGACGAGCGGCCGCCGTCTCCGACCAAGGGAGTGAGAGCAATGACTGAAGCCACTGCGGTTCGATTCGAGTCGAGGATGCTGATCGACGGCCAGCTCGTCGAAGGTGAAGCCGGTACCTTCACCAACATCAACCCAGCCAACGAAGACGTTCTCGGCGAGGTCGCGGACGCGTCGAAGGCCGATATGAACCGCGCGATCGATGCTGCGAGAAGGTCTTTCGACGAGACCGACTGGTCGACCAATCGGGAGCTTCGCAAGCGTTGCCTGCTGCAGCTGCACGAGGCGATCGAAAGCGAGCTCGAGGAATTGCGTGAGGAGCTCATTCTCGAGGTCGGGGCACCGCGAGCGGTCACGCACGGTCCGCACCTGGATGCACCGCTGGAGGACGGCCTGAAGTATCCCGCCAGGCTGATCGACAGCTTCGAGTGGGAAACCGATCTCGGCGACAAGGTCGTGTCGGTGACCGGCGTCAACACCAGGCGGAAGGTATGGCACGAGCCCGTCGGCGTGGTCGGTGCGATTGTGCCGTGGAACTTCCCGTTCGAGGTCACGATCAACAAACTCGGTCAGGCCTTGGCGACGGGTAACACCGTGGTACTCAAACCCGCGCCGAACACACCGTTCAACGCCACCCGGCTCGGTCGTCTCATCGCCGAGAAGACCGATATCCCAGCGGGTGTGGTCAGTGTGGTGACCGCCTCGGATCATTTCGTCGGCGAGGAACTCACCCTGTCACCGAAGGTCGACATGATCTCGTTCACCGGGTCCACCGTGGTGGGCAAGCGAATCATGGAGAAGGGCGCGGCGACGATGAAACGTCTGTTCCTCGAACTCGGTGGCAAGTCGGCGACCATCGTGCTCGAGGACGCGGACTTCAACACCGCCTGCCTGATCGGCATCGGTCCTCTCATGCACGCGGGCCAGGGCTGCGCGGCCCCGACGCGGATGCTGCTGCCGCGGTCCCGCTACGACGAAGGGGTCGCGATTCTTCGTGGCATCTACGAGAACATCAAGGCGGGTGATCCGCAGGATCCGGGCACGATCTGTGGTCCGGTCATTTCTGCCAAGCAGCAGCAGCGCATCCTGGGCTACATCCGCAAGGGTGTCGACGAGGGCGCGAACATGCTGGTTGGCAGCACCGAGCCGCCAGAGCAATACGACAAGGGATTTTGGGTCAACCCAACGCTTTTCACCGATGTCGACAATTCGATGACCATCGCCCAGGAAGAGATCTTCGGCCCCGTCCTCGTCGTCATTCCCTACGAGGACGAAGAAGATGCCATCCGGATCGCCAACGACAGCGTGTACGGACTCGCCGGAAACGTGATGTCGAGTTCGCTTGACCGATCGCTCTCCGTCGCGCGCCGTCTGCGCGCCGGCTTCATCGGCCTCAACGGAACCGCCGGATACGGCGCGGACACCCCGTTCGGCGGATACAAGGACAGCGGCGTCGGCCGTCAGAACGGCATCGCCGGATTCAGCCAGTACACCGAAGTGAAATCGGTGGCCTACCCAGCCCAGTAGGAGGAGCAGCACTTGTCCGATCTATTCGACGACCTCGAGGACTTCGGGGCGTTTGACGACGCCATCTCCGGCGACGTCCGTGACCCGTACACGGAGTTGGCGCGGATCCGCCGCGAAGAGCCGGTGCAGCGCCTCGAAACGTCCGGTGCTCTGCCGCACGAAGAATCGCTGCCGATGTTCATCGTGTATCGCCACGAGGACGTCCAGCAGATGCTGCGCGACAACGAGACGTTCTCGTCGTCCGCCGTCATCGCGGCCTTCGGTCCGGTGCTGGGCGAAGGGGTGATGCTCGGCATGGATGAGCCGATCCACGGTCGGCTTCGCGGCCTCGTCTCGAAAGCGTTCGCGCAGAAGTCGTTGGCACGGTGGGAGGACGAGCTGGTCGGTCGCGTCGCCAACGGCCTGATCGACAAGTTCGCGCCCAACGGCAGAGCAGATCTGGTCAAGGAGTTCACCTTCGACTATCCGAGCCAGATCATCGCCGGTCTGCTCGGACTGCCCGAGGAAGACTATCCCCAGTTCCAACGGTGGTCGATCTCGCTGTTGAGCTGGCTGATGAATCCCGAACGGGGACTTGCAGCCTCGGCTGCGCTGTGTGAATACTTCGCGCCGATCCTTGAAGCCCGCCGGGCCGACCCACGTGAGGATCTGATCAGTGCGCTCGCCGCCGCCGAGATCGACGGGGAGAAACTCAGTGACGAGGAGATCTTCTCGTTCCTCCGGCTCCTGCTGCCGGCCGGTGTCGAGACGACCTACCGCTCGCTGGGCAGCCTGCTCCTCGCGCTGCTGTCGAACCCGGACCAGCTCGAGGCAATTCGCGCCGACCGCTCGTTGCTTCCGCAGGCGATCGAGGAGGGCGTGCGGTGGGAACCGCCGTTGCTGACGATCACCCGTGTGGCGACCAAAGACACGGTGCTCGGTGGGGTGTCGATTCCCGCAGGCGCGACGGTGATGCCGATGCTCGGGTCGGCGACCCACCAGGAGGACCGGTTCCCGGACCCCAACACGTTCGACATCTTCCGTCAGCAGAAGAGCAACCTGGCGTGGGGCCACGGTGTCCACGTATGTCTCGGTATGCATCTCGCTCGCCTCGAGATGCGAACGGCCATCAATCTTTTGCTGGACCGGCTGCCGAATTTGCGGCTCGATCCCGACGGTGATGACCCGCATGTCAGGGGGCAGGTATTCCGGTCACCAACGTCGGTACCGGTGCTGTTCGATCCGCAGCCGGCAGTAAGTGAGCACGCGCGATGAGCGATCTCGAGTCGATCGACTACTTCACCGACATGTCGCTGATCCCCGACCCTTACACGTATTACGACCAGCTGCGTTCGAAGTGTCCTGTGCAGCGGGCGACACCGTACGGCGTAGTGGCGGTGACGGGGCACCAAGAAGCGCTCGCCGCGTACAAGGATCCGGCGATGTCGTCGTGTGTCGCGGTGGCAGGTCCGTTTCCGCCGTTGCCGTTCACCCCGGAAGGGGACGACATCAGCGCCCTCATCGAAGAACACCGCGACGCGATTCCGATGGCGGAGCACGTGGTCACCATGGATGCCGCCGAACATCAGAAGACACGTGGATTGCTGAGCAGGTTGATCACGCCGAAGCGGCTCAGCGAGAACGAAGAGTTCATGTGGCGTCTGGTCGACCAGCAGCTCGAGAAGATCATCGACCGCGGTTCGTGCGAGTTCATGGAGGACTTCGCGAAACCGTTGGCGCTGTTGGTGATCGCCGATCTACTCGGCGTCCCGGCGGAAGACCATCAGGAGTTCAAGCAGATGATGGGCGCCGAGCCCCTCGGCGAGGTCGACGGCAACCAAGGTGAGACCGTCGCGCACAACCCGCTGATGTGGCTGGATGAGAAGTTCACGGAGTACATCACCGACCGGCGTCGGGAGCCTCGACAGGACGTGCTGACCGAACTCGCCGCCGCGACGTACCCGGATGGGTCGGTGCCGCCGGTGGACGAGGTCGTCAAGCTCGCGACGTTCCTGTTCGCAGCCGGTACCGACACGACGACGAAACTGGTGAGCACGGCGATGCGGGTGCTCGGCGAGCGGCAGGACATTCAGAAGTCCCTTCGCGACGACCGCTCGCAGATCCCGGCGTTTCTCGAGGAGTGCCTGCGGATGGAAAGCCCCGTCAAGAGCCACTTCCGGCTGGCCCGGACGTCGACGACCATCGGGGACTACGACGTGCCCGCCGGGACGATCCTGATGATGCTGCCCGGCGCGAGCAACCGCGATCCACGCAAGTTCGAGGACCCGAATGAGTTCAAGCACGACCGGTCCAACGTGCGCGAGCATGTTGCTTTTGGGCGCGGTCCCCATTCCTGCCCCGGCTCGCCGTTGGCGCGGGCGGAGGCGCGCATCGCGGTCAATCGGATCCTCGACCGGATGGCCGACATCCGCATCTCCGAGGAGATGCACGGGCCGGCCGACGATCGAAAGTATGGGTACGAACCGACATTCATCATGCGCGGCCTGACGGCGCTGCATGTGGAATACACTCCGAACCCATAGCTTCGCCAGCATTCAAGGAGTACGAGATGACCGGAAAGCTTGACGGCAAGGTCGCTTTCATCACCGGTGCGGCCCGCGGTCAGGGTCGGGCACACGCGATCGAGATGGCCAAGGAGGGCGCCGACATCATCGCGGTCGACATCTGCCGCGACATCCCGTCCAACCCCTATCCGTTGGCGACTCCCGACGATCTCGCGGAAACCGAGCGGTCGGTCAAAGAGACCGGACGCCGCGTCGTCGCCCGCATTGCCGATGTCCGGGAGCGTCACGAATTGCGCGACGCCGTCGAGGCGGGGGTCGCCGACCTCGGCAAGATCGACATCGTCGTCGCGAACGCCGGCATTCTGCCGATGGCCATGGGGAGAGCCTTCGACGCGATGTCGTTCGTCGATGCCAGTGACGTCGACCTGCTCGGTGTGATGAATACGGTCGCGGTCACCGTCCCGCATCTGCCCAACGGTGCCTCGGTGATCATCACCGGGTCGACCGCCGGAATGATCCGTGGCACCACCGACAACCCGAACATGGGTCCCGGCGGCAGAGGCTACGGCTGGAGCAAGCGCGTGTTGATCGAGTACGTCGAGGAGATGTCGATGGCGCTCGCGGACAGGATGATCCGCGTCAACTGCATCCACCCGACCAACTGCAACACTCACCTGCTGCAGAACGACGGCATGTACAGCATGTTCCGGCCTGACCTCACCCAAGAGGGCAAGCAGGCCACCCGCGAAGACGCCGAGCCGTTGTTCACCATCTTCCAGGCCATGCCGATCCCGTACATCGAACCCGAGGACATCGCGAAACTGGGGGTGTTCCTGGCCAGCGATGACAGCCGCTACATCACCGGCCAGCAGATCCGGGTCGACGCCGGCTCATTGCTCAAGTGGCCCAACGGACCTGGGGGATAGGCAGCACCTACGGGCGATGCAGGAACCCGTGCAGGATCGCCTGGACGAGTTCGTCGACGATCGCCTCGCGAGACGGCGGGCGGTTTCCGAAGAACGTCGACCGTAGCGCGACCATGCCGACGATCATCGCGACCGTTGAATGTGCGGGCAGATCGGGGTGACCCGAATGCAGTCCGCGCAGGCGCATGCCCTCGCCGCTGATCTGGCCGAGAAGCGTCAGCGCTCGGCGGATGTCGGTGATCCCGGCACCCTCTATCTCCTCCTCGCTGAGGCCGTCGGAGGCGACGAGGGTCAGCAGAAGGCCCTTGTGCTCGACGAGGACGTCGTAGAGACGCCCGACGAACTGCCGGGACAATTCCTCTTCGTCGGTCTCTTCGGGCACGACGGCCTGCCAGGTCTTGCCGAAGTCGTCGACGAAGTTCGTGAACGGCAGGACCAGTGCTTCGCGGAACAACCCGGCTTTCGAACCGAAGTGGCGGAACAATAAGTACTCGGTGACCCCGGCGGCTTCGGCGATCTCACGCGTGGTCGTGGCGCGGTAGTCCTGGCGTGCGAACAGATCGCGCGCGGCGTCGAGCAGCAGCCTGCGTGCCTCTCCGCGCGGGCGGCGCGTCGTCGAGGTGGTCTGCTTTCCCGGTGACCCACGCTGCGGCACGGCTTCTCACTCTCCCCGCGCTGCGCGGCTAGTGGCACTCCACGATAGCTGTCCTTGACCTGAGCCCTGGTAATAGTGTCCACTATTACCGATCGCTTGATCGCTGAAGGGACGCGCTTGTGGGCCAACTCATCATGCTGGGCACTCTGTTCGGGCTGATTGTCGTGATATTCGGTGCGGTGATCTACTTCGACCCCGAGGCGCGCGGCCCGCGCGAAGAGCAGACAGCAGACGATGAGCGCTCGCGCGAAGAGCAGACAGCAGACGAGGCTGACCGGTGAACACCGAGATGACGCCGCTGCTGATTGCGTCCAACGCGTTCGGCTGGGGCAGCGGCATCCTGTTCGTGATCGCCGGCATCTACCTGAGTGTCCGGCGGGGTCGGTTGCACCCGCTGCTTCTGCTGTGCATTTCGGCGATCTCGTTCTCGTGGATCGAAGCGCCCTATGACTGGGCGATGTACGCGCAGTTCCCGCCGGCGCTGCCCCGGATGCCCTCGTGGTGGCCGTTGAACATGACCTGGGGCGGGCTGCCGTCCTCGGTGCCGCTGGGGTACATCGGCTATTTCTGCATACCTGCGGTCACCGGCGCGGCGATCGGGCGGCGGCTGTCCGCACGATTCAACTGGCGGCAGCCGCAGACCTTGTTGATCGTCGGTCTCGTCGTTGGCTTCTGCTGGGCCCTGATCTTCAACGCCGGCCTCGGCGCGCGGCTTGGAGTCTTCTACTACGCCTATGTGATTCCGGGTCTCGGACTGTTCGAGGGCACGCTGCATCAGTACCCGATCTACGACGCCATCGCGATGGGCATCCAGATGATGGTCTTCACGTACCTGCTCGGCCGACGGGATGCGGAGGGGCGCAATGTCATCGAGATGTGGTCGGACAAGCTGTCGAAGACGCGAGTCCAGTCGGCGATCGTATCCGTCATTGCCGTCGTCGTCCTCGGAAACGTGCTCTACGGCGCCGTTTTCGCGCCCCATCTGGTGACCAAGCAGATGGGTCTGGTGACGTCTGGTCCAGATGTGCAACTCTTCCCCGGCGTGCCCAACCAACCGAGATAGTGCCGTTGAAGCAGTACAATTCGCCTGGTGGCGATTCGGCGTGGACGGCCTACCCAGGCGGAGACGAAAAAGCTCGACCTCGCGGTTCGTGAGGCCGCGGTCGCCACCTTTCTCGAATTCGGTTATGCCGGAGCCAGTATGGAGGCCATCGCCAAGGCCGCAGGCATCACGAAACGCTCCCTGTACGCCCGCTATCCGGACAAGCGGGCGGTGTTCGCTGACGTCATCCCGTGGGCGCTGGCTCGCTACAGCGACGACGGCTCCATCGACGAGATCGACGAAGAAGATTTGGAGACCGCGCTTCTGGCGACCGGGCGCAAAGCGCTGACGCGCGCCACACATCCTGAGAACGTGCGACTGAAGCGGATCGCCTTCAACGAGGCCGCACAGTTCCCGGAGTTCAACGTCTCTGCGGAGTCGATGATGTGGGCCGGCCGCCAGCGCGCCGTCACCGAATTGCTGCGCCGCCATGAGGAACTCGGCACCATCAAGGTCGAGGACCTGGAACTGGCGGCCGAGACGTTTCTGGCGATGGTCGAGGCCGTGCCCGCGCGTATGGCCGACTTCGGCGTGTTCCGGTCGTCAGAACAGGAGGAGCGACATCTCCGGTACGCGGTGCGGCTGTTCCTGCGCGGTGTCATGCCCCGCTGATCGCGGCTTGGTGCGAGCTAGGTGCAGCGTCCACCGTTCACGCCGACGATCTGCCCGGTGATGTAACCGGCCTCCTCGGAGACCAGAAATGCGCAGGTTGCGGCGATGTCCGCTGGTGTGCCGATTCGCCGCACCGGGATCCGCGCGGCGATGTCCTCGACTGATCCGCCGAGCAGACCTTTCTCCTCGGCATCGCGCAGCATCGGGGTGTCAATCGACCCCGGTGGCACCACATTGGCGGTGATTCCCTTTGGGCCGTATTCCAGCGCAAGGGTTTTCGTGAGACCGTTGACGCCCGACTTTGCCGCCACATACGCCGACTGGTACGGCGATCCGGAGTGGGTGCTCGATGAGGAGATGTTGACGATTCGGCCCCACCCGGCGTCCAGCATGTCCGGCAGCACCGCCTGGGTCACATGAAAGACCCCGTTGAGGTTGACGTCGATGACCTTCGACCACTCCTCGGCAGTGAGGTTGGTGAATCGCCGGAACGAGGTCATTCCCGCGGAGTTCACCAGGATTGTGATCGGCCCGAGTGCGGCGCGGATGGCGTCGAGTGCCGCCGCGACCTGTTCGCGATCCGTGACATCGGCGACATAACCGAAGTCAGTGTCGCCCGGCGCCAGGTCGATGGTGGCGACCTGATTGCCGTCGGTGCGCAGCCGGTCGGCGATGGCCCGGCCGATCCCGGATGCCCCGCCCGTGACCAATGCTGTCTTCACGAAGTAAAATATACAAAACCGTATACTTAATGCGCAATGGCGAGTATTCTGAGCGTCGTGGCGCAAGGCCAACCTGCTCCTCCCGTGCGCGGAAAGCCATTCCGCTTCGCCGTCCAGGCGACCAATGCAGCCGATGCGCGCGAGTGGCGCGAATTCGTCCGCAAGGTAGAGCAATTGGGCTACTCCACACTGACGCTCGCCGACCATTACCTTGGACCCGGCCCGGCACAACGTGCCGCGCGGACGCCGCGCCAGGATCTTGCGCCGATCGCGGCGATCGCCACCGCGGCCGCCCACACGACGACGCTGCGCGTCGGCTGCCGTGTCTTCTGCATCGACTACCACGTGCCCGCGGTCCTCGCAAAGGAGATCGCGACACTCGATTTGCTCTCGGACGGCCGTCTGGAACTCGGCATCGGGGCGGGTTGGAGCGCAACCGAATACGAGGCGATGGGGCTGACATTCGGAACCCCTGGGCACCGTATCGCGAAACTCAAAGAGGTCATCGCACTGGTCAAGGCGCATTGCGCAGGCGAAGAACTCGACGTCACCGGCGAACACGTCAACGTCACCGGATATGCGGGTACTCCGCACCCTGTTCAGCGACCCCACCCGCCGATCATGATCGGCGGTGGCGGCAAGCGGGTGCTGTCTTACGCCGGTCGGGAGGCCGACATCGTCAGTATCAACACGGTGGCGTTCACCGCGCGCAATGACGACGGACTCAGTCCTGACGAGGAAGCCGTGCGCCGTTTCGAATACGTCAGTGCCGCAGCGGGTCTCCGCGTCGGTGACCTCGACATCGAGAGTTCACCCTTCTTCGTCTCGATTGGTGACGACGCCGACGAGGCCTACCGGCACATCGCGGAGAAGTTGCAGATGTCGCCCGACGTCCTGCGCGACCATCCCAACGTTCTGATCGGCGCCGCCGACGCCGTCGTCGAAACCTTGCTGCGGCGCCGAGAATTCCACGGCGTCAACTACGTCACCGTCCGACAGTCCCACGCCGAGTCATTCGCCCCCGTCGTCGCACAGCTGGCGGGGTCGTGAAAGGAGCACGATGGCGAAGAGATCGAGATTCAGCGAGTACCAAAACAGCTACGCCAACTACAAATTCGAGCTGACCGACGACGGCATCCTGTTCATGCAGTGCCACACCGACGGCGACAGCCTGGTGTGGAGCTGGAAAGCCCACGACGAAATGTCGGATGCCTTCGCCGACATCGCCGGCGACCGCGAGATCAAGGTGCTCATCCACACCGGAACCGGCGAGAACTACAACGCCAACTGGGGCCGACTGCCCAACGGTGAACCACCCGACGAGCCCGTGTACCAGGCGATGCCCGGCGACCGGGGCACGCACAAGCTCGACGAGAAGGCCTGGTATGCCAGGCATCTCATCTTCAACGTGCTCGACGTCGACGTCCCGATGATCAGCGCCGTCAACGGCCCCTGCAACATGCACTCCGAAGTGCCGATCATGGGCGACATCGTGCTGGCCTCCGAGGACACCTACTTCCAGGATGCGTCGCACTTCCCGCGCGGCCAGGTGCCCGGGGACGGCCAGCACGTGATCTGGAGCATCCTCGCCGGCCACAACCGCGCACGCTATTTCTTGCTGACGGGGCAGAAGCTCAGTGCGCAGGAGGCCAAGGAGTGGGGTGTGGTCAACGAGGTGCTCCCGAAGGACAAGGTGATCGACCGCGCCTGGGAGCACGCCCGGGAACTCATCAAGCGGCCACCGCTGACGCTGCGGTACACACGTCAGCTCTTCACCAATCCGCTCAAGCGCGCGTTCGTCAACGAGCTCGGCCACGGCCTGGGCCGCGAAACCTATGCCCAGCGGGTGTTTTTTCCATTCGGAGGAGAGATGGAACCGCTCGACCGACCCTGGGATCAGCAGCCCTGGTCCGACGGAAAACAGCCCAGTCAAGGAGTCACCCCATGACCGGAATTCAACAGAAGCTCGCCACCGGGCGCGGCAAGTTCACCACCGACTACCCAGACCTCGGCACGGGGCCGGTCAACTACGAGGACTCCATTTCCGAGGAGTTCTTCGCCGCCGAGCGCAAGGCTGTGTTCGAGCGCAGCTGGTTGTGCGTCGGACGCATGGAACGCCTGCCGCGCAAGGGTTCCTATTTCACCCGCGAGCTGCCGGGCCGACTGGCATCGATCGTCATCACCCGCGACCTCGACGACAACGTCTACGCCTTCCACAACGTCTGCGCGCACCGGGGCAACAAGGTGGTCTGGCAGGAACATCCGGCCGAGGAGTCATCGGGCAGTTGCCGCGCCTTCGCCTGCAAGTATCACGGTTGGCGGTACGGGCTCAACGGCGTCGTCAACCACATCACCAACGAGGAGGAGTTCTTCGACCTCGACAAATCGAAACTCCGCATGCCGCCCGTGCACTGCGAAGTGTGGGCCGGTTTCATCTTCATCAACCTCGCCGACGATCCGGTGCCGCTGCGCACGTTCCTCGGCGAGGGTCTGCTGGGAATGGAGACGTATCCGTTCCACCTCATGACGCAGCACTACGGGTTCTCCACGCAGATCAAGGGCAACTGGAAACTGGCCGTCGACTCCGTATGCGAGTGGTACCACCCGCCGTATGTGCACGGCCGGTTCATCGACCCCGACGTGTCGAAGGCCGAGAAGATGGTGCCGCCGGTCGACTCGTACCATTACGACCTGTTTCGCCCGCACATGCTCACTTCCGTGCCAGGCCCGCCGATCCTTCCGCCGCGCGCACCGGGAAGTGCGGGCGAGCCGCGCCAGGATCAGCGATGGGTGTACAAGCTTTTCCGCGCAGGGCTTTTCGGGCCCGACGACGTGCCCGATATCGGCCCGTTGCCCGGCTTCCTCAACCGCGGTGAGATCGCATCGTGGGGCAACGACCAGTTCTGGGTGTTCCCGAACATCTCGATCCAGATCTGGGCGCGAAACTACTACATCACTTACACGTACTGGCCCGAGACAGTCGACACCCACATCTACGAGATTGACATGTATTTCGTGCCGCCCGCCAACGCCCACGAGCGCCTGGCGCAGGAAGTGGTGGTCGACAGCACCATCGAGTTCGCGATGCAGGACGTCAACACGATCGAGGCCACGCATTCGGCGCTGAAGACCCGGGCGCAGAACAGCTTTTACCTATCCGATCAGGAACTGCTCATCCGGCAGTTCCACTCCGTGATCCGCGACACCGTAGCGGCGTACCAGTCCGGTGAGGAGCAGAGGCCATGACGGAACGCCAACTACCGGAGGGCTTCTCCGAGCTGGAACAGTGGGTCGACGACTGGGCGCTGCCCACCCGTGCCGAACGCTATGCCGCGCGGCTCGACCGGCCTTACGACGACCTGGTGGCGTTCTACGACGGGATTGCCCCGCATGCCGAACGGGCCATCGCCTACCTCGACGGGCTCGACGTCAACAACCTCGACTCTGCGGCCAAGCGCCTGATGAACATGCTGTTCTCGATGATCCTGGTGTCGTATGCGGTGAACATCTTCAAGCAGAACCGCATCCCCGACTCCGGTGCAGCCTTCTTCGAGATGGTCGCCGAACCGGCGCTATGAGAACCCCGGCGAGCGCACTGCCGCTGTCGGGTTTGCGGGTGGTCGACGCCGCGACACTCGCGGCGGGCCCGCTGGTAGCGACCGCGCTCGGCGAATTCGGCGCCGACGTCATCAAGGTCGAACAGCCCGGAGTCGGTGACCCGCTCCGCACCTGGGGCGTGCGGCGCGACGACATCGGGCTGGTCTGGAAAAGCGTGAGCCGCAACAAGAAATGCGTCACGCTCGACCTGCGTACCGACGTCGGGCGCGACCTGCTGCATGGCCTGCTGGCGCACAGCGACGTCTTCGTCGTCAACACCCGGCCCAGCACTCTGGCCCGCTGGGGGCTGGACTACGAGTCGCTGCACGAACGGCACCCGAATCTGGTGGTCCTGCACGTGACGGGTTACGGCCTCGGCGGGCCCGCCAGCGACCGCCCCGGATTCGGCACCCTCGCCGAGGCGATGAGCGGATTCGCCCACGTCTGCGGGCAGGCGGACGGTCCGCCGACCCTGCCGCCCTTCATGCTCGCCGACGGCGTCGCCGCGCAGTCGGCCACCTACGCCGTGCTGGCGGCGCTGTATCACCGCGATGTCCACCGTGGCGGTGGTCAACTGGTCGACGTCAGCCTCGTCGAACCGTTGGCCCGACTCGTCGAACAGGCCACGCTGGCCTACGACCAGCTCGGACAGATCCAGGGCCGCACCGGCAACCGCGCTGACGCGAGCGCGCCCCGTAACGCATATCGGACGTCCGATGACAAGTGGATCGCGATTTCGAGTGCGTCGTCCAGCATCGCCGCCCGTCTCTACCGCGCCATCGACCGGCCCGATCTCGCGAACCGGCCCGAGTACGTCGACCCGATCCCACGCCAGGCCAGGGCCGACGAGATCAACGCCCTCGTCGCCGCGTGGATATGCGAACGCACACTCGCCGACGCGATGAAGGTGTTTCTCGCCGAACACGTTGCGGCGGCACCGGTCTACGATGCGGCGCAACTAATGGCCGACGAACATCTACGGGCAAGGGGAGTTTTTGTGTCGGTTGACGATCCGGATCTGGGGGAGATGACCGTACAGGCGCCAGTCGCCAGGCTGAGCGAAACGCCGGGCCGCATCGACCATCTCGGCCGGGCGCTGGGTGCGGACAACGATGCGGTCTACCGAGACCTACTCGGGCTCGACGACGACCGGCTTGCGGACCTGCGCTCCGCGGGGACGATCTGATGCCCCGCAGAAGCGAGTTGGCGACACCGGCGAGCGATGCGCACATGTGCGAGAAGGCCGCGCGCAGCGGTGCCGATCTGGTGTTTCTCGACCTCGAGGACGCGTGCGCCCCGTCCGTGAAGGAATCGGCCCGCGCGACGGCCGTCGCGGCGCTGACCGGTCTGGACTGGGGCACCACCGTCCGAGCGGTGCGGATCAACGGTCTCGACACTCAGTGGTGCCACGACGACATCATCGAGGTCGTCACCGGGGCCCGGGACGCGCTCGACGTCATCATCATCCCGAAAGCGCTGACTGCACGTGACGTTTGGTGGGTCGACGTCCTGCTCACCCAATTGGAGGCAAAGCTCGGCCTGTCGCGTCCGATCGCGGTGGAGGTGCTCATCGAGGAGGCCGAAGGGCTACTGAATGCGGCGGAGATCGCGCGTGCCAGCCCTCGGGTGGAAGCGGTGATCTTCGGGGCGGGGGATCTGTCGGCGTCATTGCGGGCACGCGTCGACGGCAACTTCGGACCGGCCGGTGACTATCCGGGCGACTACTGGCATGCCGTACGGGTGCAGGTGCTCGCGGCGGCGCGCGCGGCAGGCGTCTACGCGATCGACGCGCCCTATCCGGGCTATCGGGACGAGGAGGGCTACCGGCGCGAGGCGCAGCGGGCGAGCCTGCTCGGATACGACGGCAAGTGGGCGATCCACCCGTCGCAGGTGGCCGTCGCGAACGAGATCTTCACCCCGACAGGCGAAGAACTCGCCGCAGCCCGCGCCATCGTGGCCGACTACCGGCGTGCGGAAGCCGGCGGAACCGGCGCGATCGGGCGCGACGGGAAACTCGTCGACGCGGCCCTGATGCGACATGCGGAGAATGTGTTGCGCAGAGCCGACCCCCGAGGATGACGCGTCAGGACAACTGAGCGGCGGGTGTTATTTCATGGTCGCGAGGTTGTGCCAGAGGTTGCGCAGGCTGTCGGTGCCGCCGAACAGGGTGGTGAAGTGCGTGGAGTCGATGAGCACGATGTCACCGGCGCGTTCACCCGTGGGCGGCATCCAAATCAAGGCGTTGAACTCGGTGTTGCCTTCCGCGGTGAACGGATGTGGTCGGTTGGGGTCGACGCGCTGACGCCCCAACACCCGCAGGTTGTCGTCCTCGGGTGCAGTGAGTTCGTAGTGCGGGAGATGCGGGTGGAAATTGAACGTGGTGACGTTGTCGAGCAGCCGGGCCGCGTCGAGATCGAGATTTCCGGTCAACGGCGCGATCTCCTTCGTGCCTTCGACCACCGCGGGACGCAGTCCCCATCTGTTGTGGACGGGGACGTCGAGCGCCTTCATCAGTGAGCGGGTGTACTGACCGAAACGTTGCTGTCGCGGCACGAGGCGGTCGCCGTGATGTTCGTATTCGACCTGCCGCTGGGTGTAGTCGTCGGTGAATCCCACGTCGTGGTGGGGCGCCAGCAACAGGCACGTACCTTCTCGTTGCAGCCACTCGGAGATCGCCGCAATCTCTTCCGGGGCGGCCTCCTGTTCGGAGAGCAGATGGTCGAGGCCGAAAACCATCAACGTGTCGGTGTCGTCCAGGATGCGCTCGTCGATCGGCAGTTTGTATCCCGCCTGATCGATGCGCTGGAACACGGCGACGGGATGGCCGGTTGCCTCCTCGGCCAGTGCCTGGAAATCCAGGGTGGAACGGTGGAACAGCTCCAGCGTTCCCGCGATGCCCTGCAGGAAGTTCGCCGCGCTGTACTCCGGTGTCTCGTAGGCGGGCCATGCGACGTTGCGCACCTCGGTGATGGTGGAGAACCGGTTCTCGATGACGGCCGGATCCCGTTGCGACTCCCAGGGATAGCTCCACGTCCAATAGATGCTGATGCGGCGCCCGCCGGAGTGCGGCCGTGGGATGTGGCTCTGGTTGTAGGTGCGAGCACGCATGGTGATCCTCCTAGTCGCCGAGCGAAGCCAGGTAGCGCATCGCGTTCATCCCTGGCAGAAAGAAATACGCGCCGCCCCGAAGAGTGGTGAAGGCCGGAATGCCCCTGTGGACCTTGCGGATCGGACGCTTGGGCACGGTGAAGTCCAGCGTGCCATCCTGGGTGCCGCAGATCGGGTCGTGCTCGTTGCCGAGCTCGTGAAACGTCTTGTCATTGATCCAGACGTTTTGCGCGAATTCGAACTGCCGGACCAGATCGGCACAGATGATGAATGCCGCGATGCCGCGGTCCACGCCGTCGTCGGGCGCATTTTCCAGCAGTGCCTCACCGTACGTGGCGCCGCGGCGGATCATGCGCCGACGATTCATGTTGTGCGCGGTGTCGCGCGGATTCAACCGCCTGGCGTGAGATCCCAGCGGGCACGCATAGCCGAACGGATCCATCTCCTTGAAGTTGAAGTCGTTGTTGCGCATCGGATCTGCCCCGAGCTCAGGGTCATCCTTGTCAGGCGCCAAGACCAGTGGTGCGCCACTTCGCCAACGGCCCATGAACTTCGCCGCGAGTAGTTCCTGCTCGTCTGGCGTCTCGGCGTTCTCGCGGAGGTAGTCGCGGAATTCCGCGACGTGTTCCTGTAGCCGGCGGTAGGCCATGTAGCTGCCGTTACGTGACAACTCCTGTGGCTCAGGGAGGTTCGCCACCGGTCCGTTCTCGTCGGGATACCCGAGAATGAACTCGCCCGGTTCGAGTGCGGCACCGGATCCTGGCGTCGGTTCTTCGCCGGACCCCTTCATCACCGGCTGGGATAAGCGGTCCCGGAAACCGAAGTGATCGTGCGCGTAGTTGAACGGCGGTGTCGCATTGAGGTCCAGATACGACAGTGACCTCACACCGTCGGTGCGGGCGAGCAACTTGTCGTGTTCGGTGATGGAACGCTTGTACTGCTCGTCGTTGCGGGAGAACAGAATTGCGATCGCGTGCAGGTCGTCGCCCGCCAAACCGCCGAGCCAGTGCTCGGGCGCGGCGGTTCCGGTGTCGCCGAGAATGTCGGCGCGCGCAGCCATCCCTTCGCGAAACTCTTCGGGAAAGGTCGCCAGCGATTCTTCGGACACCCCCAGCGCACGAAGACCGTTCCAGGTGAAGGCCAACGTGACCCAACGATCCGACTCGTCCATCGTGGCGACGGCATCGGTGGCCGACTGGGTCGTGGGTAGAAGCTCCGAAAGCCACGCCCTTCCGCCCTCGGGTGTGTCGAACGTCAGGAACTCGTACCGCCCGGTGATGGCCGGAGTTCGAGTCAGCAGGATGTGCTGGATGTCGTCGAATTCGAGCACGTCATTGCATCTGGTCGAGCATGTCCGAAAAGGCCGCCTTCAACCGAAGCGCCTTCTTGATCTCGTCGGCGGTGACGTAGGGGTACTCGCCGTACTCCAGGAAGCTGGGGCACTGGTGCTCGCGGACGAACTTCACAAACGCTTCCGGGTTCTCCTTCCAATCTTCAGGAAAGCCTTCGAGATTGGTGAACACGGTGGTGATACCGGTGGCACTGAACAACGCGACCGCGTCTTCGGTGTACTTGTCGAAATCGGTGTCGAAGATGCCCTGATATTGAAAGTGCAGCCCGGACCCGACGTCGAAGAGCACCCAGCGGAGATAGTGCAGTCGCAGCGGCGCCAAGGCGTCCGGGCTGGCCGCGATCGTCTCCTCGATGGTCTTTCCGTAGGCCCGCACCGTCTCTTCGCGGCCCTCTTTGACCTTCGCGATGATCGAGAAGCCGTAGCAGGCCGGGGTGCGGGGATAGGTGGGGCCGTAGCGACCTCGCTCGAGCTCGAAGTAGCCCTCTTTGGGGATCGCCATCGCGGCGGGTTTCGACCACACTTCATCTCGCGACATTTCCGCCCCCAAGCCCCGACCCGGATAGCCGGACACTAGCACTCAGGGCTTGGTCCGCAGCGCGTTTCGCAGTACTAGGCACACAGCTGGCGAGCTAGCCGAGGGGTGTTTCGAATGGTACTGGCGTGCCCAAAGTTAGCTGGTCCCAGCGGCTTTGTCGTACGGCGGCGAAAATCAGCGGAGTCCGACTCTTAGCTTGGCCATTGCGGTTGGGTCAATTTTGCAAATCTCGTGGTGAGACGTGCTCGTGACCGTAGTCTGCGGGCATACGGATCCTTTCACTCGCGGAAAGGGGGGAGCCGTGAATCTGTTTCACCGATATCTGATCATGGGGTTGGCTGTGGCATCTGTACCCATCGCCCTCGCCGGGGCACCCGAGGCCTTGGCAGATTGCACAAACGCCGGCGGCGCCACCGTGTGCGCTCAGGGCACGGTGCGCGGCGGGGGCCCGACCGCCCCCCAAGCAGGTCCGGCTTATCCGGGGTACTGCGCAGACCCCTGGTATTGCAGCGATGACTGGGGCGTCGACATCATCTGGGATCCCGGGCGTCCAAATCGCCCCGGAGGTCCTGGAGGCGGTGGCGGTGGTGGTGGCGGACGCCCAGGCATAGGCCCACGGTGACCGAGCAGCGCCAAGATCCGATTGTCCATTCGAGTAAGGAGCTTCATATGTTCTCTCGCAGCGTTCTAGGCGCCGGCATGATCGCCGGTGCAATGGTTTTCGGCAGCGTGGCAACGGCGGCCGCAGATCCGCCGAACTGCACGGCCGCCGACCTTGCGGGCGTGATGGCCGGCGTGTCCGCGGGCACGTCGTCTTATCTGTTCACGCACCCGGAGGTGAACGCCTTCTTCACAAGCCTCAAGGGCAAGCCCCGCGATCAGATGACCGCCGACATCCAGGCGTACTTCGACGCGAACCCTCAGGTGAGCAACGAGCTGCGCGCCGTGCGGCAGGCCGCGGCCGATTTCCGGGACCGCTGTAACGCGCCGATGCCCGACATGCCGATGGGCTAGTTGTACTGCCCAGGCAGGTTGGTTGAGAAAGTGTGACGACTCGCTGTAGCGGTCGTTGATTGGCGAAGGTCTCCCGTCGTGGAGTGGAGCTGCTACCACTTCACCGCACAGACAGGAGAC